>Ga0208485_1000424_pt1 | contig 12527 bp, 14 predicted proteins | sample LakMenEpi27Jul12_FD_150707 | JGI IMG/M metagenome (GOLD analysis project Ga0208485, IMG submission 150707) | Freshwater microbial communities from Lake Mendota, WI - 17JUL2012 deep hole epilimnion (SPAdes) | ecosystem: Environmental > Aquatic > Freshwater > Lentic | place: Lake Mendota, Madison... | reverse complement strand
CATACTCAGATTTTCGCCAACTTAATTACTAAAGTAGTTGACAAGCACACGCAGAGGTGCTATAATTACGAATACTTAGAAAACAACAAAAGGAGCAATAAATGACTGGTTTTGTTAAAATTAAAAATGGTAGTTATAGAAATACTGAAATTAAAAACGAAGTATTTCCACTTGTAAAACATTATACTGTTGGTGCTAAAGGCGGTTTTATTACTGTTGATGGTACAGGGCAGTTTGGTAAAGATAAAATTAGAGTATTAGTAGAAAGTCCTACAGACATTGAGTTTGTACATGCTGACGAGTATACTGGTGTAGTAACTGCTAAAGAAGTAGACGCAACTAGCAAACAGTCAGACGAAGAACGTATTGCTGATATTGGCTTGCGTTTTGAAATGCTTGACGAAATGACTAAGGCAGTATTGAACGGTGATATACGTGCGATGATTGTAAGTGGACCTCCGGGTGTGGGTAAAAGCTACACAGTGGAAGCACAAATTGACAAAGCAAACTTATTCCAAAACATTGCTAATGCAAAACCTAAACACACTGTGGTTAAAGGTAGTGCTAGTGCTATTGGTTTGTACAAGGTATTGTACGAGTATAGTGATGCTAACAGCGTTATTGTGTTTGATGACTGTGATAGCATACTATTTGATGATGTTAGTTTGAACTTGCTTAAAGGTGCGCTAGACAGTGGTAAGTCACGTAAGATTAGCTGGTTGTCAGAATCACGTGTACTAAAACAAGAAGATATTCCTAACAGTTTCCAATTTAAAGGTAGTGTAATTTTTATTACTAACTTAAAATTTGACGCAGTTAAGTCACAACGTTTGAAAGATCACTTAGAAGCATTACAGTCGCGCTGTCACTATTTAGATTTGACATTAGATACAATGCGTGATAAAGTATTGCGTATTAGACAGATTGCTAAACAAGGCGAGATGTTTAGTGACTTAGGCATTAGCGAAGTTGGACAAGATGTTATTATTGACTTTTTGGATGCTAACAAAAACAAAATGCGTGAGATGAGTTTGCGTATGGCAATTAAAGTAGCACAGCTATACAAGAGTTTTCCTAACACTTGGGAAAGCATGGCTAAAACAACTTGTATGAAGGCAGCATAATGAAATTGCTGTTGGCAATGATTTATAATTTAATCCTACTAGGAGGTACCGTTTACCTAGTAGGTTGGCAGGATTGGAGTGCTTGGTGGTTCCTACTTACCGTAATTCTTTTAGCTAGCGGTAAAGACTAAGGAGATTTAATATGGAATGGCAATATTGGTTAAGCGTGGTTTGGTTTGTGTTTATTGGTTATTGTTTTGGTCGTGCGCATGAATCTTGGGTCCGTTACGATGAAGCTGTAGATAAACTAAAAAAATTATCTGAAAAATTAGCTAACAAGGAGTAGTATATGTGGAATAAAATTCGTTTTTGGTTGCATGAAAATGATCGACAACTAACATGGTTCTTCATTGGTTTATTTGTTATGTGTTTCTTTGTGGATATGGGCAAACACAACTATCCAGGCGCAGTATTGGATGCTTTCATTGTAGCAGTAAATTACACTCTCCGTCCTCGATAACAGTTTTACGTTACACTGCACAGTCATGCTCCTAGTGTAACGTCCTCAAAGCTCAATGTTTAACTACGTTGAGCTTTTTTTTGATAATGATAAATATCTTTATACAGGAATTATTGAAATGACAACGGAATTTTTTAGAAAGTTTGCAGACTTGATTACAGAAGCCGAAGTGCCTGTTGTTAATCCTGCCGTTAAAAAAGCCGCAATAAAAATAGAGCGCGGAGTTCATCGTATTTCTGGCATAGGAAATGATGATGGCTACGAATGGTTAGCAGGATGGAACACACCAATCGGAGTAGCATACAACGCATATTGGGAAACTGACGCATGTGATGACACAGATTTCTCCGACTACTTAATACAAACTGTAGACCATAATACTATATTAGAATATGGTGCAGATGTTGCGAGCTGGGTTAACGACGCTAAATTTGATATTGATTTTTAAATAAGGAATTAGTTTACTAACAAGGCACTTTTTAGTGCCTTTTTTTATCGGTTGATTTACTTAAAACAATCAAGTATACTAATACTATGATATCTTATAATCACATCGAAGACTATTTGGAACTGCTAGGCGGCCACACACCTGGTACGTTGGTAATCGTTAACCCTCCCGAGCCTCCTATTATCAACTTAGCACGTTATGATATTACTATTGTTGAAAGCATGAGCGCACATACCTATTGGGGTGGCGCCTTAACAGATAGACAAGCAGATCTTGCTGTACGGTTAGTGCTTAAATACCGCAAACAGTTTGCACGATTCGGTATTGATGTAACACCGGCAGAAATTCCGCAGTTTCGTAAACCAGTACGAGTTGTTAATAGATCAAAACAAATTTGGTTAGATGATGAACGTATCGGTGTACGCTTTCCCTACGACCTACCAATGATTAAAGCTATACAAGAAGAACGTAATATAAGTCAAGGTAGTATGAAGTACAATCAAGAAGAAAAGGTTTGGTATTTGGCCATCACCGAATCTAATGTAAATTGGGCTGTGACCTGGGGCGAAATAAATCAATTTGAAATTGATCCACTCGTACAAAACTTGTTTAATTTGATCATGGAGTGCGAAGCTAGTACATACGAAATTAAACTAGTGCGTACAGACACTGGGTATGAAATTACCAATGCTGCTGATAGTTTAATTGAATATATTAACACCAAGTTAGGCGGATTTGGCCCCGATAATGCACTGGCATTAATTGACAATTCTGGTGTGTTAGGTTATACCTATGATGACAATCTAGTACGACCCACACTGTTAGATATATTCGGCAGTAAACGTGATATACATTTGCCTATGACAGAAGATGCTTTGTCATTTCTATTTTCATACGCAGAGTTAACCAATCGTTATCCTATATGCATTTATGATCCAACTATGTCATCGGTAAATATAGACTTGAGTAGATTCGCTGAAGATGAAATTGTCCGTTTTAACTATAGTGGTAAAACAAAGACTTGCGATTACAATATAAATTATGTTAAAGTAGTGTATGCAAATAAGATTCCGTCCACATGGAATTACTCAATACCATTGTTGGTCTCCACTGTGGAAATGATGTACGGCGGCAAACGTATGGAATGGATTAACCAAGCAGAAAAGATAGCCTACTGCACCAATACCAAATTAAGAGAAAACGATTAATGGCAACCTGTAAAATTATAATTAAAGATGAAGTGAACTGTAAGTTAGATGGACTTGAACTTACAGAACGCAAATATCTTGCAAACAAATTTAAGTATGAAATACCAGGTGCACGTTACCTACCAAGTGTACGTCTTGGTCGCTGGGATGGCAAGGTAGCATACTTTCAATTGGGTGGCAGTACCTACACTAATCTGCTTGCTGAAATGTTACCCTACATTGACGAGCGTGGATATGATATTGAGCTAGAAGACCTACGCGACTATCGTACACAGTTTGATTTTACGCAGGTAACAGAAGCTACATTTGCACATAAAGTTTGGCCAGCTAAACATACAATTGCAGGTCAGCCAGTTGTGCTTAGAGATTATCAAATTGAGATTATTAACAAGTTTCTTGAGAATCCGCAGTGTCTACAGGAAATTGCCACAGGTGCAGGCAAGACATTGATCACTGCGGCACTTAGCTATAGCTGTGAGCAGTATGGTCGTACTATAGTAATCGTACCAAATAAATCGTTAGTTACACAAACAGAAGCAGACTACATCAACTTAGGATTAGACGTTGGTGTGTATTTCGGTGACCGTAAAGAGTTTGGGCATCAGCATACAATCTGTACTTGGCAGAGTCTAAACATTCTACTTAAAAATACCAAAGCACACGAAGCTGACATTACTATAATGGAATTTCTAGAAGATGTTATTTGTGTTATGGTTGATGAAGTACACATGGCCAAAGCAGATGCACTTAAAACATTACTTACTGGTGTAATGGCACATATTCCGATCCGGTGGGGATTAACAGGCACAATACCTAAAGAAATGTACGAATTTATGAGCCTAAAGTGTTCATTAGGCGAGGTTATTGGCCGTTTGAGTGCCAGTGAATTGCAGGACCAGGGTGTACTTGCTAACTGTCACGTAAACATCTTACAGTTAATTGATCATGTGGAGTATAAAGACTACCAAAGCGAACTGCGTTATCTATTAGAGACCGAAGCACGTCTAGATTACATAAGTAAACTAGTAGAAACAGTACGTAAGACAGGCAACACACTTGTGCTAGTTGACCGTATTGCACCAGGCAAGGCATTAATTGAAAAGATTAATAATGCTGTGTTTGTCAGTGGAGGAACTAAAGCAGATGACCGTAAAGAAAGCTATGATGAGTTTGCAACAGGCGATGACTTTGTTGCTGTTGCCACTTATGGCGTTGCGGCTGTTGGTCTTAACATTCCTCGTATTTTTAATCTTGTGCTTATCGAACCTGGTAAATCTTTTGTCAGGGTCATCCAGAGTATCGGGCGTGGCATTCGCAAAGCGGAAGACAAAGACTTCGTCCAAATCTGGGACGTAACATCAACTTGTAAGTTTGCTAAACGGCATCTTACAGTCAGAAAGAAATTTTATACAGAAGCAAACTATCCTTATGCGGTAGAAAAAACGGAGTGGAAGTAACACATGCACATCTTAACCTTAGAAAATCAAGCCTACGAAATGAACGAAATCCCCGACGAAGTTGAGGATCTGCGTTTTGCAATATTAGACAATAGTGACCCAAAGAATCCAGACTACTTCTTTATTCCGTTAATCTTTTTAGAATCATTTAACAGCCCGGCACTGGTATTAAACATCGGCGGCAACATAGTAAAAATGCCTGTGGACTGGCAGGTACTTATTGGTGAGCCCGACATTGGTGACCTAGAAGTAATACCGCTAACTAGTATTAACGATCGAGGCTTTAGTGTGTTTGCATTTAATCCCCTAAGTAGCTTTAAACCAGAATTCTTTAATATTGAGATAGTAGACATTTATCAAGATGTCAAGTGGTACTTCCCTAAACTTAAACCCGGACAGATGTTGGCCGTGCCGGTTGAATCGGGCACCGCTCCTTTGTGTGTGTACTTTGTTAAGGATATTAGCCGTCAGAGTGAAATTGTGGACTACTCAAAGATCTGGTAATATGATACACAAAAAAGCATGGCGACTTTGGGCCAAAGCACTCGGTGAAAAGACTGGATCAACTGATAAAGAAGCAGATAGAGTCGCACTAATACGTACTATAATTGTATTATCATATCTGCTGACAAACTTTACTATTGTTGCAGGTGTACTGCGACACTGGAACGGATAATATGGTAACTAAACTTAATCCTAGTGTGATCACCGACGATATGATGTACGAAGGTGTAATAGCATTAGATGATAATGAACTAAAAGATTCAATGGCCCAAATACGAGAAGATCGTCTTTGGGGTGAAGTTCGGCGAGCCGCAAAAACAAATAAGACTTTACAAGCTGCACTTGATCATGCTATAATGATATATAAGTTATCAAAGGAATATAAAGATGGCGTATAATCCAGACCAATATAAAGCAAAGAAAAAACGTGCAGTGGATCCTAATGCGCCACCGCGCCCTAACCTGCTGTCGCATGACAAAGTTATTAGAGAACAAAAAGATGTTATTCTAAATTTGCAACTACAAATACATAGACAAGCCGAAGAATTGGAAAGTCTTAAGTACAAATACAATAATATGCAACAAAGTATAACTGGAATTCTTAGTTATTTGCGCAAAGGTAAATGATGAGCAGTAGTTTACAAATCAACGATGAAATGGCAGCATATGATCGCAAAGATCGTGCTTACTATGATAACTTTACAGAAGAAGATCGTAAGAAGTTCAGTACCTATCTAATGCTACGTTATGGTGCTAGTGTCACAGGTTCGAGTGACCTACAGGCATATTATCTACTAGCAGTGAATGAACGTGTAAATAAAAACTTCTTTGACATAAACAAGCACACTAAGTTACAATGGCTATGTTGTACAACTGTAAGTCCGGGCATGGGCAGACAAAGTCATTATTGGCAGGGCACCAAAAAGAAAGAAGGCAACAGCAAAGCATCAAAGTTTCTTGCTAAACTATATCCTAACCTACGTCAAGATGAACTCGACGTGCTGGTAGCAATTAACGATACTAAAAGTCTTAAACTCTTAGGTCAACAGCTGGGCATGGATGATAAGACCATTAAGAAAGAGTTGGAATGATCGACGACATAGTATCAGCTTGGAATGAAGGTAAAACTACTATAGAAGCTACACCAACATATACCTGTAAATATTGTTCAAAGGAATTTCGTAAGGAAAGTACTTTGGCTGCGCATCTTTGTGAGCCCAAACGTCGTTGGCAACAGGAAAAGGAAGTTGGCGTACAGTTTGGTCTACAAGCATACCTACGTTTCTTTGAACTGACACAAGGGTCAGCTAAACTAAAGAGCTATGCTGACTTTGTCTCAAGTCCATACTACACAGCGTTTGTTAAATTTGGTCGTCATATTATTAATATCCGGGCTGTGAACCCTAAATTATTTATTGAATATGTAATTAAACAAAATAAGAAGATTGACCATTGGACACATGAAGTAATATACTTAGAATACTTGCATCAATACATGCGCAAAGAAGCAGTACAAGATGCACTTGAACGAGCCTTAACGGAGATGCAGAATTATGTGGATGAAAATACGGAATTATTTCCAAACGGGTTTACAGACTATTTTAGATTGGCTAACGCAAACCGTGTTTGTCATCACATCGCTAATGGTCGTATTAGTCCTTGGATTGTGTTTAACTGCGATTCGGGCATTGCATTCTTGGATACATTGGGCGAAGAGCAAATTACACAAATAATTGCAATGATTGACCCAGAGTATTGGCAACGTAAGTTTAAGGACTACTTAGCCGATACTGAATGGACTAAACAGATTTTAAAAGATGCAGGGCTATGACCATTAAGTTTAATAGTGATATAGATATAGATTTTGCCGACCGAACAGAGATATTGAATTTAATAGATCATGTACCTGCGAGCATACTAACTAATGGTAATTTTCGAAAACATGCGTCTGGAATCTATGCAACTGACATTCCTGTTGATCCATTTACAGGACAGGCAAGTTTAGATTATAATCTAGCTGAAGATCGCGGCTATGTTAAACTAGATTTTCTCAATGTTAATTTATATAAACAAGTTAAGAACGAACAGCATCTAATTGAACTGATGCAAGAGCCGGACTGGGCTAAACTGTATGATCCAGACGTCTGTGCAAAACTTATGCACGTTAATGGGCACTATGATTTGTTACTACAGATGCCAGAGCCCGTAGATACTATTCCTAGACTGGCTATGTTCCTAGCTATCATTCGTCCCGCAAAAAGACACTTGGCTGGTAAGACTTGGAAGGAAGTTGCTGAAACTGTTTGGGATAAACCTGCGGATGATACTTATTATTTCAAAAAGGCTCACGGAATTGCGTACTCAAATCTGGTTGTGGTAAATCTAAACTTACTTACATCTTCCTAATCAAGGTAATCGAACGACGTTTACTTCGTTTTGACGCAATTTCTCTTAGACTTACATACGGCCCATGTTGTATTACAACATCTTTGCTGTTGAATGTTTTTAAACAAACTCTAAACTCTGTCCAATCCTGCTTTAAAAATACGTTAATGGGTATAAGCCTATTACTTTCCCACCACCACTGATCTGCCATGGCTAAGAATACTGTTTTCTGCTCTATGGTACGCAGTGCAGCAAAGTCGTATATAGTGGTGATGAATTCATCTGCATTTTGAACAATGCCAATATAATCATTTCCACCATACGTTATATACGATAAGAAGGGGTATTGATCGAGTAAATTCTTGTGACTGTCTTCCATTGAGTTCCGACTAAATATATAAAAGATGATCCAATATGCAGACTATCAAATCGTATTTATATCCAAATAAAATCATAGTTCAATTTCTGGACCCAGCCATCTTCACAGTGAGGAATAGAGTCGTGTATAGCCGCCCAATTACAGTCTATCAAGGTATAGACAACCCGCTACAAGTTGTAGTTAACAATCAAGATCAAAAAACAATAAACACTACTGGTTACCTTGTGCAGTTAGATATACAAGATCCGATAAATCTTGGGTCTGTAGAAAGTCTAGCTGTGACTATGACTAATCCGACTAAAGGACAAGGCACCGTGACTATTCCACGAGATGTAGTTAACGCACTAGAGCAACGATTTTATAAAATAACAATTAAGTTAATTACAGTTAGCACTAATAAAGAGCAACCATTGTACATTGATGACAATTACGGAGCTCAATTAGATTTAGAAGTATTACCGGGCTGGTATGAATCTATGCCGTTAACTTTAAATTCAGTAGAAGTAATCGATGGCGGAACAATTTAATGACAATTTCATATGATAAACAAGTTTTAATTAAACGCGGTAATACTACTAGTGTTAGTAGTTATGTGGGTCCAATTGGCGAATTAGTATTAAACACAGATACTTTTAAAGTATATGTACACGATGGCGTAACCGCTGGCGGGGTAGAAGTTACTGGATCAGGCGGCGGCAGTTATTCAAATGTTAATGTTAAATCATACCTACAACAGTTTGATGGTAATATTGTTCCTACTGGCAACAACGTACATACCTTAGGCAGTGTCGATCACCAATGGAAAAGTTTATATGTAAGTAGTAATACAATTTATATTAATGGTATTCCGTTAAGCCTTGATATTGGCGGCAATCTTACAATAAATGGTAGCCCAATTAGCAGCACCATAACCTACGGCGACATTAACGGTGCCCCGGTAGACATATCAGATTTAACTGACAGTGGCAACTTATTAATTGGTACTCCGGGCCCGCAGGGTCCTCAAGGAAATGTTGGTGCACAAGGCCCACAAGGCATTCAAGGCGAACCTGGTGCCACTGGCCCACGAGGCATACAAGGAAATGTCGGTGCTCAAGGACCACAAGGAGAGCAAGGCATTCAAGGAAATGTCGGTGCACAAGGACCACAAGGTGCTCAAGGCGAAGTCGGTGCAACCGGTGCACAAGGCATACAGGGAATACAGGGCAATGTTGGTGCTCAAGGAAGTACCGGTGCACAAGGCATTCAAGGCAATGTTGGTGCTACTGGCGCACAAGGCATACAGGGAATACAGGGCAATGTTGGTGCTCAAGGAAGTACCGGAGCACAAGGCATACAAGGCAATGTAGGCCCACAAGGAAGTACCGGAGCACAAGGCATACAAGGCAATGTAGGCGATCAAGGACCACGTGGCTTTACAGGTAATACAGGTGCAACTGGTGCACAAGGTGATACAGGTAATACAGGTGCAACTGGTGCACAAGGAACAAGTGTAACCCTATTAGGTAGTGTAGATATTGTAGGTAACTTACCTGTAACTGCTAACGTGGGCGAAGGATGGATTGTTCAATCCAGTGGTAATTTATATCTATGGAATACTATATCAAGCACATGGAATGACATAGGACAGATTGTAGGGCCTCAAGGTGACCCAGGTGTACAAGGACCACGTGGCTTTACGGGCAACGTTGGTGCAGAAGGTCCACAGGGCATACAGGGCGAACAAGGAATACAAGGCGAACAAGGCATACAAGGAAATATAGGTTCACAAGGCGAACAGGGCATACAAGGCAATATTGGTGCTCAAGGACCACAAGGAGATCAAGGGCCACAGGGAGTTTCCGGAGCAGATGGCGCACCTGGAGCAGATGGTGCACAGGGACCAGCAGGTAATGACGGAGCACCCGGAGCAGATGCTTTATGGAACTTTACTGGTGCGTATGGTGGTGGCAATAGTTATGCTATCGGTGATGTTGCTACCTACGGTGGCGAAACTTGGTATCGCATTGATGCTAATGGCGGCAATACAGGTAATACACCCGCTGAAGGAACATTCTGGACTAAGATAGCAGAAAAAGGCGCTGCTGGTGTCGATGCTAATCCAGACGCTGTAGTCAACGGTCTATTTAATATTACATTAAATGCCACCGGCGACTTTATTCCTAGTGCAGACATACTACAAGACCTAGGCAGTACTACAAAAAGATTCCGTCACTTATACGTTGGACCAGGATCAGTTTACATTGGTAACAATGTTATTACAGAAGCAGCAACAGGTGGACTAGTTCTTCCAGGTGTTACTCGTGCTACAGGCTATTACGCAGAAGAAGTTGACGACGAAGATGAATGGGGCAGTAATCCCACTATCACAGGCACAGTTACAGTCATTGATGCTCAACGTTATGAAATACTAGCAGGACGACCAGCAAGTGCTAATTACGCACCAGCAACTTATATAGCACAAAAAGACGGCAATAAAGTTGACGAAATAACTGTTGACGAAACTGGCGGCGGTTGGACTCAGACTGAAGCATACTACGCTCGCGACAACAACATGTATGCTACTAACGTAGCAGATGCTATTAACAATTTTAACGCAGGCGACTGGCAACAGATTCCTTTCCGTGTAAATTTAAAAGCAGAAGACACAGAATACGAAGACATTTTTGGCGGTGGAACAACACTGCCTTCACAGTCTGGTCAAGAAGGAAAATTTTTAAGAACAGATGGCAGTAATTTAAGTTGGGTCACAGTAACTGGCGGCAATGCCGACTTGGGTGATTTTAGCATTGACGGTAGTACACTTGAAGCTGATTCAATGACTATCAAAACCGTTGATGGTGAATTAAACATCGAGTCAGACAGTAATGTCTATGTTAAAGTCGCAGGCGGAACAAAGTATTGGTCATTTGCTAATGACGGAGTACTATCACTACCAGAAGGCGGAGACATTAGAGACAGTAATGGTAGTTCAGTATTAGGTGGCAATGCCAACACTGGAGACTTTACATTCGACGCAGACACTATCACAAACAATGACGGAATGAAACTGACTACCAATAGAGGCACATTGGCCATGGGTACTGACATGGAAGTGCCAGGTGTAGCACAACACTTCCACATTGCCTTTGACGGTAGTAATAGTAATCCGCCCGCTAGTGATCTGTTCTTAGGTGACGACAACAACTATGTTAAATTACCTGGATATGAACTCAACCCAACTGCTCAATATGGTGTGGAGATTGGCACAAACAACAGAGGCCTTGGACCACAGAATGTCGAAGTTAATGAAGTAGATGAACTTGTGCCACCTGGTGGCGTTTGGCGTTTCTTTATTGACCACGACACCTATCCTAACTTGGGCTCTGCTGTTAGCGTAGGTGACACAGTGACCACATCATGGGGGACACCCATAACTGCCACAATTACAGACGTTGTTGAAGAACCTGGCAACTACTGGAAAATCCATGTTGCTCAAGATATTACCGCTGGATTTCTTGATGAGGGAGAAACAGTCTCATTTGGTGCTTCAGGCGACAGCCATACTTGGCGTTTTGGCACAGATGGCGGATTAGTATTCCCAGACGACACAGTTCAGACCACAGCCTACATAAGTGGCACTAACGCTAACACTGGTAACGTTGTATTCGACGGTAATCAAATGTATGTAGGTGGCACAGGTTTCTTAAATTTAGAAACCGATACCGGTGTTGCTGTTATTGGTACTAACGGTCCGCAACCATTACTTGTTAGTATAAACGAGGACGATAAAATATGGTCCTTTGATCCGGACGGTGGTATTACATTCCCAGATGCTACAGTTCAGACCACAGCCTACACTGGACAATCGGGCGGTAGTAGTACAGTAGTTCGCCAGGACACAGCACCTACAGCCTCAAATGGCACACTATGGTTTAACACAGTAGAAGGCAGACTCTACATCAAGTATAGCGATGTTTGGGTAGATGCGGCTCCTTTAGTTCAACCTCCACCAGACACTGACATTGATGTTAATTCAATCACATTCCCAGACGCTACAGTTCAGACTTCAGCATACATTAATAGGTTGGACAACGGTGACTATACAGCATTGTTTAGTGAAGATGGGTGGTTAAGAGTACGCAAACCCAGCACTGAACAAAACTATTTTAACCTTGTACCGTTTAAAAACGAAGACGATACATATGGAGTACAAATTGACATAGACAATCAAGCAGGTTGGTCATTTTTAAACAATGGTACTTTATCATTGCCCGCATCTAGCAATGACTTATATACAACAACTAACGCATTAATTAAATCTATCGCAGATATACAAATTAGTGCTGGAGATGATGTAGGCAGTAATTGGGTGTTTGGCGGCAATGGTGATTTACTATTACCCCAAGGCAGCGTCATAGGTGAAACAGACACTACCACAGTTATTACACCGCCAGGAGCAAGTGCTGGTCAGAGTTTGGTTATTCGTCCAACTTCGATCACTGGAATTACTTCCAACTATCCAAGTGGATTTGCTGACGGTGATACTATTGTATTATCTGTTACTCCTAATAATGGCGGCT
>Ga0208485_1000422_pt1 | contig 12533 bp, 11 predicted proteins | sample LakMenEpi27Jul12_FD_150707 | JGI IMG/M metagenome (GOLD analysis project Ga0208485, IMG submission 150707) | Freshwater microbial communities from Lake Mendota, WI - 17JUL2012 deep hole epilimnion (SPAdes) | ecosystem: Environmental > Aquatic > Freshwater > Lentic | place: Lake Mendota, Madison... | reverse complement strand
ATGCCTTGCTGCTCATTGCCAGGTATCGAGAAGAGTTGCATCATCATGAGTCAAGATATGACGCGATGAAAGTCTCACTGCGTGGCGTGTTTGAACCAATACTTGCCTCAGGATCAACTGTCATTGCCGGTTTATTAGTGCTACTCCTAAGTCAGTTGTCAGGTAACAGAGGTTTAGGCCCAGTAGGTGCAATTGGAATTGCCTCAGCCATGATTACCGTCCTTACATTTTTGCCAGCGCTTTTAGTAGTTTTTGGTCGCTGGATTTTTTGGCCGAAGGTTCCACGTTTTGATGATGTTGATGAACAATTAGGTGGTATCTGGGCAAAAATTGGTGCTGCAGTAGAAAAGAATCCAAAGCGAATTTGGATTTCAACTGCATTAGTACTAACGATTTTTGCTGGTTTTTCCTTTACCCTTAAGGCTGATGGTTTAGCCAATACTGAGGCTTTCACCACTAGAACTGATTCTGTAATTGGACTTGAAAAATTGGGCGAGCACTTCCCGAGTGGCGAGGGATCTCCCGTTGAGATAGTCGTGAAAGAAAATGATGTTACTGCTGCAACCTCAGCTCTTCTTACTGTTGCTAACGTTGCATCTGTCGAACCAATTGTCGCCGGTCAAAAGATTCCAGGACAACCTATTCCACCAATCAAAGTGGTAGAGGGCAAAGTATTGCTAAATGCTACTTTAAAGGTTGCTCCTGACTCGGTTGAGGCTAGAAATACAATTCCTCAGATCAGAGAAGCTGTTCATGCTGTGGATAAGGAAATTTTAGTTGGCGGTGGTACTGCAGTTCAATATGACACCGATGTGGCATCACGTCAAGACAATAGACTGATCATTCCAATCGTGCTGGTGATTATTGGAATTATTCTAGGTTTGTTACTGCGAAGCATTTTGGCTGCCGGCATTCTTTTGCTGACAGTTGTGCTTTCATTCATGGCTACCCTTGGTGTGTGCCAATTAGTCTTTGAGCATGTATTTGGATTTGCAGGTGCGGACGCATCATTCCCACTCTTTGCCTTTATTTTCTTAGTGGCGTTAGGAATTGATTACAACATCTTCCTGATGACTAGAGTTAGAGAAGAGGCTATGAAGATTGGTACTCGCAAGGGTGTAATTAAGGGATTAACGGTAACTGGTGGGGTAATTACCTCAGCTGGAATTGTTTTGGCTGCAACATTTGCCGTCCTTGGTATCTTGCCACTGGTATTCCTAGCTCAACTTGGCTTTGCAGTTGCCTTTGGCGTATTGCTGGACACAATAGTTGTTCGATCCTTGTTGGTTCCAGCGCTGGTTCACGTAATGGGACCAAAGATTTGGTGGCCATCAAAGTTGCAATATGAGGGTAAGAAGTAGGATCTAAGTATGGCTCCCCGCGTTGGTATCGCAGGATACGGTTTAGCGGGGCGGTACTTTCATGCACCACTTTTGCGTGGAGCAGGTTTTGAAGTTGCGGCAATACTTACAACTAATTCTGCACGTATCTCAAATGCCAAAACTGATTTCCCACAAGCAGAAATTGTTAAAAATATTGATGATCTACTAAATTGCAAACTAGATCTACTTGTTGTTGCCTCCACAAATGATGTTCACGCAGCGCAAGCTATAGCCAGTTTAAAAGCTGGAGTGCCAGTTGTAGTTGATAAGCCAATGGGGCGAACTTTAAAAGAGACACAAGAGATAATTGATGTGTCAAAACAAACTGGCGTACCAGTAACAACCTATTTCAATCGTAAGTGGGATTCAGATTCTTTGACAATAAAGAAAGTTTTAGCAGATGGTGTCTTAGGAAAAATCTTTCGGTTGGAGTCAAGGTTTGAAGTTTTTAAACCAAAATTAAAGGGAGATTCTTGGCGGGAAAATCAAAGCGCAGCTGAAGGTGGGGGAAATCTTCTAGATTTACAACCACACCTGCTCTCAACTGCCCTTGATTGGTTTGGCCCAGCGGAGTTGATCTCCTCATCCGTTAGATCAATTCGAGGTGCATCAGATGATGACATAGTTTTAGTACTCAAACATAAAAATGGAGTTGATTCATACTTATCAGCAAGTGCGATTATGGGAGCAGCTGGTCCAAGAATTAGATTAGTTGGTGATCAAGCAACATTAATTATTCAGGAGCTAGATCCACAAGAGAGCCTGCTTAAAGCAGGGGGACAACCAGTAGATGGTAAGTGGCAACAGAGCACCAAGTCACAAGCTTTTATTCACAAGGGCTCTGAGGTGACCCCTTTCCCAAGTATTGATGGAAATTACACCGAGTTTTATTCGCTAGTAAAAGCAGCATTATCTGGTTCACCTTGGCCAGTTACTACCGATGAAGCGTTAGCGGTTGCAAAGATTATCGATCAAGCACGTGAAATTAGCTTTAGATAAGAATGAATTTTGATTGCATAGTTGTTGGTGCAGGCCTTGCCGGTATTACCGCAGCACGTGCGGTGCAGCAGGCGGGTAACTCAGTTTTACTACTTGAAGCAAGTGATCAGGTTGGTGGCCGGGTAAGAAGTGATGTAATTGATGGGTTTATTTGCGATCGTGGGTTTCAAGTGATTAACCCTAAGTATCCCCAAGTAGTAAAAAGTAATGTAATCAAAGAGTTAGATTTTAAGTACATATCTGGAAAAATTAGGTTGGCAGATGAACAAATTAAGGTCGGCTATAGCCTCTCAACATTTTCACCAAAGTTAGGATCAATAAATCAAAAATTAAGGTTTCTCAAATTTGTTGCAAGCCCAAAGGTTAAAAATGAGAAGAGTTTTGGACACTACGCAACCGAGTTCCCAGATCTCTATCAAAAGGTATTAAAACCATTTTTATCAGGTGTTTTTTTAACAGACCCACAAGAGATCGCATCTGATGTAGCACAGCAGATCTTGCGTAGTTTTGTAAAATCTTTGCCTGGGGTTCCAGCAGCTGGTGTGGGGGAGTTTTCCAGAGCTCTGGCAAAGCCGATCCAAAACCTTAAGTTAAATGAAAGTGTGCAATCTGTATCAAATGGTCAAGTAACAACTAATCAAGATACTTATCGAGCTCGATATGTAATTGTGGCAACAGATCCGACTACCGCAGCTCAACTACTAAGTGGTGTGCAGTTGCCTAAGATGCTTTCTAGTACAACCGCTTACTTTGCAACAAATCAACTACCGAGTGATTCAAAAAATCTAGTCGTATCTAGTAAATCAAAGTTAGTTAACTCAATAGTGATTAGCCAGGTTTCTAGTAAATACGCACCCATTGGCCAACATTTGGTAAGTGCAACCTCACTTTCACCGATTACTGAGAGTGTCTTTCGTAAAGAGCTCGCAGAGATTTGGCAGCTGAATACCCACTCTTGGGAGTACGTGGCAAGGTATGAGATAAAGCAATCTCTTCCAGCTCACCTGCCTGGGGTGAGTAAAACAAAGAGTGCAAAGTTTTCAGATCAGATATACCTTGCCGGAGATCATATGGCTGTGCCATCCCAGCAAGGTGCTATGCAGAGTGGCTTTTTAGCAGCGCGAGCGATTAATCAACTAATTCAGTAAGTGCAGCAAGAAGATGTGGGTAGTCAAACTCAAAATCGTTATCTAGCAAGACCTTTGGCATAACTTTTTTTGATCCTAGAATTTCAGTTGAAAATCCACCCAACACAGCACGAAGTGCAAAGGCAGGTGCAGGGAAAAATGCCGGCCGCTTTAATGCTCTGGCTAGAGCTGCAGTGAACTGTTGGTTAGTAACTGGATTTGGTGAGGTGATATTAACTGGGCCCTCGATTTTGGAATTCATTAAAAAAATCATCGCTCGAATCTGATCATGCAAAGTAATCCATGACCACCACTGTTTTCCGGAGCCTAACTTTCCGCCCAAACCAAATTTAAAGATAGGCAACATCCTGCCTAGTGCACCCCCGGTTGGATCTAAAACTAAACCTGTTCTTAACTTAACTGTTCGAACGCTAGGAGCTTGGTTTGCAACTAACTCCCACTCGCGGCAAACAATAGATAAAAAGTCCTCACCACCACGATCTGTTTCAGTTACTGATCTATCGCCAGTTTCACCGTAATAACCAATTGCACTAGCAGAGATAAAGACCTCTGGTTGGATTTGCTCGCATGCATTGGCAATTGTCGTTGTGCTGAGCAATCTTGAGTTTAAAATTTCTGATCGATAAGCAGCAGACCAACGTTTATCTCCAACACCAGCTCCTGCAAGATGAAATACTGCATCTGCGCCCTCTAGCCCAGCTAAATCGATCTCGCCTTTAAGAGGATTCCAACTTACCTCATCAGCTACTCGGGCAGCTCGTCTAACAACTTTGATTACCTGGTGGCCATCACTTTTTAGTTGCGCACAAAGGGCGCTACCAATTAATCCAGATGCGCCAGTTACGGCGATTTTTTTCTGTTTAGCCAAGTTACAAACCTAAATCAGATTCGAATCGACCCTCTTCTAATCTTTCTTTTAATGTTACTAAGAAACGTGCTGCATCAGCGCCATCAACGACACGGTGATCATAGGAGAGGGCTAGATAGACCATGGATCTAATTGCAATGGTCTCGCCACCATCTGCACCCTTAACAACCATTGGTCTTTTAACAACTGCGCCAAGACCCAAAATTGCAACCTGTGGCTGATTAATAATCGGTGTATCAAACAATGCCCCACGTGATCCAGTGTTTGTGATGGTGAATGTTCCACCACCTAACTCATCTGGCGTAATTTTGTTTTCACGAGTTCTAGCGGCCACATCAGAAATCTTTCGGGCAATTCCACCCATGTTTAGATCCCCAGCATCTTTAACTACAGGAACTAGTAAGCCGCGATCGGTATCAACTGCTACACCTAAATGCTCAGCGCCATGATAGGTAATTTGATCACCTTCAACTGATGAGTTTAAAACCGGGTGTTGCTTTAATGCTTCACATACTGCAACTGCAAAAAATGGCAGGAAGGTTAATTTCACACCTTCACGGGATTCAAAAGATGCTTTTGCCGCATTACGGAGCCGGTCAATCTTTGTAACATCAACTTCAACAACAGTTGTGAGTTGGGCTGAGATCTTTAGAGATTCAACCATTCGATCTGCAATTACTTTACGCAATCTTGACATGCTGACAGTTGTGCCACGAAGTGGTGAAACTGCAATTGGTCCACGTGGTGCTACCGCGGTTGAGGCCATAACTGTTGCAGTTGGCGTTGCAGCTGCGCGAGGTGTGGCTGCCAAAATATCCTCTTTACGAATACGTCCGCCAACACCAGTACCTTTAATGGTTGCCAGGTTTACACCAGCTTCAGCTGCTAATTTCCTAACGATCGGTGTTACATAAGCATCATCAGCTCGTGAAGTTGCAGCGGGTGCGCTAACTACTGGTGCAGAAACAATTGGGGTAGAAATTACTGGCGCAGAAACTACTGGTGGGGTAACAACTGGGGGAGCAGGTGGAGTTGGCATAGCTGCAACAGGTGGGGCAGCTACTGGTTTTGCAGCAGGTGCTGCAGATCCTGAAACGCCAATTGATGCTAAACGTGCACCGACTGCAACTGTTGAATCTACCGGCACATCAATACTTAACACAGTTCCAGAAACCGGAGAAGGAATCTCAGTATCTACTTTGTCAGTTGAAACCTCAAGCAGTGCCTCATCGGCTGCAACTGCATCTCCAACCTTCTTAAGCCATCTAGTAACAGTTCCTTCAGTTACAGATTCACCAAGTGCTGGCATCGAAACAATTGTTGCCCCGCTACTTGCTACTGGCGCAGCAGCAGCTACTGGAGCAGGAGTTGAAACTTGGGCAACTGGCGCTGGTGTAGCAACTGGAGTTGGCGTTGGTGTTGGAGTTGAAACTGGCGCAGGTGCTGGCGCAGCAGCTTTTGTTGCACCATTAGATTCGGCAATAATCGCTAACTCTGCTCCAACTGCAACTGTGGAATCTACTTGCACAACAATTTTTTGTAATACCCCTGCTACAGGGGACGGAATTTCAGTATCTACTTTGTCAGTTGAAACCTCTAGTAACGGCTCATCAACTGCAATCTGATCGCCCTCTTTTTTTAACCAACGAGTTACTGTTCCCTCAGTTACAGATTCGCCAAGTGCTGGCATGGTTACTGAAAAAGTCATTTAGATTTTAACCTCTCTATTAACCATTTTAACTCTAACCGTGCGCATGAAGTGGCTTACCGGCCAGGGCTAAGTGTGCCTCACCCATCGCCTCAGACAAGGTTGGATGAGCATGAATATGTTGGGCAACATCAGCGGCATCTGCCTCCCAGTTATAGATCAGTTGGGCCTCAGCTAGTAATTCACCAACCCGAGAGCCAACCATATGTATGCCAATCACTGGACCATTCTTTTTGGCAACCAATTTTACCGAGCCTGCGGTCTTTAAAATATTTGCCTTACCATTTCCAGCCAAATCATAATTTAACTCCACCACATCATGGCCAGCTGCTTTAGCGGCTGCAGTTGTTAATCCAACGGAGGCAACCTCAGGCTCTGAGTAGGTAACACGTGGAACGCCATCATAATTAATCGCTCTTGGATTTAAACCAGCGATCTCCTCGGCCACCATAATTCCTTCGGCAAATCCGACATGTGCTAATTGCAGTGTTGGAATTAGATCACCAACTGCCCAAACACCGGCCACATTGGTGCGGCACTTGTTATCTACTAAAACATAACCACGATCCATCTTGATGCCAGCCTCTTCATAACCTAAACCTGCTGAAACTGGACCGCGACCAACTGCGACCAACAAAATCTCTGCGGAGAATTCTTTGCCATCCTCCAAGGTGATCTTTACATCTTTCTTGCCACGTTCGGCAGATTTAAACTTTACGCCCAACTCAAAATTGATTCCTCGCTTGCGGAAAGCCCGCTCTAATTGCTTGCTTGATGACTCATCCTCTAGTGCAACTAGGTGAGGCAGTCCTTCAATGATTGTTACCTCTGCTCCAAATGATTTCCAAACCGAGGCAAACTCACAGCCAATCACACCGCCGCCTAAGACAATTACAGATTTTGGAACATAATCCAACTTAATAGCCTGTTCACTAGTAATTATCTGTTTGCCATCAATCTCAAGTCCTGGCAAAGTTTTTGGATATGAACCAGTTGCCAGAATTACATTCTTGCCGGTGTATTTGGCGCCATTTACTTCAACTGTGTTGTTAGAAATTAATTTACCGCTGCCCTGCACATAGGTAACATTTCTAGATTTAACTAAACCCTCTAAGCCTTTATGAAGCTTGGCAATAACCCCATCTTTATAAGTATTAACCGCTGCCATATCCATCGAGTGAAAATCAGCCTTGACGCCAAAATCACCGGCATGACGGGTGCTATCTGCGATCTCACCGGCATGTAATAAAGCTTTGGTTGGTATGCATCCTTTGTGTAGGCAGGTGCCGCCTAATTTTTCTTTCTCAATTAAAACTACCTTTTGGCCTAATTGTGATGCGCGAAGTGCTGCTGCGTAACCGCCGCTGCCGCCACCAAGAATTACTAGATCAAAATCGGCCATGAGGTAATCCTGCCACGAATTCTTCTACCCGATAAACCTGAAGTAAAAGCGCCACTATGCCTGTGATGAAGCCAACTCAGCTAACTGCACAAGGGAGCGTAGCGAGATTCCAGTGCCACCAACTGTGGTGTAGCCATGTGGATGTTTTTCATTGTATGCCGGTCCTGCAATATCTAAATGTAGCCATGGTGTTTGTGGATCAATAAACTCCTTTAAAAATAATCCTGCTACTAACATGCCACCCATTCGGTCACCAATATTTGCAATATCAGCAACTGGTGAATCAAGTGAGGCTCGTAACTCAACTGGTAATGGCATTGGCCAAAAAGCTTCACCAGCTAATTGAGCAGCCTTTAGGAATTGATTACTAAACTCTTCATTATTTGTCATCACTGCAGAGGTTCTCGTTCCAAGGGCCACAACCTGAGCACCAGTTAGTGTTGCCACATCAACAATTCCATCTAATCCGCCAGCCTTCTTGCCAACCTCAGCTGCTTTAATTAATGCATCAGCTAAAACTAATCGACCTTCAGCATCTGGATTTAATACTTCAACAGTTTTACCACCATAAATTGTTATTACATCACTTGGCCTAGTGGCATTATCGCTGACCATATTTTCAGCAAGTGGTGCCCAACCATCTACAGCAATAGGAAGCTTTAATTGCGCAATTGCAAAGACGGCTGCAATTACCGCAGCAGCACCTGACATATCTGACTTCATCGCCTCCATGCCATTGGCAGGTTTTAATGCCAGGCCGCCGGTATCAAAGGTGATGCCTTTACCAACAAAGGCGAATCGCTTCTTTGCTTTAGCCGGTGAGTAAGAAACATGAAGAAGTCGTGGGGGATTAGCAGAGCCTTGTCCCACGCCAATGATTCCGCCGTAACCAGATTTTTTAAGGGTGGCATCATTAATGATCTCAGCCTTTACTCCGTACTTAGTAGCAAGTTTTTTCATCTTTTGTGAAAATGAGTCAGGGGTTAAATGGCTTGGTGGCGTATTAATTAAATCGCGCACTAAATAGGTCTGTTCAGCAAGGATCTCAGCGCGCTTAATAGCTGCTTTGGCTTGAGCAGTATCTGAAAACTTTGAAATCAAAGATATCAATTCCAATGGCGCCTTCTGCTCCTGCTTGCTGCTACCTAAGAACTCAACAAATGTGTAAGCACCAAGGGCAGCACCTTCAGCGATAGCTGCTAGCTCGACAACTGATTTATGCGGCAAAGAGAATGTGGCGTTCTTATTTCCATTTAAATGTCTGGCAGCAGCACCGGCAGCACGTCTTAAAACCTCTGGCTCATAAGATGATTTGATCTCACCTAAACCGGTGAAGACAACTAACTTTGTTGCTTTACCAGGAAGCTTTATAACCTCATCAGCCTTAGCAGTTGCTCCCATGGCATTTAATGTTGCCAGCAGTGCGGCTGAATCTAGTTGGGCAGCACCTGATTCAATCTGTAATTTCTTATTTGCAAGCCCGAGGCCAACAACTAAAATCTCACTATCAACTTTCGCTGTTAACTTAATCTTGGCCATCGCACTCCTGTTTCAATAATTTTTATAGACCAGCTAGAAATCGATGGTGTAAGCCTAAAGGATTCCGATAAAAGATGATAATTATCCCAAGTAGTGGTGCGCAAATAGCGGTTTAGGACGTGTAGGTTTGGCTTATGAATCAATCACCATTGGCTGGTAGACATTTGGCTGAAAATGCAAAGATGGCTGACTTTGGTGGCTGGCTAATGCCGATTGAATACCCGGCAACTGGGGCAATAGCTGAATACACCGCTGTTAGGCAGCGGGTTGGATTATTTGATGTCTCCCATTTAGGAAAAGTTTCAATCATTGGGGTAGGTGCGATTGATTACTTAAACAAAATGGTGACAAATGATCTGACCAAAATTGCTGCTGGACAAGCCCAGTACACATTACTTTGCAATGAAGATGGTGGGGTGGTTGATGATCTTATTGTTTACCTAAACAGTGAAGATGATTTGTTTTTAATCCCAAATGCTTCAAATACAGCAGCTGTCTTTGAGATTCTTACCCAGAGCGCACCGAGTGGAATAATTGTTAAAAACCTACATAAAGAGTATGCAGTACTTGCGCTACAAGGAGCAGATTCAGCAAAGGTTTTGAGCAGATTAGGCATAGATGCCTCACTTGATTACATGTCATTTATTAATGTAAAAATTGATAACCTCCCTGTGATTCTCTGCCGAACTGGATACACCGGTGAGTTTGGATTTGAGATTATTCCTCGCTGGAATGATGCCGAGCAGGTGTGGGACAAAATTGCGTTAATTGTTAAAGAGTTTGATGGCGCAATTTGTGGATTAGGTGCCAGAGATCTACTTCGAACTGAAATGGGTTACCCACTTCATGGCCATGAGCTCTCACTTTCCATCACACCAGTTGAGGCAGGTGCAAGTTGGGCAGTTGGGTGGAATAAGGATCAATTCCGCGGCAAAAAAGTATTAACCCAACAAAAAGAGCAGGGTAGTAAGTTGAGATTAAAGGCGATACTGGCAACTGAGCGAGGAATTCCTAGAAAAGATATGCAGGTAAAGAATTTAAAAGGTGAGGTAATTGGATCTGTAACCAGTGGCACCTACTCACCAGCTTTGAAAAAAGGAATTGGCTTGGCTTTAATCAACTCAGATGTTAAAAAAGATGATCAGGTTTTAATTGATATCCGAGGAACTGATTCAACCTTTAAGGTTGTTTCACTTCCCTTTGTGCCATCTAAAGTTCGATAAGGCCAAGCCAGTTCTCTTAAGCTAGATTTTTAGTGACCACCCCAAAATCGCCAGGCGAACTCAGCGATATTGGTGCCTACATAAAGAATTCCCACGTGAGCTGTGAGTCCTAAAATCTTTGCAAACAGTGATTTGCCAGCAGTTGATCTCTTAACTGTGACAATGGCTGGTGCTTGATAACTAGATAACATTTGAACTCCTACTCAGGAAACTTAACATTACCATTATCGGCAAAGACAAAGGCTAGTGAATCACCTGGATTTAATGCCAGATCGGCCACACCCACCTGGGCCCATGCCCACTTGGTATTTAAATCAGCTGGATTAGGTAAGGCTTGTTTTCGTTTTTCTAATACCGCCCAATAAGCAAACTCGGCCGGCATATCCTTGCAACTTTCAATGTATTCCTCATGGCCCTTGATTCCAATTGGCTCATTTGGTTTTGGCAGATTATTTAATCGGCAAACAACTGCGGTGCCGTATTTATCTGTGCCTTCTATTTTAAAGTTTGCATTTGTCATTAACTCTAATGCGGTTGTTTCACCCTCTACATCCAAACACTTTTCATAAGGCTTTGCTTGTGCATCCAATACGCCATAATCGATCACCACATTGACGCAGTTATCGGTGGTTTGGGCTGAGTAGAAGGTTATTCCGCCAACAATTACAGCTGCGGCGATAACTCCAGGTATAAATTTCTTAACTTTTATAAACAACTTGCTGAACATGTAGTTCCTCTCAAAATAGAGAGTTTCACGTAAGCGAAAAAACTCATCTAGATGAGATTTCCCGCCCCGCAATCCTCGACGGGTGGTTAATAAATCAAATGTGGTGGGTAATCCGACTTGAAAAGAAAATCTTTCTCACGGTTGCGGGACAGCGTCGGATTTTCACCGACTTCCCCCAGTCACACTCTTTAATTTTCAATATTAAGTTGTAGGCGGATTTTGCTACCACCGGTGAGGTAAAGCAACTCACCACGCCAATTGCCTAGATAAGCCGGTGCGGTTATGGTTGGCAAATGGAATATCGTCGCCTGGGCAGTACTGGAATGTATGTATCTGAACTAACTTATGGAAATTGGATCACCCATGGCTCCCAAGTTGAGGCAGAGGCAGCAACTAAGTGTGTTCGTGCCGCTTTGGAGTATGGAATCACCACATTAGATACCGCAGATGTATATGCCGGCACCAGAGCTGAAACTGTTTTAGGAAAAGCATTAAAGGGTGTTAGACGGCAATCTTATGAGTTATTTACCAAAGTCTATTGGCCAACTGGTACTGGCAAAAATGATCGTGGCCTTTCCCGAAAGCACATCATGGAGTCATGCAACGCATCTTTAAAGCGGTTAAAAACAGATTATGTTGATCTCTACCAAGCCCATCGATTTGATTATGAAACTCCGCTGGAGGAGACCCTGGGCGCCTTTGATGATTTGATTCGAAGCGGAAAAGTTTTATACATCGGCTTTTCTGAGTGGAATGCTGAACAGATCGCAGCTGCATTAAAGATTCAAGATCAAAAGGGTTACTACCGCTTTATCTCTAGCCAACCTCAGTACTCAATGTTGTGGCGAGTGATTGAATCCCAGGTTGTGCCACTTTCAGAAAAAGAGGGAATTGGTCAGATTGTCTGGTCACCAATTGCTCAAGGAGTGTTAACTGGTAAGTACTTACCAGGAAAGAAGGCTCCAGCTGGATCACGTGCCACGGATAAAAAAGGCGGCGCAAATATGATCTCTGGATTTATGAAGGAGCCAATCTTAGAAGCGGTACAAAAGCTCATACCAATTGCAGCAAAGGTTGATTTAACACTTGCTCAACTTGCAATTGCTTGGGTACTACAAAATCCAAATGTTTCAAGTGCCATTATTGGCGCAACCAAACCAGCTCAGATTAAAGAGAATGTGAAGGCATCTGGAGTAAAGCTTGATCAATCAATAATGGGTGAGATTGATGCTGCTTTGAAAGATGTGATTACATCTGATCCAGCAAAAACTCTTAGCCCAAAACCGCGGGCTTAGCGCTTATTTTTTCTTCTTTCTAACTGGCCCTACCTGCGGGGCAGGAGCTCGTAACCTTCGTAATTGGGTAGCTCTCATCCAACCGTAGAGCCCAATTCCCCTAGTTGGCTCCTCTGGAAATTTTTCTCTAACCAGTCGCTTAATTCTGCGGGATAAAAATACGCCATCTAAAGTAATAAAGATCATGGATGAGTACATCACCGCAACAGCTGCAAGTTGAACTGCGGGAATTGGAATGATGG
>Ga0208485_1000421_pt1 | contig 12541 bp, 5 predicted proteins | sample LakMenEpi27Jul12_FD_150707 | JGI IMG/M metagenome (GOLD analysis project Ga0208485, IMG submission 150707) | Freshwater microbial communities from Lake Mendota, WI - 17JUL2012 deep hole epilimnion (SPAdes) | ecosystem: Environmental > Aquatic > Freshwater > Lentic | place: Lake Mendota, Madison... | reverse complement strand
TAAAGAGGAGATGGTAATTAGTAAAGCTAGGCGCAATCTTGGCTGGACTGAATTAAAACCTCCTGTTCAGAGAGGCTATGTCCGTTTCTTTGTTTTGCGCGAAGATGTCAAGCGAACTAGGCAGGCATTCTTTTTTGAAGAGATTCTAAAAAAGATAAATACGTTTCAGTGGAGTCACAGGCGTGATTTCAAACGAAAGCGGAGGAGATTTGGTAAGAAGGTATATGAAGTTCGTGAACAAAGCTTGCGCGATATTGGAGAAACTGAATTCTTCAGCAAGAAATTTAATCAATTAGAGCGACTTTGCTTTTATGAAACGTTAACACAGCCTAAATGGAGCAGAACACCTATTAAAGTTTATCGTTTTATAGAATCTTGGCGTTTTGTACTTCGAGTAGAGCCTAACATGATTACACAAGTGCGCATAAAAGATTTGGACTTGGAAAAGAGAGAAGCTGAAATCAACAAATATTTTACTTATGAAGGTAAGCAAAGGCTTTGGAAATTACTGGACGGATCTGTTCGTTGGAGATGGGATGTACAAAAAAGGAAATATGAAGACCCATTTCGGGATAAATCCTTCGCAGATATTCTCGATGAATACATGCCGGAACCTCAATCAATGCAGCTAGTAAGAAACCCTCGAACCCCGAGGGTTTCTTTTTTTGCTTTTATTCGTTGCTACGAAGCAAAAGAGAAGTAGTAGTTCAAATAAAAAACATCCAAGGGAGCGGGCTTTAACCGTGATCTTCCTGACGGTATTTATCCTGACTTTTTACGTCAGGAATGTCAGGACGCATTTATCAACTCTCATCGGAGCTATGCTATCCTGCCTGGATGTAGGCATACTAATGTTTTGTAAAATGCAAAAACATTTCACATCCCATCGTTTGCCAATGGTGGATTTCCCACGATTCGAACGTGGATCTTGGCGCGTTTCGCGCCACGCCTTTACCGGCTCGGCCAGAAATCCTTATAAAATAACTTGTGATGCGGAAGGCTTTAACTTCGATCTCTCCCGCCAAAGCGAGATCGCATTTGTCTGCGTCTATGCTATCACATCACCGGCTTAGTTAAAAAATTAACTTACCCTTGTGGAGAATTCTGGTAACGCTCCAGCCCTATCCGCCTTCAACGGATTAGTTAGCTTCTTATCCATGAGAGGACTTGGGTATTAGAACTTAGATTTTTTATCCAAGCTCTAACACCTAAGCCCCAAGTCCTATTTTTGCTTGCGCTTGCATCGCTTGATGCTCTCCTCCAGTACCTTGCAGTTCCATAACTCGGCTGAGTGACTCAACGCATCGCGGTAGCTTTTGATGGCCTTGCCATATTTTTTCTTCAGTTCCCATGCGTTGCCCACGCTTTCCAGCAACTGTGCTTTGTTAGCTTTCTTTGCTTCTAGGCCTTTTATACAAACCTCAATCGTTTCATCGTGCCGCTCGTCTTGTTTCAGTATCTCAGCTAATTGCGTGTAAGATTATGCCAATTGTGGATTGAACCGGATTGCCATACGAAAATGTAATTCGGCTTTCTTCTCATCATCTGCATAACGAGAATACACGATACCCAGCGTTTGATGAAGTTTTCCGTAACCTGGTTCTTCATACAGCAATTGGTCCAGCAACTTCAACGCCCGCTCGTGCCCTTCTAGCCAAGCGACTTCTAGCGCATGCTCCAAATATTCTTCCAACCATTTTATTTTTTCTGTTTCCATAACTTCATTTTGTTGATTTTGGCAAAACAATGCCACCCGTCATTGCTGACGATTTTTTTCACATTAAGTCCGGTGGTAAAATAAAAAACCCGGACGAGGCCGGGCTTTCAGTGTTTATTCAAGTAGTGTGACTAACTGAAAATCCCTGCCCATAACCGAATATCGCTACCGGGTTTGTGTATAAATCGATATGTCGCTTTTAGTTGAAGCATGATGCAAAGGTAAGTGAAGTTTTTTTTGAGAAACAAAATTTTCACTGAAATAATTTTCTGAATCAATTCACAGATATTCTAATTCCATTACTATGGCTCCTAAACTCTGGTGCATACATATTCTCGATGCTAGTAATTCCATTTGAAAAATGGCCTTTATTGTTAACACGCAAATCATATTCAAAAACGTATACTCCCGGTTTCATGTATTCAAAAAAGAAATGAGTGGCGGCATCTTTGGTACTTTGATAATAACCCAGTCCTTCTTGCCACTTGTATTCAGATAGTACATCAATAGGCTCAAGCCCTGCAGCACGCATATCTTTCATGTGCAAAAACTCCATGGGTCGATCGGTACTTAATTCGATTCTTATTCGGAGCAAGTCACCCACGGCCAACGAAATGTTATCTCTCACTTCACTTAATATTTCCCCTTTCGAATCCCTTTTAACAACAAACACCTTCTTTGATAACTTCATTGGCGTTTCAGCGGAGGTGATTTTATCCAAGTCTTCAAAATATTGCCAGTACAGACCCGCCCATGCAATGCCTTTATCTTTTTTCGTAATGGTTACTTTACTCAAAGAGTTATTTACCTCATTGCTTTTCCATTGTGTTTTGAAATACCCGGTACCCGCTTCAAGTTGTTTGGTGTCAGAGACAAGATCTTTGTCACCCACTGCAATTTGCACTTGCTTATCGAGCGAAACCCAATCGAAACCGTTCAAAAGTATTGCATAGATGGCCTCACTAGTCGCCTTGGTACTTTTCCATTGTGAAGTTTGCTTATTTTTCAACAACCAGATTCTCAATTCATCCACTGTTTTATTTTTATCCACCGCTATTTCGATTTCCGAAAACATCTCAATCAGGAGTGCCTGTGTTTCTATCGGAGATTGATACCAGTACCACCCTGACTGATTTTCCTTCCAGTATCTACCTAGTTCTTCGCCCAATATGCTGTTTTCGTAAACTGATTGCACGATTTCTTTGGCCAATTCCAAATTATTATTTCGGTGATGAGTCAACGCTACCATGCCTTTAGCATACAGATTAAAGTCTTGCCAATAAGTTGATGATTGTTTTTGGTAGTAATCAACAACTGGTTTCAGATTTTCATTTATTGGATTTTCTGGAAAGAAGCTCCGCATGTACAAATATTGAATTTGGTCATAGCCAATATGTTTATCGTTCATATACTTGGTCACAGCTCTTTTAGCTTCGCTTTCAGGGATTATATCCAATTTAATTTTGTTGGCACGTTCCTTAATGGAAGCATAGTCTTTGATAATTTCGTTATCCAAAAATCCAATAGCATCATTTAGCAATTTGTTCGGCATTGAATTTTTATCTACAACCTTCAATTGTTTTAAATGACCAAAGCCTGTGGCGATATGCTGCGTGATATACCTGCTGGCATGGTTGCTACCTTTAAACCACGGGAACGCTCCATCGGCAAACTGAATCTCTTCTAGTTTATCAATGGCAGCTTTAGCTTGTGCTTTTAAACCATTGGAATCAAAAAGTAATGCCATTCGTTTCCGTTGTTCTGATTCGCTTTGTGCATCACGAAGCCACGGAGTCTCTTGAATCAGTATTGATTTTAACTCTGGATTCTTTTCTAAATTGCTAATAAGTCCATCGCTAGCAGCCCATTGCTCAAAAACAGCTTTGATTTTTGGATTGCTGGTTGCCACTGAACTTGCAATAGCATTGGCGTAATATCTTGAGAAGGTCTGCTCGGCACATTCATATGGAAATTCTATCAAATAGGGCAATGACTGAATGGCATACCATACCGGGTTACTGGTCACCTCTAATGTTAACTGATGATGTTTCAGTGAAGTGGACGTATTTTTCTTTAGTTTTTCCAACACAAAAGTTTTGCTCTGACCTTCTTGCACGTGCATGGCTACTGTTTCAGTTACCAGCGTGCGATTCGATAGTATGGGAAGAATATTTTGCTCACCATCGCTTTGACTTCCTGATTTTGCCACTACTCGGTATTGAATGGCATCCACATCTGTTGGTATTTTCAGTTTCCAGGATACTTCTGTACTACCCTTGGCAGCGATGGTAAATGTTTTGTTCTTGGTGATGTTGTTGAAGGCTAAATCTACTGGCTGGTTGGTAATCACATCAGAAAGTTGAAGCCCAATTTTGCCTTCCTTATTTTGATTAGTAAGATTACTCACTTTGGTAGAGAAAATGATTTCATCACCTACTCGTAGGAAGCGTGGCAGATTGGGTGTTACCATTAACTCTTTTTGGGTTATGGTCTGTAAAGTTTTTGTTGCAGTCGCTAGATCGCGCGTATGCGCGAGCAGTTGCAGCTTCCATCGGGTAAGTGACTCTGGTGTGGTGAAAGTAAAACGTAGCTTGCCCGTTTCATCAGTGTTAATGTGAGGAAAGAAAAAAGCTGTTTCATTAAAATTTTTGCGAGCCGTTATTTTTGCCATTTCTTCATCTAGCTTTTTTTGGCCTGATTTTGTTGTGATAATGATTACTCCATTTGCCCCTCTGCTGCCATAGATAGCGGTGGCGGCATCTCCTTTTAACACCTGTATTTCCGATAGGTCAGATTGGTCAATTTTAGATGATTCAACCACTACCCCATCCACAACATAAATTGGGTTTGAACTTCCATCTACCGAAGAAGCCCCTCTTAGCATGATGCGAGCTGTTCCGCCTGCTGCTCCCGTAATTTGAACCCCAGCTACTTTACCCTGAAGAGTTTCATTCGTAGTGAAATAAAACTCCTCTTTCGTGGTATCAGATTTTAAGATTGAGACAGCATAGCCGAGAGATTTCTTGTTAAGAGTAACGCCATACCCTGTCACCACTACTTCTGATAGTGCTTTCACATCTTCCTCCATCTCCACATTAATTGTGTTTTTCTTTCCCACCTTAGCTTCTGCGGTAGAGTAACCAATAAAACTGAAGACTAACTCATCGTTTTTATCTGCCTCCAACATATACTCCCCGTTCGCATCTGTGACTGTGCCTTGTGTAGTACCCTTGATTACAATGTTTACCCCAGGTAGTGGGCTTCCATCATTGGTAGTAATTTTTCCGTAGATGTACCCTTCTTTTTTATGCTTCGAATTTAACATGCTCACCTTCGAAGGATTGTTGGGGTCAATCCCTGTTGAGTAAAGGCGTTGCAAATAACGCTGTCTTTCATAGTAGTTGTTGGTTAAGCTAAACCCAAACCAATCCAGTTGGTCATAATACTGCTTCGGTAAAACAGAATTCACATAAACCAAATTGGAAACAGTAAAAGATTGTGTGCCAAAACTGTGAGATCCGTTCAATTGGCTATATCCGTAATAAGGATGTTTCTCTATTGGATCAAAACGCCACTCGTGAGGTTTGAACTGATCGAGTGAAGCATCGTACATCGATGCTAGTATCTCGGCTTCTTTTTTTATGGCATCATCTCCTTTTATTTCAAAACTCCATGTCTGTTTTGAACCAGGTTGGATTTTGTCTTTAAACGAAAGTACTTCTATTTCCAGCTTGTTAGTTTCTTCAGTAACAGCAACGGTTTTCTTTTCAGTTAGAAATGAATTAAAATTAACTGCTGTACAATGGATAGAAAACCCATCATTCATTGACTCAGTAATGGGAATAGTTAATTCCTTTGTGCGATTAGATATTTTTTCAACAAAGGTTTTTACAATTTCATTTTTACTTTCTATATCTAGCGTGATGGTGATGTCAGGTGATGCTGAACCAATTTTTACTTTCACCATTTCGCCAACTTGATAACTCGCCTTGTCTGTTTCAAATATCAGAAGCTCATTATCGATTACTCTTTTGTCGCCCGGTTCTATAATTTGAAATTTCAGTTTATCAGTAACCGCTATACCAAAAGGGTCTGCTGATGTAAGCTCCATCAGATAGCTTCCTTCTTCCCAAGAATTACTTAAATTCCAGTTTATTTCTTTTGACTTCTCCGTGTCAAATTCAAAGCTCAATATGAGTTTGCCTTTTTCTCCGTGCCCCGATTCGTTTTCGTTCGTGTAGGCGTCATGTGGAAAATCTCTGTTAAATTCTTCTTCTGAAATCAACGGAAGATCAGGATGTTCCCAGGGCCTTTTTCGAAGTGGCACATTCGGAGTCTTAATTTTGAATATTTTAATCACGCCCTTTGCAGGAATATGTTGACCGTTCAGATTTTCGGTAACAACGGATGTTTTATTTCGAATAGACTTTTTATTGATTGTTGAAGGAGAATTTAAAGTGGCTGTCATGGTGTGATAGCCAATTTTTACGGTGCTTGTTGCACTTCGGGTTTCGCCATTTGCATCGGTAACATCAGCCGTTACTTCATGGTAAAAGATAGGCAATGTTTCTGGTGAAATCTTACTTTCTGGAATGGCAATGAACTTAACCGTAAACTCACCTTCCCCATCCGTTGTGGTTTCATCCAATTCAATTTCTTGCTCCCCTGAGTAGCGATTCGTATTGTACCAGTAATACCAGTTCGGATAGCGGACTGTTCTCTTTACGTGATAACTCACCTTTCCATTGATAATCTTAGAGCCATTGTAAGCGAGAGCTAATCCTTTTACTGAAACAGTATCGTTTACGCGAAATGCATGGTCGAGAGGTTTAATACTTACTTCAAATGTCGGGCGTTTGTATTCCTCTACTGAAATATCTAAACGTTGAGCATCAAAGTCATCAACCTTATCATAAAACTTGCTATCACTTTCATCATCTTCATCCGCATACAAGGTGTATTGCCCGGTTAGTCCATTCAAAGGCAACTTAAATTCTCCGCTAAATGAACCGTACGAGTTTGTCTTCAATCTCATCTTTGATATCTCTTGACTATTTACATCTTCTAAGAACACCTCAATAAATTCGCCAGCTACAACAGCTGACTTTTTCTTCTTTGTTTTGATAAGAATCCCCTTGAAATAAACCGTTTGCCCCGGACGATAAATACTTCTATCGGTAAACAAAAATGACTTGGCTGAAAAGTCTTCATCCTCTTCATCCTCATTGTTACGATAATTTTGATAAACGTAGAAATCTCCAAACTGTGCGGTATCTTTTTGTGATATCACCGTTGCTGAAACGTTCCACGAATTACCGTAGTCGTTGGAAAGCTTACAGAAACCATCTTTGTCAGTGATAAGTTCTACTTTTTTAACAGTCTCTTTTTTGTCTCCCCACTGCTTTAGTTCCAGCGATACGCCAGCATCCTTTATGGGTGCTCCCGAGTTTCTATTTATAATTTGATAGCGGTAGCCTTTCCTAAAAGCGCCATCTATCATAGCAAGATCAGTTATTTGTGAGAATGTGTAACCGAGTATCGGTTTTGCATTAGATCCAGCCGTTTGTGCTACTAATATGTAAGTTCCCTCTGATAAACTTGGCACCATCACTTCGGTGGTGTGTTCTTCGTGATCTTCCAGATTTTTCAAGTTTGATATCCAAGTTTTAACTGACTTTAATTTGGCCAACTCTACCAGTCTTGTCGAATCATTCAACGCTTTTCGAAAGTGAATTTCGAAACCTTTTCCAATTCGATAAAGCGAAAAATGTAGAGTAGCAACATTGGTGTACTTGACCAACATATATGAAGGCTTGTTGATTGGTAAATATTTTTCAGAAGTAATTTCCAAGTCTTTACGCAAAATCCGTGACCTTAAAATTTCACATTTAGCAGCTCCATCACTTAGTGGGAATGCAGCAATAGCCGAATTACAAACCTCTAAAGCAGATCGCTTTGTCGATTTATTTTCATTTGTTTCTGATTTCTCTTCGTTTTCTTTTAAAATCAGAGAAGCCAATTCAAAAGCGACTTGGGTAGATGACGGATGTTTCTCGTACTTAATAATTAGTTTCTTCATCGCGTTTTTATACAAACCAAGTTTGTTCTCAAGACCCGAATTTTCGTTCAATAATTGAAGCCTGTCTGATTCTAAGTTGATGTAGGCGCTAGTATCTTTTCGCTGCCGATGAAAAGTGAGTAAGGAATGAATGATGGAAAAGGCCTTTATCGAAGGTTGAAGTGAATCAACCGATTGGATGCTTACCTTGTGAAACTCTTCAAAAAACTTTGCATCTGTTATCCTGACAATTGAGTTGGTGGTTGGTAAGACGGACTCATTGGTTCTATAAAAATCCAGCGCATTATGCGCCAGTAAGTCGTAGAGTGTAGGTCGATAAAGTTTAGAGCCTTCTGCCTGCACCAGAATTTCATTCAGATTGTCAAGATTGAATTTTTGAATTTCTTCTGGCTGACGCAGCGAATTGGTGTAATGGAAGCTGATTTCATTGAAAATGGTTTCGGCATCCCATGTGCGAAAATCTTCTTTGTTTACTTTTTCTGAGATGCGAGATCGACCATAGAGTTTCCATCGATTCTCCTGAAAGTATTGCCAATATAAATTAGCAAGCATCGATTCAAGAATATTTCTTTGGGGTGGTTTGCTCTGTTCAATCTCATCTTTGAAGTGCTGTACCGTTTGGAGTTCAGCATTTTCAGATATCGCGAAAGTAAATTTTGATTTGTAAATAAGGGCTTTTGTGAATTGAGTTATGTTGGTATCTTTTTTTGCTTTGCGATAGATGGTATCAACTACCGATAAAGCTGATTTAGGAAGAGCCTTGATTTCGAATTTGTAAACTTCACCCCAGTGTTGTTTGTAGAAATCAGATTGTGCGTGGCCTAAAAAGCCTAAGAAAAGTAAGAGGGAGGTAAAAATAGGTTTCATAGAAGTTTCAGATAGGATTTATTCTATGATGCTAAAATCCTATCATTTCCATAAAGTAACGCAACATTTGTTATGCTTGTAAGCCCTTAGCCTTAAAAGACTCTTCCAAACACCTCAACAAATGGATCTCTCCCCACTACCGTATAAAAGAAAAATGCTCCGAGCCATCCGTGGAAAAGCCCAAGCGCATAGATGTTTCTTACTTTAAGGAAAACAAAACCATATAACAAAGCCAATACGAAAGTGCCAGCAATTAGCCACCAGAAAGGATAGTGCAACAGTCCAAACAAAAGTGCGGTTGTTAAGATAATGGCTGCGGAGCCAATATTTCTATACTTCAAGTCTTGAAGATTGCCTGCTACTAATGCAATGACCAAATATTGTTGAACAATTCCCCATACAGGATAGAGAATTAGAATCGGGAAAATGTGCCAAGAAAGATTCAGGGTTTTGTTGAAATAGCCAATCGCGAAAAAAGCCAACATTGAGGCAATACCAAATGGTAATAAGAACTTTGTGCATGCCCAAAAGGTATCTAACCGAAAGCCCCACTGCCTCACCACTTCAGGGTTTCTTCTAAATTGATAGATGACATAAATCAGCCAGGCAGAAATAGCCAAAAGAATAAATGGCAGTTTCCAATTCAAAAAATCCATGAACAGAAATTTGCCAAAACCAGTAATTGTTACGGCTAAAATCTCATTCCTTTTTCTGGTTGGTTCTATAAACATGAAGTTATTCCACCGTCACACTCTTCGCCAAGTTTCTCGGCTGGTCCACATTGCAGCCGCGCATCACTGCAATATGGTAAGAAAGCAATTGCAACGGCACCACCGAAACCAGCGGCATCAACGGCTCTAATGTAGCAGGTACTTCTATGACAAACTCTGCCATTTTGTTGATGTGGGTGTCGCCTTCTGTTACGATGGCAATCACACGGCCTTTGCGCGCCTTTACTTCTTGTATGTTGCTCACCACTTTTTCGTATGAGCTATCTTTTGTAGCAATGAAAACAACAGGCATCTCTTCGTCAATCAAAGCAATCGGGCCGTGCTTCATTTCGGCAGCGGGATAACCCTCGGCATGGATGTACGAAATCTCTTTTAGTTTTAATGCGCCTTCCAACGCTACCGGAAAATTATACCCTCGACCTAGGTACAAAAAGTTACGAGCATCTTTAAACTCAGCGGCAATGGTTTGTATTTGGTTGTTAAGCTTTAATGCTCGCTCTACTTTAGCGGGTATGTTTTCCATCTCCACCATTAACTCATGAAATTTTTGTTCGGTGATAGTTCCTTTGCGCTGTGCAACGGAAAGTGCAATCATGTTAAGCACCGTAAGTTGTGCGGTAAAGGCTTTGGTGCTGGCTACACCAATTTCTGGCCCTGCGTGGGTATAGGCGCCTGCATGAGTAGCGCGCGGGATGGACGAACCCACTACATTGCACACACCAAAAATGATGGCTTCTTTCGATTTCGCTAAATCAATGGCAGCTAATGTATCGGCTGTTTCGCCTGATTGTGAAATCGCAATCAACACATCGCCTTCGCGTATGACGGGGTTGCGATAGCGAAATTCAGATGCGTACTCTACCTCTACAGGTATGCGGCAAAATTCTTCAAAGAAATATTCAGCTACCAAGCCGGCATGCCAGCTTGTTCCACAGGCCACAATCAAAATCCGGTCTGCATTCACTAATTTGTTAATGTATTCGCGCAAGCCTCCCAGCACCAATCGACCCGTGTCAGAATCTAATCTTCCGCGTATGCAATCTTTGATGGAACGAGGCTGTTCAAAAATTTCTTTGATCATGAAATGTTCAAAGCCACCTTTTTCAATCGCCTCCAATTCCAAATCAACGGTCTGCACATAAGGTGTCAATGGTAAGTTTGCAGTGTTTTTGATTGTCAGTTTTCCATTGTTCACCACGGCAATCTCTTGGTCGTTGAGGTACACTACTTCGTTGGTGTACTCAATGATGGGTGTAGCATCAGAGGCCATAAAAAATTCATCCTTGCCCACACCAACTACTAACGGACTTCCTTTGCGTGCGGCAATCAGTAGGGTCGGGTCTTCGAGTGACATCACAACAATCGCATAAGCACCTATCACTTTTGTTAACGCCAAACGAACGGCCTCATCAAGTGAACAGTCTTCTTTTTCTTTAATGTCTTCAATAAAGTGAATGAAAACTTCGGTATCTGTATCACTCAAAAATTGATGACCTTTCCTCAATAAATCTTGCTTGAGCGAGCTATAGTTTTCAATGATGCCGTTGTGGATGATGGCCAATTTTTTGGTTGCGGAATAATGTGGGTGAGCATTTTCATCGTTGGGCTCGCCATGGGTGGCCCAGCGTGTATGCCCCATACCAATGGTGCTCGAAAGGTTCTCGCCTTTGATAAAGCTCTCTAACTCTGCTACCTTTCCTTTCTTTTTGTAAACGTTTAGGCCTTTGTTCAACAGGGCAATCCCCGCGCTGTCATAGCCACGATATTCCAAACGCTTTAAACCTTTGATGATGATGTCACTCGCTTGGCGATGACCTACGTATGCTACAATTCCACACATGAGAAGTACGATTTATGATTTACGAAATACGATTTTGACTTATAAACAAAACTAAGGCCTAAGCCCTAATCTCTAAAATAAATTATCGATTAATGCTTAGGCCTATTTTCTATTAACTACTGACTGACCACGACTAGCGATTACCCCACCAACTCCGTGTACAGATTGTAGAAAGACTCAGAGTGGTCTTCGTCTTTCGCATAGGTTTCAATTTTTTTCTCTTTCAACTTCTTAACTAAGCTATCCAATTTTTTGTTGTCACCCGCCACGTTTACCACATCGGCAAACTCGGCACCTAACTTAATGAACCCTTCGTAGTCGGCTGTTTTCAAATTGCCCAGCATGCTGTCTTCAATGTCAATCATGCGAACTTTGCCCATCAAGTCTCCTTTAAACTTGTGGCTAAAGCTATTGTTATAAATCGTAAACACACTTTTGGTGTTTTTGAACAAGGGGTCTTTCTTATACGTAGTTTTCAAATACAACGGAATAAAGCTTGTAATCCAATCGTTGCAATGAACGATATCGGGAGACCAGCCTAATTTGCGCACCGTTTCAATTACGCCCTTGCAAAAGAAAATGGCGCGCTCGTCATTGTCTTCAAAGAACCTGTTTTCCTTGTCGTGAAAAACAGACTTGCGATGGAAGTAATCTTCGTTATCGATAAAGTAAACTTGCAATTTTGCATTCGGGATGGAAGCTACTTTAATAATCAAAGGTTTCTCTTCATCGCCCACGGCAATGTTAATCCCCGAAAGGCGAACCACTTCGTGTAAACGATTTTTCCGTTCGTTAATCAACCCAAAGCGAGGAACCAAAATCCGTATCTCCATGCCTCTTTCTTGCATCGCTTGAGGCAACTTGCGAACAAAATCCGACACTTCTGTGGTCTGCAAAAATGGATTGATTTCGCTGGCCACATACAATATTCTTATTTTCGACATAAAACTTTATTTTCTTGAAAGCAAAAAGAAACCGGACTGCAAAGGTACGCAAAATTCACCCTCCGTTCAACTAATGTTCAATCATAACTCCTTATCTTTGCTACCCCTATAAACGGCCCTATTTTGCGCATTTTCGAGGAGATTAAGCCCCTTAGGGCCTTTATTAACAGCCAAAAGCAACTTGGCCTATCAGTTGGGTTGGTGCCCACTATGGGTGCATTGCACGCTGGGCATGTTGAGCTTATAAAAACCTGCAAGGCCGAAAACGACCTTACGGTTTGCAGCATTTATGTTAACCCAACACAGTTCAACAACGCAAGCGACTTAGAAAAATATCCGCGCACATTGGGCCTTGACGAGAAG
>Ga0208485_1000415_pt1 | contig 12680 bp, 16 predicted proteins | sample LakMenEpi27Jul12_FD_150707 | JGI IMG/M metagenome (GOLD analysis project Ga0208485, IMG submission 150707) | Freshwater microbial communities from Lake Mendota, WI - 17JUL2012 deep hole epilimnion (SPAdes) | ecosystem: Environmental > Aquatic > Freshwater > Lentic | place: Lake Mendota, Madison... | reverse complement strand
GAGGTAGAAGGTACTGATCATTCTGAAATGGTCACCGTCGACAAAGGTAAGTTCGACGATGCCAAAGCCAAAGCATATTGGGAACGAAAGAAGAATGGCTTTCGTTTGTTCGGGAAGTATTATCAAAATCTCTGGGATTAAGAGGATATAACATGTTACCAGAATTTAAAATTTATACAAATCCAAATGATATTAAGTTTGCTCTATATGAACAATCTGAAATCATCTCTGATGAAATTAAAATGAGGGGCTTGTGGAATGGAGATCTAGTCAACTACATCGTAAGAGTGTTGAGTCGTCAGGCTCCTGGAAATGTGATTGATGTTGGTGCAGGAATAGGTTCAATGGTGATTCCATTTGCCGCTTTTTGCAATGTTCAGCACACATATCATGCATTTGAACCATCTCGTCATCTTAATCTGCAACTATCAACAAATGTTTTCTTAAATCATCTTTCAAACGTTTATGTTTATCAAGAAGCATTAAGTGATGTTGAAAAGAGAACTATTGCAGGTATTCTTGACGTTTGGCGATTAAGCAATCATGGATCATTTTCTTTCAATGATGAGGTTAATGAGATTCGTGGAATTGTTTCAACTCCAGAAAAAGAATTCTATAAATTTAAGCCTCTTGATAGCCACGGTCTTCGAGATATTCGTTTCATTAAACTTTCTGCGCCTGGAATGGAACTTGAAGTTTTAAGAGGAGCAAAGCAAACTATTGAGAATAGTGGTAAACCACCTATTTGTATCGAGCATTGGGATTATCCATGGTACGAAGAAAAAACCAAAGAATTCCAAAGATATTTGGCAGAGGAATTACGTTATGCCAGCTTTGATATGGCTCATGGATATTTCATTGCTTACAAGTCAGATGGTCATGCTGACTTCCTGACATCTGAAGCGCAAGTCGAAGAGACAGGTGATTTTTTTGTCAGAGAAAAATTGCACGAGGCTCCATTAGCAGTTGATCAGCAAAAAGTCTATATCGCTTAAATGCAATCTAAAGAAGAATTAGAAAATTGGTATCGACATCCAGATCCATGGAAATACGAAACAACACAAGATGATTTGTTTCGAAAAGAGCAGATATTGCAAATGCTTCCAATGCGATATGAACGTGCTATTGACATCGGATGCGGAGAAGGGTTTGTCACAAAAGATTTGCCAGCAATCGAGAGTCATGGAATTGAAATTTCAGATCTCGCTGCTTCTAGATTGCCATGGAATGTAAAAAGAGTTCATGCTCCAGAAGGACTATATGATTTAGTCATGACTACAGGAACGTTATATACACAATATAATCACGAACAGATTGTAGAGTGGATTAGGAAATGTTCTTGTAGGCATATTCTGATTGCTGGAATTAGAGAATGGCTTATGCCATACACATTTGGAAATGTTCTCGCTAAAAAAGAATTTAAATACAGAGAGTATGTACAATCGGTGACATTATATGAAGTTAGCACATAACATTGGTGAAATAAGGCATCCAAATTATAACACTCGCGAGCAAATTCTTGCTTGTGTTGATTCCATCGGATTTGACGGAATCTATAAAAACGTATATCATAATCAAGATGTCCTCGTTGGCAAAACAGGAATTATGTTTGTCATGGGAGACTTTGTTGGTGGAGATAATGCCTTTGATCTACCCAATGTACCAAGACTTGAAGAGTATTGCACGTTGGAAGAAGTATTTGAATTATGCGATAAGTATCAATTCGAATTAGGATGGCATACTTGGTCGCACAGAGATCTCACGAAACTAGATAAAGATGAAATCATGTTAGAAGTCACTCCCCCAATGGGATTGAATATAAAGCATTTTGCATATCCTTACGGAACGTTTAATGATCTTGTGATTGAATGCGTCAAAGAAGCAGGATATGAAAAAGCATACTCAGTCACACAAGGCTCTCAAGATCCTAATGATCCAGATTATAAATTTAAAATTTATCGCGACTATATTAAATGAGAAAAGAATATGATGAGAAGGGGATCGTTGTTATCCCTTCTGTGTTTACTGCTGATGAATGCGATAAAATTAAAACATCTGCATATTCTGTCACAGACAACCAAATTAAATCTGCTGGGTATCCTCACGTTCCGAGTGAGCAAGCATACAATAGAAAGTCGTTGATTTTCTTTCCTGCTTTAGCGCATTCTTATTTAAATGAAATTCGAATTAGCAAACCAATGACTGAGTTGGTGCGAGAGTTTATTGGTGATGATGTTCGTCAAATCAACAATCAAATATACTTTCGCGAACGTGGCGATCTAGATCAATTTGCTTGGCATCAAGACATTATGTTTCGCGAGAGTCATATATTTGGCAGTGATGTTGTTGAAGATTATTTTCAGACCATCATCGCAGTAGATGATATCACAGAAGAAAACGGAGCCATTGAATTTATCGAAGGTTCACATAAAACAATGCGCCTTTATGCACCAAAAAATCTTCGAAAATTCGAACGTGGTGATCTAAAAGGAAAGAAGTATACTGCCAAGAAAGGTGATGTTCTCATTTGGTCGGTGATGATTGTTCACGGAAGCGAAACAAACAACTCTGATTCAAGTCGAATGACATACATGAATGGTTTCTGTCGAACAAAAGCAGCAAAAACATATCCACACTATATGATCAATGGTCAAGTTGTTCCATATATTAATCCAGCGATGATACCATGATTAGTGTTATTATATCCTCATATCGATATGGGCATTTGGCTGCTCATTGCGTAGAATCAATTTTAAGTCAGTCTGAAAAACCAGAAAAGATTTTTTTCGTCGACGATGGTTGGGGTGACTGCTTTCATCTGAAACGAGTATATCCTGAAGTTGAGTTTGTATTTCGTGAAACGAATCTTGGAACGGTAAACAATTTTCAAGACATGCTTGAAAGAGTTTCAACTGAATACTGTATGTTCATTGGTGCAGATAATTGGCTTCGTTCAGATACAGTTAAGCAATTTAGTGACGCGATTCAACTTGTGAATCCTGACATTGTCACTTATGATATGGTCTTAACTGGTGAAATGAAGGAAACAAGAATTAAATATCATAGAGATGAGATGTCGCGGTATCAGGGTGATTACTACTGGTCGCGACAATTTAAACATCATGGCTCTATGCTATATAGAACGAGCCTTGCGAAATCTGTTGGTGGATATACTGCCTTAAATAGTTCATCCCCACATACGCAAGAAGATTATAGTTTATGGAATAAGATGAAGAATGCTGGCGCAAAAGTTCATCATGTTTCTCAAGGATTGCTTTATTATCGTCATCATCGTGAAAATTTTAATAAGTATTGAGTGGTAAATTATGAAAGTTTCTATCATAACCGCAACTGCGGGAAATCCTCTTCTCAAAGAATGTATCGAATCTGTAAGGGCTCAAACGTATAAAAACATTGAGCACATTATTGTTGTAGACGGAAAAAAACGATACGAAAAGTTAGATCCAAACGTTGTGATGTCTTTGTATGAACCAACAGACTCGCAAATTAAACAGCACCTACTCGTTCTTCCATACCCAACAGGCACAGATCGCTATAATGGTCATCGTGTATATGGTGGAACAACTTATTTTGCAGATGGTGACTATCATCTCTGGTTAGATGATGATAACATGATTGAACCAACTCACGTTGAAAGTTTAGTCAATCTTGTTATAGAAAAGAAACTTCATTGGGCATATTCTTTCCGTAAAATTATTGACAAAGATGGAAATGAAATTTGTTTAGATGACTGTGAAAGTCTTGGTAAATGGGCAAGTATCATTCACCCCCAGGATCATTTTGTAGATGTAAACTGTTACTTTGTCGCTAAACATGTTGCTGTAATGCTCTCGCCAGTATGGTATCGTAAATTCCGTGAGCCTGGTCAGATGGAAATTGATCGTGCAATTGCTCATGTATTGATGCATTCAGATAATAAATTAAATTTTGATTGCACTCAAGAATACACTGTCAAGTATAGAGTTGGTAATACTGATCTATCTGTGAAAGCAGACTTTTTCTTACAGGGTAATGAAGCGATGTTGAAGCGTCATGATGGTAAACTTCCATGGAAGAAATCGTAAACAAATATATCAATAAAGTTGAAAGAGCCATTGATCATGGTCTTGATCAAGAGCGTTGGATGAATAAATCCATTTCTCAGATGAGAACCAAATTGGCATAATGGTCTTTATATAGCAGTTTTAGAAAAATAGGAATTAATTATGAGTGAATCAAGAAATCCATGTATTGCATCCATCTTCATGAAAAATATAGATGCAAAAACTGTAGAGAATCAACAGAAGGTTGTTGAAAAATTTAATAAAAGCAATATTCAACATTACAGTGTTCTTACTGAAGCGAATCCAGGATACACCATGGATAATCTCATTGATATGCTAGAGAGCAGAGGGCATGATGCGATCATGTTCTTGGACATTGATTGTGTTCCGTTAAATGATGGCGCTCTCGATTATATGTTTAACAAAGCATATGATGGTGTATTAATTGGAGATGCTCAACGAAGCAATCATATCGAAAATGGTCAGCATGTGTTTTGCGCTCCACACAATGTAACATTTACAATTGATCTGTATCGTAATCTTGGTAATCCATCATTCTTGCCAAATTATCGCGGAGATGTTGGAGAAGAGTTGACTTTTAAAGCGAGAGAGGCTAATATTCCTATTGAGATCATTATGCCGTTGCGCTATGATGCCCCACCAATTCGCATGGATTGGGAACCAAAAGATCTTCCGCCATATTGGGATCTTGCTGATGGTATGCCGAAGTATGGTGTTGGTACAACGTTTGGTAACGATAATGGTGATTTGTTCTGGCACAATTATCAAATCTTTCATCCAGGACAACAAGAACGTTTCTGGAATAAATGTGAGGAATTATTGAATGGCTAATCGTAGTGACTTTTTTAATGCTAAACTTCCACGTGGAATGAAGCGTATGCTTGCAATGGCTGAGACATATGGTTGGGTGAAAGATGCACACAATCGCGGTGAATTGAAGCAATTGCTCATTAATGCTCATGCTAATCATGTTGGATTTAAGTTGAAGCGACATTCAACTGAAAATCGCGATGCATCAGATGGTGAATAATGAACTCACTATCTGAACTCAAAGAATTATTGATCAGTAAAGAAATTGAGATCAAAGAATTCAATGGATGGTCATTGAAAGTTGGTAAAGATACTTGGGTCATGGAACATGGTATGTTATATAAAAATGGTGTACCACAAAGCCTGAGAGAAAAAAATATTTTCGACAATTACAAAAGGAAGAAACAAGATGACAATATCAGCACTCAAACTCGTAAGTGGCGAGGAATTGGTGGTAGAAATTTGCTCAGAGACGGAGAACATAATTGAGTTCAAGAATCCTGTCGCCTGTGTGATGCAACGTTCAGAGAAGGGTCCAGTTCTTGGCTTTATGCCTTGGATGCAAGCAGGTGATGGTCCATTTGTTGTTAATAAAGATAAAATTATTACAGCATGCGAAGTTGCCCAAGAAGTGAAAAACGGGTATAATCAAATCTTCGGAGCAGGAATTGTGGTTCCGCCGCAGCAATTGATTACGGGGTAAAACTTGTCCGATTTTTATACCAATGTAAGCGTCTCTGGTCGATATATTCTTCTGAGAGGCGTTGAAAATGATAGAAGGGTCAGACGGAAAGTCGAATTCCGTCCGACCTTTTTTCTTTCCAGCCAAGAGAAGTCTGAATACAAGACTCTTGCTGGTGAGAATGTAAAACCCATTCAGCCTGGAACAATTCCAGAGTGTCGTGAATTTTTAGAGAGGTACGAGAGTGTCGACAATTTTCCTATTTTTGGGAATAATCGCTATGAGTATGCTTATATTGCTGATGAGTATCCTGACGATATTCTTTGGGATGTCAGTAAAATACTTATTGCCTATCTTGATATCGAAGTTGGATCCGAAAATGGATTTCCTGAACCAAGAGATGCAAATGAAGCAATCACAGCAATCAGCATCAAAGTTAAGGGTAATTATTTTGTGTTTGGTTGTGGCGATTATGTCAAGCATCGTGACGACGTGCACTATGCAAAGTGTCGAGATGAGTCAGACCTCATACGACGCTTCCTCGACCTATGGAGCCGATGGCATCCAGATGTAGTCACTGGTTGGAACGTCGAGCAATTCGATATTCCATATCTTGCAAATCGTATCACCAAGATTCTTGGTGAGGATGAAGTCAAGAAACTCTCACCCTGGAATCGTATCAGTAAACGTGAAACGACGATGATGAATCGTCCAGTGCAGTTCTATGATATTTCTGGAATTGCGATTCTTGACTACATTCAACTCTATCGAAAGTTCACTTATTCTCAGCAAGAGTCTTATCGTCTTGATAACATTGCTCACGTTGAGTTGGGTGAAAAGAAATTAGATTATTCTGAGTTCGAAACTCTACATCAACTCTACAAACATGACTATCAAAAGTTCATTGAGTATAATATCAAGGACGTTGAACTTGTTGAGAAACTCGAAGATAAGATGAAGTTGATTGAGTTGGCTTTGACTCTTGCGTATGATAACAAAGTCAACTACGACGATGTGTTCACTCAAGTTCGTATGTGGGACGCGATTGTGTACAATTATCTTCTACGCAAGAAGATTGTAATCCCGCAAATGTCGCGCAGTACAAAGAGTTCTCAGTATGAAGGTGCGTATGTCAAAGATCCCATTTGCGGGATGCACGAATGGGTTGCGTCATTTGACTTGAATAGTCTGTATCCGCACTTGATCATGCAATATAACATCTCAATGGAAACTCTCGTTGAGCCAGCGAAGTATAATGACAACATGCGTGGGTTTATTGCTAACTGTAACATCAACGTTGATAATTTACTTCATCAAGAAGTTGACACAAACATTCTAAAAGATCTTGGCGTTACTGTAACGCCGAATGGTCAGTTGTTCCGTATTCAAGAGCAAGGTGTTCTGCCTGAGATTATGGATAGCATGTATAAAGATCGTACACGCTATAAGAAGTTGGCGATTGAAGCCAAAAAGAAAATCGAAACTGTTCTTGAAGATAAGAATCAGGTTCATTATCTTGAGAAACAAGTTGCACGATATAATAACCTGCAGTTAGCAAAGAAGGTTACTCTAAACTCTGCTTACGGTGCACTGGGTAATCAATACTTCCGCTTCTTTGATATTCGTATCGCTGAAGGCATCACGACAGCAGGTCAGTTGTCTATTCGTTGGATTGAAAAGAAGATCAACGAATATATGAACAAACTTCTCAAGACTGAAGGTGAGGATTATGTCATTGCTTCGGATACTGACTCAATCTATTTGAACATGGGTCCATTGGTCAAGAAACTTTATCCTGATACTTCTGACACGAAGAAAGTCATCAAGTTCATGAATAAAGTTTGCGATGACAAGATTCAACCATTCATTGATGAGTCGTATGAAGAATTGAAGCAATATGTAAATGCATTTCAACAGCGCATGGAGATGAAGCGCGAGTCACTGGCTGACAAAGCAATCTGGACTGCCAAGAAGCGTTATATTCTAAACGTTCATGATAGCGAAGGCGTCGTATATGCCAAACCCAAACTTAAGATCATGGGGCTTGAAGCGGTTAAATCGTCTACGCCTTCGGCTTGTCGTACGAAGATTAAGGAAGCGATTAATATTGTCATGACGCAAACTGAGGATGATCTTCACAAGTTCATTGAGAAGTTTCGTTCAGAGTTTAAAACTCTACCTGTTGAAGATATTGCATTCCCAAGATCAGTGAATGGTCTGAAAGAATATGCTGATGCTGCAAACATCTTCAAGAAGGGCACACCAATTCATGTCAAGGGTGCTTTGGTTTACAACCACTTGTTGAGAGAAATGAAACTCAACAAACGCTATCAGGAAATTCAAGAGGGTGAGAAGATCAAGTTCATCTATTTGAAACAACCAAACATCTATAACAATAACACTCTTGCGTTCTTGTCAGGTATTCCGAAACAACTTGATGCCGAGCAATACATAGATTATGATCTTCAGTTTGAGAAATCATTTCTTGAGCCGCTGGACATTATTCTTTCTTCTATCAATTGGCAAACTGAAAAGGTTGAAAGTCTTGAGGACTTTTTCTCATGATTAGCGTTATCATTCCAACAATGTGGAAAGCAGAGCATTTAAAGAAAATGCTTCCTATGCTTAATAGTCATCCTTTAATTGGAGAAATCATTCTTATCGATAATGATATGTCAAAAACTGATCATGAATTGTTAAAGCAAATTTCCAAATTGGTTTATTGGACGTTTGATGAGGGTAACATTTTTGTGAATCCAGCATGGAATTTTGGCGCCAGTATCGCAAAGTACGATAAACTGTTTATTTTAAATGATGATTGTTTAATTAATTTGAAATGTTTGGAAAATATTTACAATTTTGTAACACCAAAAATCGGAATGCTTGGATATTCTTTCTTGAGTTATTGTACATATACGATCGATGCATTCGAAACTCTTTGTAGTTCTGGATTTGGCTCAGAAATTAGTTTCGAAATTATTGATCCAGGAAAATTCCCAGATCGTTCTGGGATGCCTCATCCATTTTTTGGTTCTGCATTTTTTATTCATAAAGATAATTATCACAATATTCCAAGTGATTTTAAAATTTATTATGGTGATCTTTTTAATTACATTCAGAATCTTAAGAATGGTTGTAACAACTATACTATTGAGGATGGATTGGTCATGTCTCAGTACTCTTCAACTGTTTCAACAATTTCGAAAGATTTGATCATCCAAGAAAGTAAAATTTTAAAAGATGTTTTTGCATCTCATGGATTAAAAAATATTCGATATTCTCTAAAGAATATGGATGATGAAGATAAAACTTGACAAAGAATACATTTTGGGGTATAATAGAAACATAAGCAATCGATTATGTTGCAATTACTTTTGTTCTTGATATTAAATATAGGATAAAAACAATGAGTCTACTCGAAAAGTTAAAGAAAAATACGACGATTAAAGACACCGCAATTCTTGCGAAGTCGAAATTCTTTGCCGCAAAGGATATGGTTCAAACCAGTATCCCTGTTGTGAACGTCGCATTCTCTGGTGATCTTGATGGTGGTTTCACTCCTGGACTCACGATGTGGGCTGGTCCATCGAAGCACTTCAAGACTGCATTCAGTCTCTTGATGGCAAAAGCATATCAAGACAAGTATCCTGATTCTGTTGTTCTGTTCTATGACTCAGAATTTGGCACTCCGCAAAACTATTTCACTTCGTTTGGTATTGATACCGATCGCGTTGTTCATACTCCAATCACGGACGTTGAGCAATTGAAGTTTGATATTATGCAACAGTTGACTCAGATTGAGCGTGGCGAGCGCGTGATGATCGTCATCGACTCAATTGGTAATCTGGCTTCAAAGAAAGAAGTTGAGGATGCGTTAGACGGTAAGTCAGTGGCTGACATGAGTCGCGCAAAGCAAATTAAATCCCTGTTCCGTATGGTGACCCCACACCTTACACTGAAGGACATTCCGATGGTGGTTGTAAATCATACCTATAAAGAGATAGGTCTGTATCCCAAGGATATTGTCGGTGGCGGAACAGGTTCCTATTACTCTGCTGATAATATTTACATTCTCGGTCGCCAACAGGAAAAAGATGGCACTGATCTAATCGGTTACAACTTTATTATCAACGTTGAGAAGTCTCGTTATGTTCGTGAAAAAGCAAAGATCCCTGTCACTGTTCGTTTCGATGGTGGCATTTCTAAGTACAGTGGTCTTCTTGACATGGCACTTGAGTCTGGTCATGTTACAAAGCCAAATGTAGGCTGGTATGCTAAAGTCAATACTGAAACTGGCGAGGTTGAATCCAAGAAATGGCGTTTGGCAGATACTGAATCACCAGAATTTTGGGATAGTATTTTGACAAGTGATTCGTTTAAAGAATGGGTTCGCAATAATTATCAATTCAGTTCTGCTGTTGCTGGTAATCTTTCAGTTGATGTAGAAGAGGCTGAAGATGATTGAGAATCTAATCGCCAAACTTGAGTTTTGGTACGTCAAAAAATTCTTTAAAGTTGACAAGCAATACACCTTCTTTGTGGATCTTAATGGTCCACCAGGAAGTTTTGCTATTAAATTCTTGGGCAAATATGAAGGTGTAATCGTAGAATTTACTGACGTCAAAGTGAGTGATGGTGGTTTATTGAATTTTGATTATGATGTTATCTCAAATGTAAACAATGTAAACGTCAAAAGCAAATCATTTGTGCGATTTACTTCTAACGTGATGCGTAGTATACTTCTGAATGCAATTGAAAATACAGTGAAGGAAGGCAATGAAAACGGAAACATTGATTTTGTCGAATCTGATGCGGAACGAGTCTTTCATGAGGAAGACCTTGCCCTTTCTGAAGAAAGAGTATCTGACAGAAAGTCACGAAAGAAAACTATTCGAGGAAATAAGAGAGTTCATTCTAAAGTATAACAGTCTGCCGCCAACAGCAGCACTGGAGATTAGTCTAAAAGAATCTACCAAACTCACAGAAGTTGAGTTAAATAAGTCGCTTGAACTGCTAAAGGAAATATCAAGTGACAAATCAGAACAAAAACTCGAATGGCTTCTTGACACTGCGGAAAAGTTTTGTCAAGAAAAAGCAATCTATAATGCAATCATGGATAGTATTCAGATCCTGGATGGCAAAGATCAAGCGAGGGGCAAAGGAAGCATTCCTACTCTTTTGTCTGATGCTTTGGGGGTTAGTTTCGATCCTCATATTGGTCACGACTTTTTGGATAATTACGCTGATCGGTATGATTTCTATCATCGCATCGAGAAAAGAATCCCCTTCGATCTTGAGTATTTCAACAAGATCACTAAAGGAGGATTGCCGCAAAAGACCCTTAACATTGCTCTTGCAGGTACTGGCGTCGGCAAGTCTCTGTTTATGTGCCATGTGGCTGCTTCTTGCCTAACTCAGAACTATAACGTCCTCTATATTACTCTTGAAATGGCTGAAGAGAAGATCGCTGAACGTATTGATGCGAATCTTCTCAATGTAACTCTTGATGATCTCATGAACATGCCGAAAGACATGTATGAGAAACGTATGAATAAACTCAAAACTTCCGTCAAGGGTAAGTTAATCATTAAGGAATATCCAACTGCTTCTGCGAATCCTGCTCACTTCCGAGCATTGATCAACGATCTGGCTCTCAAGAAAAACTTCCGTCCAGATATTATCTTTGTTGACTATCTAAATATTTGTGCATCTTCAAGAATTAAGGCAGGTGCGAATGTTAACTCGTACACATACATTAAAGCGATCGCTGAGGAACTTCGTGGACTCGCGGTTGAGAACGCCGTACCTATTTTTTCAGCTACTCAGACAACTCGCTCAGGATTTAGTAACTCTGATCCTGGGTTGGAAGACACTTCAGAGAGTTTTGGTCTCCCTGCTACTGCTGATTTCATGTTTGCTCTTGTTAGCACTGAAGAACTGCAGCAGTTAAATCAGATTCTCGTCAAGCAGTTGAAGAATCGTTATAATGATCCGAATCTTCACAAGAGATTCACGATTGGTATTGATCGAGCGAAGATGAAACTTTATGATCTTGAGCAGAAAGCACAAGATGCTGTAATGCAGGAAAACGAATCAAAGCCTGTTTTTGATCGTGGTCGAAGCACAGATAAGTTTAAGAATCTGAAAGTGTAATGCAACTCAAGAAAATAGAAAAAAAGGTCTATGCTCTTGCCGAAACTTGGGTCGGAGAGAAACATATTCCTTCTATGATTCGACAACTAAACAAAGCATTTAAATCTTACATTGTTTGTTTCTCATCAGAACGATTTGATGATGAATACTATCCCGATCATAATGTGATTGTCAACGGACATTACTGTGTGAGAATCTCGGATATAATTCCTGAGCACATTTACATTTGCCTAAACTTTCCTGAAGATTCAAAGAAAGCAATCATAACTGAAGAGGGTGCACGAAATCTAGCAATAAAAATTATTCGTGCGATTCATCATGAGTATCGCCACAAGCATCAACAAAAGCAACGTCCATTGCTGCTTCAAAAAGAATATAAGCCAAAACCAAAACAGAATAAGATGAAGGCTATGTATTATGGCAATCCAGACGAGTTAGATGCGCATGCATATGAAACACAGGCTGAGAAATTCGATATAAATAAACTTCGAAAGGCACATAAGATTGGTTGGAGAGAATGCGAAGCCATTTTTATGTATCGTAAGCACTTTCGAAAGCAAGATCCTAAAGTCTGGAAAAAGTTTTTAAAGAAAGTCTATAGACTTAATGCGAATTAAAGGTAACAATAATGGCAAACTTAAATAACTATGCTCGAAAAAAAGCAGAAGTGGATAAAGAAAAGGCTAAAATTCGCAAAGAAGCAGACGCATTAATTCAAAAAATTTATAGAGAATCTAAAAAGCCCCAAACAGACTATCAAGTGATTGCAAAAATCGTATCTGATCTTAAAATGAGACTTGATAAGATTGTAGATTAATTATTCTACAATTTGTAATTAATCTGGAGTGATATAATTATGAGAAAGGGGATTATTCTATCTGGTGGAATGGGCACTCGTCTTTACCCATGCACCGAAGTAACATCAAAACAACTTCTTCCTGTATATGATA
>Ga0208485_1000411_pt1 | contig 12767 bp, 15 predicted proteins | sample LakMenEpi27Jul12_FD_150707 | JGI IMG/M metagenome (GOLD analysis project Ga0208485, IMG submission 150707) | Freshwater microbial communities from Lake Mendota, WI - 17JUL2012 deep hole epilimnion (SPAdes) | ecosystem: Environmental > Aquatic > Freshwater > Lentic | place: Lake Mendota, Madison... | reverse complement strand
ACGGCATGTCACACGACAAAACAACTACTGCATCGTTCGTGGCGGCCTTGAGCGAAGTAATGACACCGCCAAGTGGACCTTCACCAGGGAACGCATCCTTCTTCCACACTGCGTCAATTCCCTTGGCGCGAGATTGAGGGCCACCAATAAGAAACACTTGCGCCGCCCCGGCGTCATGAGCTGCTTGCACCACTCGTGAAGCCATGGAAGAACCTTCCACTTCAAAGGTCGCCTTATCTGTTCCCATACGAGAACTGTCTCCCCCGATGAGAACGGCAACAGTGAAATCCTGTCCAGGCATAGTGTCAAGGCTAAGGGCTTCTGGGCATCTATGGTGGTGGCATGAGCGCAATATGGGCAGCAACATCAACCGGATTCGACATTGAGACCATCAAAACGGCCGCATTAGGCATTTCGGGTGCCTCACTCATCATCGGCTTGGTTCTGATGAAAGTGGTATCAAACGTTGTGGGCAAGGTTGTTTCCCTTGTGGTTTTCGTAGCTATTGCACTAGCCGGGTATTCGCAACGTTCTTCCATCGTGGATTGCGCCAACAAAGTCCAGGCCGAGGCAACAACCATTAGTGCGGAAATGCCCGAGGCAACCTGCAACTTCTTTGGTCAAGAGATCACTCTCAAAATTCCTCAACCATCTAAGTGAGGACGCACAAGTAGACGGGCAAACTCTGCTGAATGCGTCATGTGCGCATTGTGGCCAGCGCCGTCAACACAAACGAGTGAACTATTGGAGATATTGCTTGTGAGCCATCGCGCACCGTCTGCGTGATGCGCAGACCCACGTGTGCCATATCCACACAACAGCGGCGTATTGATATGAGACGCTTCCCAAGGAGGCGATTCTCGCAGCGAAGACAACTCCCCAACCAATGCTTCACCTTCTCTGCGTCGTTCCATCTTTGTTCTCTCTGGAAGTGCATTCCACCTCTCAAGCCCAATGAGACGAACCATAAAGGCCTCTGCAGCATTATCCACATGAGACGCAACACTTATCGCCCCTGCAGTTGTTCCTGGCCACCAATCGAACCACGACAAAGGAGTTTCGTACGTTGTCACGCCCTTAATTTGATGACCCAAAGCTTGTGCCGCAGCAAGCGCGACATTTCCGCCGTAACTGTGCCCAATAAGGACCGCGGAGCGACCCGCTAGAAGATCACTCAGATCAGCTACTTGATTAGCAACAGAGAACGGACCAGGATGCGGCCAAGACTTGGCATAGCCCCTTCGGTCATACCGAAGCACCCGTGCAACATCATGTAATTGGCGTGACAGTCGAAGCATTCCCGAACTTCGATCCAAACTGCCATGAATAAGTACCACTAACGGGCCGCCGACGAGCCCCACTTCTTCAGAAAATATGCGACCATCATCAGACGAATGATGCTTGGCGCTCTTCATTCTCTTATCATTCCATACCAATGGAATTAATACTTGTTCGCCATGGATTACCTGTTCGTCGAGAAAATACTGATGGACCCGCCGACCCTGAGTTGTCAGTAGAGGGTCATGAACAGGCGCGTCTCTTCGGTGAATACATGCGAGTTGAGAAGATCGATGGGCTGTACACAAGCCCGCTGAAGAGAGCCCATCAGACCGCACTTCCGCTGGCCGGTTTCATCGGTATGTCGCCAGAGATTGTTGCGGGCGTTGCCGAGTGGGATCAAAACTCCAACGAGTACATCCCTATAGAGGAGTTGAAGGCAGCCAATGATCCTCGTTGGCGCGAAATCATGGACGGTGATTGGTCGTCAGATGAAATTCCTGAGGAGTTTCACGATCGTGTCATTGAATCACTCGAGATGATTATCTCTCGACACAAAGGTGGAACTGCTGTAGTTACGTGTCATGGTGGCGTCATCAACGAGTACCTGTCTCATGTTCTCGGTCTTGAGTCAAACCAATTCTTTTATCCGAATTACACGTCAATACATCGCATTGCTGCGTCATCTGCAGGTCACAGAAGCATTCTTTCCGTCAACGAGACTTCCCACCTACGCGGAAGCGGTTTACCAATCGGTCTGTTCAATGGCTGAATTATCCGTACAAAGTCTCATGCACTGGCTCGACCAGTGTCCAACCCCTTTCCATGTAGTCGAGCACGCGGGAACTGTTCTTAGTAACGCTGGTTACAGTGCCACCAATTCACTTACGAACGATATTCCCGTCAAGGGGTATCTCTCATTAGATGGTGCCATCGTTGCTTGGCACATGGGCACACCATCTGGATCACTGCGCATTGTTGGTGCGCATACGGATTCGCCCAATCTGCGTGTACGTCCTAATCCGGACATTGTCACTGCAGGTTGGTCACAACTAGGCGTAGAGATTTACGGTGGCGTTCTTCTCAACTCTTGGCTCGACAGAGACCTGGGAATTGCGGGACGCGTTATTGATGCTGGCGGTACTGCTCATTTATTCTCAGTCACGTCGCCAGTTGCGCGTATCCCTCAGTTGGCTATTCACCTAGACCGAGAGATTTCAGAGCGAGGTTTGCTTCTCGACCGTCAACAACATATGAATCCTGTGTGGGGACTTAGTGCTCCTTCTTTCACTGAATGGCTTCGATCAGTCACTGGCGTTGATGCTGTTTCATATGATGCGCATCTTTTTGATATCACCCCCGCGCAACTGGTGGGCAACAAACAAGAGTTTCTTGCTAGTGCACGGCTCGATAATCAGGTTTCGTGTTGGGCCGCAGTAGAAGCCCTTGCTGCTTCCCAATCTTCAGACGACACCTACATCATTATGTTGAATGACCATGAAGAAGTTGGTTCAGAGAGCAATAGAGGCGCTGCTGGGCCACTCCTCGCAAATGTAATTTCTCGTATTGCAGACCAGCACTCTCTGACGAGTGGCGCACGATTTGATCGCGCTGAAAAATCATGGTGTTTGTCAGCCGACAATGCACATGCCATTCACCCGAACTACACGGAGCGCCATGAGCCTTTGCATGCACCACGGCCTAACGCCGGACCAGCCCTAAAACTGAACGGAAACCAGAGGTACGCAACATCAGCACGTGGCGCAGCACATCTGACGGCGGTTGCTAAAGAAGCGCAGATTCCGCTACAAACGTTCGTGTCACGTAACAACATGCCGTGCGGTTCCACGATCGGTCCAATAACTGCAACCACTTTAGGAATCGAAGCGATCGATATCGGCGTTCCTCAATTGTCGATGCATTCGGCGCGCGAAATGTGCGGTTCTGAAGATCCAGTGATGCTGGCGAAGTTAATGCAAACCTTCTTCGCTAAATAAGTACATCAATCATTTGGTGTTCCTGCAAGACGCTGCGCCTCATCGAAAAGACGTTGCAAATCTTCGTACAACCGAGATGTCACATCTTTCACTGCAGACCTCGGAACCCGACCAGTCTCATCCATAGGCGCAATGATTGGTTCCCCCACCACAAGCACGCATTTGCGTGGATAAATCATTTTCGAACCTTTAGGCATGACGCGTTCAGAACCGCCAATTCCAACGGGAACGATGGGTACGCCGGCCTTCACGGCCACATAGGCAGCGCCGTCAAACAATGGCTGAACAATTGGCCCGGATTGGCGGGTTCCTTCTGGAAACAAAACCAATGGCTCACCGGCCTCTAGAACTGCAATACACCGCTTCAATGCTTCACGGTCGGCACTGCCGCGAGTGACTGGAAATGCACCGAGCGCTGACAACACCCAACCAATGGGAGCAATTTTCCAAATGGAATCCTTACCCATAAATCGCAATCGGCGAGATGTCACATAGGCAGCGAGAGGTGTGTCGATATTTGAGCGGTGAATCGGAGCTAACAAAAACGCGCCACTTGAGGGAATGTTGTGTTTGCCCACCACTTTTGTGCGGGTGTAACACACAGAGACACCAACAACAATGAAACGAATCACGGAGTAAAACACGCGACTGAATCGAGAGTCTCCCGCCATGTGGGTATCGACATCAGCCATCGTTATCTCCCGTCTCTTTCATCAAAGTGTTGCACGATTGAGGCGACCACATCATCCACAGCGATGGAACTTGAATCTAGCGAAACAGCGTCGTCTGCTGGACGCAAGGGCGAGTCAGAACGTGTGGAGTCAATTCGGTCACGTTCAGTAATGTTTAGGACCACCTCATCGAAATCGTCACCGGTTTGATCTACTCGCCTTTTCGCACGCACTTCAGGCGATGCCCACAAGAAGATCTTCAACACAGCATCGGGAAACACAACTGTTCCGATGTCTCTGCCTTCAACAACACCGCCGCCATTTGCTTCTATCCATTGTCGTTGCTGCATTCGCATCGCGTCTCGTACTGGCGTATGGGCAGCAATTATCGATACGGTGTTCGAAATCTCTGGTGTACGAATCTGGGTCGAAACATTTTCACCATCAAGAAATGCTTCTGCACCTTGCACATCGATGGAAACGGAACGGGCCACGAGACCAACGGCCTCTGCATCAAACGGATCTATATGCTCACGCAACACCGATAATGCAACGCAGCGATACATGGCTCCGGTGTCGAGATATTCAAGCCCTGTTGCACGTGCAACTTCTCTTGCAACTGTTGACTTTCCCGCTCCTGCTGGTCCATCAATGGCGATGACTCGCACAATTACCAACTAGTGCCGAGAGGTCGACCTTCGTCGTATCCCGCAGAACTCTGTACACCCACCACAGCACGTGCGTGGAACTGTTCAATATCTGCTGCGCCTGCATAGGTACACGACGAGCGAAGGCCTGCCACGATCTGATCAATAATGTCTTCCACTCCAGGTCGAACGGGGTCGAGATACATACGAGAGGTACTGATTCCTTCTTCGAACAACTCTTTACGAGCGCGCTCGACCGCAGTTTCGCTACGGGTGCGGTTTTTCACAGCGCGATTTGAGGCCATGCCGAAGCTCTCTTTGTACAAGCGGCCTTCAGTATCGCGCAACGTGTCAGCCGCGGATTCATATGTACCCGCAAGCCAAGAACCAAACATCACGTTTGCAGCACCCGCAGCGATAGCAAGTGCCACGTCACGTGGGTAACGAACACCACCATCGGCCCAGACGTGCTTACCCATTGACCGGGCTTGCTCTGCGCTTTCCAAAACTGCGCTGAACTGAGGACGCCCGACACCTGTCATCATGCGCGTAGTGCACATTGCGCCAGGCCCAACGCCAACTTTGACAATGTCTGCTCCAGCGTTGATGAGATCTCTCGTACCTTCCTTGGTAACAACATTTCCTGCAACAACAATTGCCTTTGGCGCAACTTTGCGCACTGCTTCGATGGCCTGCAGCATGCGTTGCTGATGGCCATGAGCAGTATCGATAACTAAAACATCAACACCAAGATCAACAAGAGCTTTTGCACGTCCAGCGGGGTCGGCATTAATTCCTACAGCGACAGAGGTAAGGAATTGCCCTTGCGAATCAAGTGCAGGGCTATAGATGGTGCTACGTAGTGCGCCTTTCCGAGTAATGGCTCCAAGCAAAATTCCAGACCCATCCACAACAGGCGCAAATGACAGACGTTGTTCAATCAAAGAATCGTGCATCTGTTCAACAGAATGACTCTCCGTGAACAAAACCATGTCTGGATTCATCACGTTCTTCAACTGTGTAAACCGGTCGTAACCAGCAGCGTCGTGCTCGGTAAAAATACCAAGCGGGCTATTGCCAGCATCCACCACAATCACAGCCCCGTGAGAGCGTTTGTGTATCAGACTCAACGCCTCGCCCACCGTGTCTTCTGGCCCCAAAGTGATGGGAGTCTCAAAAATGGGGTGACGCGATTTCACGTGGCGCACAACCATCTCGATGATGTCCATTGGAATGTCCTGAGGAAGAACTACTAGACCGCCACGTCGAGCAACGGTCTCGGCCATGCGCCGCCCCGCTACTGCAGTCATGTTTGCCACAATGATGGGGATGTTCGTGCCGATGTTGTCAGGCGTACGAAGGTCCACATCGAAACGAGATGGCACAGAAGAAGCAGACGGGACCATGAAGACGTCGTTATACGTCAGGTCGTGTGCGGGGAGGTCATGTAGGAACCGCATAGGGCGTTGCAAGACTACCGTGTTGGCATGGCTTCTTCAGAGAACTCCCCCGTAGTCCTTATCCATGGATGGGGCGGCAACTTCATCGACACGTGGCAGAAGCCCGGAATAGACGCCCTGCTCAACGATGTGGGTCGCCAAGTTATAGGAATCAACCTTCTAGGCCACGGCGACGAGGAGAAGCCCCACGACCCAGAGGCCTATGTCAATCTCTCCTCATGGCTCCTAGATCATCTGCCATCGACAGGACCAGTTGATGTGGTGGGATTCTCCCTCGGTGCACTCACGACCTTGAGGGCACTCATTGATGCACCTCACAGATTTGGAAAGGTTGTTCTGGCAGGAATTGGAGATGGAGTCTTCCAGCAGTCAGCACCCGACTCTCATAAGCGAATCATCGATGCTCTAGAAGGGCGCGCGCCTGAGACTGACACGTTTGCGCGCATGTTCGCCCACTATGGCAATCAGCCGGGCAACGACGTCCTTGCACTAACGGCCATTATGAAACGGCCCCCACAGACACCCATTAAGCCTGAAGAACTCGCATCCATACAGAACGAGATTCGAGTAGTCATTGGTGACAAAGATTTTGCAGCACCGGCCGACAAACTTGCCGCATCATTTCCAAACGCAACACTGGTAACTCTGAAAAACACAGATCACTTCGCAACAACAGAAGCCTTCTCTTTCATTGATGTGCTTCTAGATTTCCTATCTGCATGAGCACTGCGGGAATTATCGGTTCCGACGCCAAGCATGCGGCATCATTACTGCGTAGTGGTGGAGTTATCGGAATGCCCACTGAAACCGTGTACGGACTCGCGGCTCTAGCCAGCAATGAGCGAGCAGTCAAAAGGGTGTTTGACATCAAAGGTCGACCATACGACCATCCACTCATCATCCACCTCTCGCCCTCCGAAGACGTCACGAAGTGGGGGGTATTCAACTCAGATGCCATCGCACTCGCTCAATCTTTTTGGCCCGGACCATTAACACTTCTTGTTCCTCGCACCACACGCGTGCCCGACTGGGTCACCGGGGGTCGTGACACTGTCGCACTTCGAGTACCGAGTCACCCTGTTACGGAATCTCTCCTCGAACTTGTTGCTGATGGAGTGGTCGCGCCTTCTGCAAACCTATTTGGCAAAGTCAGCCCCACCCAGGCCAAACACGTTTTCGACGACTTGGGCGAACAGGTTGACTACATTCTCGATGGCGGACCCAGTCAACATGGTGTTGAATCAACAATTGTTGAGTGCATCAACGCAGCAACAATTCTTCGTCCAGGAGCAATCAGCACAGAAGATATTGAGGCTGTGATCCGAATTTCGATGAGCGCCGATACTGGCGAATCTCGTGCACCCGGCATGCTTGCCAGCCACTACGCCCCAGCTGCAAGAGTTGTCTTGGTTGACACTGTCGAAGATTTGAACATTCACCTTTCGCAACTTTCTGCATCAGGCACAACTTGCGTCGCACTTCATTTTGAATCCGTGCAGGAATACGCATTTCACTTGTATTCATCTTTGCGTCAAGCAGACGAATCCGGAGTCGATGTAGTGGTAGCTGTTCTGCCACCTGCTAGCGGTCTTGGCACAGCAATTCGCGATCGCCTACGTAAGGCTTCTCATTAGTCGTCGTGCCAGTCAATTGAATTGAGGGTGCTGACAAGCAAGTCTCTCACTTCTTCTACATCGGGCGTCTCTGAAGCACGAGTTGACCCAACCGTCAGGTGAACAGTTGTTGCGCCGGCTTCGGGAACTAGTTCGCATCGACACCAAGCCTGAAGCGAATGGCTGAGATGCGTGTCATGAAGCGAAAACTCGATCATGTACGGCGGATCATCAACAATTATTGGACCACAATGCGAAGCAACAACTTCAAGAGCATTCCAACAAACAACGGGGAGAACTTCTACCGTAAAGCTCGAAACATCACGACGAATGTGTGAGTCATACTGCTTTTCCTTCGCCACGGGTTCTTGCATATCAAGAACCGTTTCCAACGCTTGATTGATGCGAGCCATATGTGCTTCTGTCCCACCCACATCAGGATGATGCGTTTTAGCTAAAGCACGCCATGAGATTCGGGCCTCTTGATGAGTTGCTGTAGCGGATAAGCCCAGAATCTGTAGCGCTTCGGACTGCTCCACTGTGGCTATCGCCCGATGAATCGAGGCGGTCGCTTCTCAATAAAAGCAGACACGCCTTCTTTGAAGTCCTTCGTGCGAAACAACGGAAGTAGTTGCAAGAAAACGTGGTGGACGTTCTGTTCGAACGTTTCAGTCTCTGCGGCGCGCATCATTCTCTTGATTGCGCGCACGGCCAAAGGTGCGTTTGAGGCGATCTCTCCAGCCATCTCACGAGCCGAATCCATCAGTTGTTCTGCAGGGACGACGGCGTTCACTAAGCCAAGTTCCAAACACTCATCTGCCAACAACGTTCTGCCTGTGAACGCGATTTCAGCAGCTCGTGCGTACCCAACAATTCTTGGCAGCAACCAAGTACCGCCACTCTCAGGAAGAATTCCACGCTTAGCGAACCCCGGAGCCATCTTTGCCGTATCGGCCGCTATGCGAATGTCGCAACCAAGTGCAATGTCAAGACCGTATCCGGCAGCCCCACCATTGAGGGCGCAAATGACTGGCGTATCCAAGTTGTGCAGCACTATTGGTGGAGCATCTCGAATATCGAACTCCACCATGTTTGCTTCAGTGTTATCTAAGACGCCCAAAGATTCGGTCTTTCCTGCTTGTGAACCCAAATCAAGTCCAGCACAGAAGGCTCGTCCTGCTCCGGTGAGAATAATGACACGAGCTTCAGGATTTTTATCGGCTTCCAACAGTCGCTCTGACAATTGAGTCAACATCTGCCCAGAGATGGTGTTCATACGGCCAGGAGCATTGAGGGTAATCGTGGCTATATGGTCCTCGATTACAAGGAGAACTTCATCTTCTTTCGTCATACCGACAAAGATAACAAGCATGAACGAACCAACTGTTATTCCCACTCCAGACGCAACAGCCGTGCCACAACCAACACTTGATGGCTCTGTGGGAGACGGCTGTCGCGTGCTCTTGATTCGCCATGGACGATCAGCCGACATCATCCCTGGCTCTGATGCATCTGTAGACCCACCACTGCATGAATTAGGCAAACAACAAGCAGAGGCAGTTGGTCAACGTCTTTCGAAAGCAACGATCTCTGCCGTGTACTCAAGTCATCTTCTTCGCGCCCACGACACTGCCTTTGCTATAGCAAAACACCACGATCTAACTGTTCGCGTGCACCAAGAATTGGAAGAAGTGCGTCTTGGGGATTGGAGTCACGGAGAATTTCGAAAGAAGGCTGCATTAATGGACCCTGAGTACGTCGAGTGGACCAAAGCTGGTACTTGGGATGGCATACCTAATGGAGAGGGTGACGCGGCATTTCGCGCACGTGTCTCCTCAAAGATTCGTGAACTAGCAGAGCAACACAAAGGGGAAGCAATTGCGGTTGTCTGCCATGGCGGTGTTATCAACGCATTCTTGGCAGATGTTCTTGGCACTCAGCGTTCTCTATGGATGATGGTGGAAAACACCAGCATCACAACAGTAAAGATGGCTGACGTGATCAGCGTGCTCACGCTTAATGATTGCCATCACTTGTATGACCTAGTGACACAGTCCAACTAAGACGAAGACTCCTCGAACAGCACATGACAAATTGCTAGCCAGAAAGAAACGGCTCCGATGATGTGCGCTGCGACAAGGATGACCGGCACTCCAGTGAAGTACTGCGTGTAACCAATCGCGGCCTGAAAACATGACACGATAAGAAGCGTCTGAATTGCGTCCATGAACTTTTTGTCCGCCCATTTCTTGGCCCTCATAGCAAGATAAACAATAAAAGCAACGGTGAGGATGACCGCCAGGCCATGTAACCGAGCAACGCTTGTAAGCGCAAAACCAAATCGGACTGCGTTCTCGTCACCGGCGTGCGGACCTGTAGCTGTAACAATCGTCCCGGTCACTACTGCAATGGCGCTGATTACTGCCAACATCATGAGCAATGAGGAACCTCCAGGCGCAAGTCTTCGAATATAAGCAGCCGGAGGATGGTTTGTAGATCTGCGATACAAAACGAATGCGTTAGTAACAAGGATGATGGACACAAGAAAGTGGGCCATGTTGGCAAACGGGTTCAATCCGGTCAGCACCACGATGCCACCGATGACCACCTGTGCCAGAACGCCAATAATTAATCCCCACGAAAGTTTCACTAAGTCCGCGCGACGTGGCTTTCGCAGGTACGAAAGCAGAACAGCTGCGATAACCGATGCTGAAACAACTCCGGTAAACAATCGATTGACTTGCTCAATCATTGTGTGACCGGTAGAGACGTCAACAAACTTCGTCTCGTTACATCGAGGCCAGTCCGTGCACCCCAATCCTGAACCCGTCAGTCGCACGAGGGCGCCAGTAAACACAATGAGACACACCGAGGCCAACGCCAATCCCATCACGACTCGGAAGGACTTCTGGGATACCGCAGGCATAAGTCAAATCTATGTCCTTCGGGGGTTTACGGTCCCGTTAGTTCGAACGTCTCGAAGGTGGCTACGGTCACAGTCATGATCACTTCGTATGACGACTTCCCTATTCACCAGACATCAGAGCCAATCGCTCATCCGGCGTCTGGTGATGCGAACCACTACGACCGATACTTCTTCAACGGCTATTCGCGAGATGGCTCATTCTTCTTTGCGGCCGCTATGGGCCTGTACCCCAATCGACATGTCATGGATGCATCATTCAGCGTCATCGTTAAGGGCGAGCAAATCAATGTGCATGCTTCAGCGCGAGCAAACAACGACAGGATGTTATGCACAAAGATTGGTCCGATCGAGATCCAGGTATTGGAGCCCATGCGTAAACATCGGATTCTGGTTGACATGAAAGAGCACGGAGTACGAGCAGACATTACGTACTCCGCAACCTCTCTTCCGTATGAAGAACCACCGTTTCTCGTTCGTGCAGGAAACAGAACAACCATGCAATACACACGGCTCACTCAACTTGGACAGTGGTCAGGCTGGATAGAAGTTGATGGTGTGCGAACCGAACTAGATCCCACCAACATTGTTGGCTCTCGAGATCGCTCTTGGGGAATCCGTGGAATTGGCGAGCGCGTCCAGCAAGGTGCGCCGTTGAACGCGATTCCGCAGTTCTACTGGCTGTGGGCACCGGTGTGTTTCGAAACGTTTGGAACCGTATTCGATGTGAACGAATACGCCGATGGTCAAAGGTGGCATGAGTCTGGAGCCATGCTTGTTGGTGATGACACCATTCGTCATGCGCATCGAATTGACTACAAGTACCACTACGAAACAGGCACGCGTCGGTCAGAGAAATTCGAAGTTACTTACACTTTCTCGACAGAAACCGCACACCTTGAGTTCACACCCATCACTCACTTCCAAATGGTGGGACTTGGCTACCTCAGTGCAGATTGGGGCCACGGCAATTGGAAGGGTGAACTTGAAACTGGCGGCGACCGCTTTCTCGTTCCGGTAGAGACACCCATGGACATGCAACATCTACACACACAAACACTTAGCCACGTCACGTGCACGTTGTCAGATGGAACAAAACACAAAGGGATTGGAATCCTCGAGACATTAGTTCTTGGTGCTCATTCACCATCCGGATTCACCGGCATGGTGGACGGCTTCACGCCACAGTGATTATCCGTGGTTGATGGACATCCCGCCATCCACCACAATTGCTGCTCCGTTTAAAAAAGACGCGGCTGGTAAACAGACGCTCAGCGTCATCTGCGCTACTTCTTCGGGATCGCCGTATCGACCTAGTGGAACTTTTCGACGTGCGTACTTCTCTTTTGATTCATCAGAGATCCCAGAAGTCATCCCAGTAAGGATTGGACCAGGACAAATCGCATTGATAGTGATGTTGCTTCGACCTAACTCGACAGCGAAACTCTTCGTCAAACCAATCACAGCATGTTTTGATGCTGTGTAGGCAGCAATCCCGCGAGTGGCAACAACAGCTTCAGTAGAAGCCACATTGACAACGCGTCCACCATGGGGTGCTAGTAGCAACTGGGGCAAAGCCAATCGAATGAGATGAGCGTGCGCAGAGACATTCACGGCCAAGGTCTCATCCCAGTTTTCTTGAAAAGTTTTGTTGTCAGAGTGAACAGAAGTGACTCTGCTGATTCCGGCATTGTTGATGAGAATGTCGAGACCACCCAGGAAGTGAGTGGCCGTCGCGATCAGTGTCTCGCGGTCCGAGCCTTTCCCGACGTCCCCGGATTGGCATCCGGCGCTATCTGCTCCGTACATTGCCTGAATCTCAGTGGTCACGACCTCAAGACCTTCCCGGTCCCAATCGGCCAGAAAGACCCTTGCGCCCTCATCAGCGAATAGACGAGCCGTGGCCCGACCCATGCCGCTTGCAGCCCCCGTGACGAGCACTCTGGCCCCAACCACGCTTCTCGACAGACGACTCAACCCCATATAAACCCCGTATCTCCAATGCCTTCAGTCCCATGTTCCCATAGGTATTAGGCCTTCTCGCCCACTAGAGACAGCAGATATCGCAAGAATCAGCACTTTTAGTGAACACGTCACCACTTAGACCACTCTGCGTGATGACATAAACATTTTCTGTGAGAAATTCCTCAAGTTTCCTCCCGACCTGCCGATCCCTTA
>Ga0208485_1000405_pt1 | contig 12828 bp, 11 predicted proteins | sample LakMenEpi27Jul12_FD_150707 | JGI IMG/M metagenome (GOLD analysis project Ga0208485, IMG submission 150707) | Freshwater microbial communities from Lake Mendota, WI - 17JUL2012 deep hole epilimnion (SPAdes) | ecosystem: Environmental > Aquatic > Freshwater > Lentic | place: Lake Mendota, Madison... | reverse complement strand
TTAAACATGCTTCTCCCAATTTCACATGTGATGCGCAAGACCCCTCATCATTGAGTTTCTGGCGCTTTTAGGTAGTTGAACCCTAGGTCCACACGATGAAATTGGCATAACCCGCTTGTTAAATCCATGTTACGTCTGACGGGTTTGGGTATTAGGCTTATCAGGTGAGCGTGAATTTCAACCGAGTAACCCTAGGTCGTCGAATGGCGGCGTTAATGGTCGACTGGTTGGCCTGTTATTTCATCGTTACCGCTGCAACTGGTGGGATCGGAAAGATGGCCCCTAACCGCTCATGGATGGTGTTGGCACTTTTCTTTGCCGAGATTGCAATCCTCTCAGCTCTTCAAGGTGCGTCCTTGGGGCATCGGATATTTGGAATAAAGATCATCAGATTCGCAGATGGTGGGGTGGTTACTCCGGTTCAGGCATTAATCCGCTCAGCACTGTTGGTCACCGTGATCTTTGCTATCACCTTTGATGAAAATGGCAGAGGGCTACACGAGCGATTTAGTGGAACTGTTTTAACTAGAACTGGAAGCGTTTAAAACTAGCGAATCTTCGGTGCCCGAGTTGGCATTGGACCCTTTGGAATTGGCATAGACATTCCACCAACAGCCTTTAGGCGCGCTCGAACTTCGCGCATTTGATGCGCAGTTAACTTCTTTGGCAGACGGCGCATGTGCTTTTGAAGTTTACGAATGGGAACACGTCCATCCTCATTTCCAACCAGAATTTCAATAACGGGAACACCCGGTGCAAAACGTTCAGCTTTCTTTCGCTCATCAGCAATCATTTGACGAACTGCGTTACTGCCTTCACCTGTTAAAACGATTCCGGCACGACCTACGCTGCGGTGAACCATGTCCTGATTGCGGGCTGCCGCAACTGCTGGAGTTGTTGTCCAGCCTTTACGTATTGCCATCAAAACACTTGCACCTGCTCCAATCTGACCTTCAATGGATGCATAAGCAGCGGTTCCGGCTTGTCGCGTGAAGAAGAAAAGTGTGAGAAGAAGAGCCAGCGGCAGAGAGACAAATGCAATATAGATTGGCTGGCCAATTGCCGAACCAATTGCTATACCGATTCCCCATGAGACCGCAAAAATTCCAATCAGTGCCGCGGTAATCCATGGCTTAACCTGCTTGGTGACTTTGTAAGCATCACGAAAGGTTTGGAAACGTGGCTTCTTGATCTTCGGTTCTTTAGCTTTTCTCTTAAACATGAGGCTACTTTAGTGGGGCAGGTGCGGTTCCACCAAGGCGAGCAGGAGCCCAACGTTGGCCGACATGGCTATCAGGGTACTTTTCTTGAACTTGATTAAGCATAGAAATCATGACTTCGCGTAGTTGTTGCGCAGCCGTATCAATATCGACATCTTTGGCGAAATAGATTGGCTCGCCAAATGAAACTGACACAGGTGTTTTACCCCGCTTGAAATTTGGCTTAAGGCCCTTTGTTGAGACCCGTTGCCCACCCCACACAATCGTGGGAATTATGGGTACTCCTGTATCTGCGGCAAGGCGCAGGGCACCGGACTTTAGTTGTTTGATTTCAAAGCTAGTCGAGATCGTTGCTTCAGGGAAAATACCAATGATCTCACCTGAATTTAAGGCCTTCAGTGCGGCTACATATGAGGGGGCACCATTGTTGCGATCGACATTGATGTGGTGCATTCCGCGCAACAAGGGTCCTGCAATTTTGTGGTCAAAGAGTTCCTTCTTAGCCATGAAGCGAACGAATCTTTTGACTGGAAGGGCAGCAGTACCTGCGATGGCAAAATCTAAATAGCTAACATGATTGATTGCAAGAATAGCTCCGCCGTTACGTGGAATGTTCTCGTCACCTTGAAAATCAAATCGAAAACCTAAGTACTTCCAAAACCCTTTAACCAGTGTGATTACTGGGGGATAGACCAGATCAGCCACGAGAGGTTTTCTTTTCCATGGCCTGCTTATACAAACGGCCTGCACGGTATGAAGAACGAACCAGTGGTCCACTCATAACTCCAAGGAAACCAACTTGTTCTGCCTCTTGAGCTAATTCGACAAACTCATCTGGCTTCACCCATCGTTCCACAGGGTGATGCTTATTGGTTGGGCGCAGGTATTGAGTGATTGTGATCAAGTCACATCCCGCGTTGTGTAAATCAACCAAAGCTTGAGAAATTTCTTCACGTGTTTCGCCAAGACCTAGAATCAAATTGGACTTTGTAATCAACCCAAAATCTTGCGCCATTCCAATGACTTTTAATGACTTTTCATAAGTAAAGGCTGGGCGGATCTGCTTGAAAATACGTGGAACTGTTTCAAGATTATGAGCAAAGACTTCAGGGCGAGTTTCAAAAATTGGATTGAGAAGTTCAGGTTTTGCGTTGAAATCTGGGGCAAGCATTTCAACGCCTGTACCGGGATTGAGTTCGTGTACGACGCGAATTGTTTCTGCGTAGAGCCAGGAACCTTCATCTTCGAGGTCATCTCGGGTTACACCTGTAATAGTCGCGTAACGAAGACCCATGGACTTAACTGATTCGGCAACCTTGCGTGGCTCTTCGCGATCAATTGGCAAAGGTTTTCCGGTATCGATATTGCAAAAATCGCAACGTCGGGTGCAACGATCTCCACCAATTAAAAAAGTTGCTTCTTTGTCTTCCCAGCATTCAAAAATGTTTGGACAAGCCGCCTCTTGGCAAACTGTGTGAAGCCCTTCACTCTTAACTAGTGAACGAAGTCGTGTGTATTCCGGGCCCATGTTGGCACGGGTTTTAATCCATTCAGGCTTTCGCTCAATCGGAACCAGCGCATTACGAGCTTCAATGCGAAGCAGTTTGCGACCTTCAGGTGCCATGGTCATGCGCTCACCCTTCTGAGAGATTCAAAGATGTGTCGTTCAACTAAAGGTGAAACTTCTTCAATTGTGATTGCGCGATTTAACTCGATTTCAAGTGAGGTAACTCCAGCATCAGAAATTCCACAAGGGATGATGGATTTAAATGATGAAAGATCTGGATTAACGTTGATTGCAAATCCGTGCATCGTTACACCTTGGGCTACGCGCACGCCGATTGCCGCAATCTTGCGATCTCCTTGTGAATCTTGAATCCACACACCTGACCTGCCGTCGACTCGTCGTGCATCTAGGCCAAGGTCGTTACAGACAGCTATTAATCCTGATTCAATTTCGCGTACAAAACCGACCAGTTCAGTGGGTTTACGAAGCTTCACAATTGGATAGCCCACAAGTTGTCCAGGTCCATGCCAGGTGATTCTTCCGCCACGATCAACATCGATAACGGGGGTGCCATCGGATGGCTTTTCCGATTCCTCGGTGCGACGGCCAGCGGTGAAAACTGATGGATGCTCTAGCAGTAACAAGGTGTTGGGGCGGGTTCCATCGGCGACTTCTTGATGAATAGCCTTCTGAGATTCCCACGCCTTTTGATAATCAACTAGCCCATGACGTGACAAAGCAATCGCTGAATCAGAGGGGGTTTCCACGAGAGGCACACCCATAGCCTAAAGGTAGGCTTACCTTCATACCAATTCAGGCCCATAGGCCGGTTTAACGCTGAAAGGTTTGGTTCGAGTGTCTACACCAATGATGAAGAAGAGCCGTCGTCCACTGATTTATTCCTTACTGGTGATCTTCCTGTGGTTTGGAACCAGCGGAGTTCTAGGGCCACTATTTGGACAACTTTCAACAGTGCAAGAAAACGACAACTCAGCATTCTTGCCGGACAGTGCAGAATCAACTCAAGCCGCCAAAATCATCGAAAAGTTTAATCAGGATCAAAATCAAAACCTTCCGACCTTGATTCTGTACGTGGGCGAAGTAAATGCCGACAAGATCGCAGCTCTTAACGCGCATCTTGCAAAACTTGGCTCCCAAAAGATTATTGGCACTGATGTACCTATTTCGAAATACCTGACACAAGGGGAGCAAATTTTTGCCTTTCCTTCACAGGATGGAAAAGCGCTACTAGTAAATCTGCCTTTCAAATCAGAGATTGCTACAGAGCTATTGCCCAATAAGAAACCGGCGCTGCCTGAAGTAATTGAAACCTTGCGTGAGGATTCAGCAGAGTTTGCAAAGAGTGTTGGCCTAGTTTCAAATGTAACCGGAATCGGTGCATTGTTGGGTGATCTCTTTGGTGCTTTTGAGGGTATCGATTCATCCTTGTTGCTCACCACATTGAGTGTTGTGGCATTTATTCTGATTATTGTTTATCGAAGTCCAGTCCTGTGGATTCTGCCGCTGTTTTCAGCAGTTATTGCTTTGTCTACTGCTGGTGGTCTTGTATACCTGCTTACAAAAAATGATGTCATTGATCTGAACGGACAATCCCAAGGAATTCTTTCTGTTCTTGTACTTGGTGCAGCAACAGATTATGCATTGCTGTTAATTTCACGCTACCGCGAAGAGCTGCACCACTTTGAACATCCGGCACAAGCGATGAAAGCTGCGCTAAAAGGCGTGTTTGAACCCATCGTCGCATCTGGTGCAACGGTGATTTCTGCGCTTCTTGTTTTGCTGCTCAGTGATTTGTCTGGAAACCGAGGTCTAGGTCCTGTCGGAGCTATCGGTGTCGCTGCTGCAGTTGTAACAATTCTTACTTTGTTGCCAGCGCTTTTGGTTGCCTTTGGTCGTTGGGTTTTTTGGCCACGTATTCCGCGAAATGACGATGTTAATACGCAGTTGGAGGGCACTTGGGCAAAGATTGGTTCAGCGGTTGAAAAACGTCCTCGCAAATTGTGGATCGTTACCGCATTAGGACTTGCAATTCTTGCTGGATTTTCAACAACGCTTAATGCTAAGGGCCTTTCTACCGCCGATGCATTTACACAACGTCCTGATTCAGTTGTGGGGCTAGAGCTCCTTGGACAACATTATCCAGGCGGTTCAGGGCAACCTACTGAAGTTGTTGTACGAGAAGAGTTAGTTGGACCGGTATCTGCAGCTCTGATGAGTGTTTCAAATGTGTCATCAGTTGAACCAATGCGAATGACGCAAAATATTCCAGGACAGCCACTGTCACCGATCAAGGTTGTAGATGGCAAAGTCATTCTGCATGCGACGCTGGCGCTAAATCCAGATTCAGTCGAAGCACGAGATGTGATTCCAGTAATTCGGGAAGCGGTCCATGCAATCGATCCAGAAATTTTGGTGGGCGGAAGCACTGCAGTTGCTTTCGATACCGATGTATCAGCTAATCGAGACAACCGGACGATTATTCCAATTGTTCTTGTTCTGATCACTTTGATTCTGGGCTTGCTGCTGCGAAGTATTCTGTCTGCGGCGTTACTTCTGGGAACTGTTGTTCTCTCATTCTTTGCGACCCTGGGCGCTTGCCAACTGGTCTTTGAGCATGTATTTGGCTTCAAGGGCGCGGATACATCATTCCCATTGTTTGCATTTATTTTCTTGGTAGCACTTGGCATTGATTACAACATCTTCTTAATGACCAGAGTGCGAGAAGAAAGTGCCAAAATTGGAACAAGGGCTGGTGTCATCAAGGGTCTTACAGTTACGGGCGGTGTTATTACCTCTGCCGGTATTGTGCTGGCAGCAACCTTTGCCGTCTTAGGTGTTCTTCCTCTTGTCTTCTTGGCAGAGCTTGGGTTTGCGGTTGCCTTTGGTGTTCTTCTGGACACTTTGATTGTAAGAACAATTCTTGTTCCTGCACTCGTCCACGACATCGGTGGAAAAGTTTGGTGGCCATCTAAGTTACAAAACTCTTAATCATGAACCTTCGAGTAGGAATTGCGGGGTATGGGCTAGCCGGTCGGTACTTTCACGCACCACTGCTCAAAGGTTGTGGCTTTGAGGTAGTCACGGTTCTAACTAGTAATCAATTGCGGGCATCACATGCTTTGGAAGATTTTCCTGACACCAAGGTTGTAACTACGATGCAAGAACTGCTCAGCAACAACTTAGATCTTGTTGTTGTCGCCTCTGCAAATCTAGCCCACGCTGAACAAGCTGCTGCTGCGCTAAAGGCTGGGATTCCTGTTGTAGTTGATAAACCCATGGGCCGTAATCTTGTAGAAACTAAATCAATTGTTGAACTTTCTGATTCACTTGGGGTCCCAGTAACAACTTTCTTTAATCGACGCTGGGATAGCGATGCTTTAACCATTAAGAAAGTTTTAGCAAGTGGCGTACTGGGACAGATTCATAGAATGGATTCTCGCTTTGAACGCTTCAGGCCAGATGTAAACAAAGATTCTTGGCGAGAGAATATGAGCGCCGAAGATGGGGGAGGCCAACTGCTCGATCTTCAGCCACATCTGATTTCAACTGCAATTGATTGGTTCGGAAAGTGCGAACTAGTAACTGCAACGGTCAGAGCAATTCGTGGGGCAGCAGATGATGATTCAGTATTGGTTTTGCGTCACGACAGTGGGGTTATGTCATATCTTTCTGCAAGCGCGGTTGTTGGCGCTCCAGGTCCCCGAATTCGAATATTGGGTAGCAAGGGTGCACTAGTGATTAATGATTTAGATCCACAGGAAGCGCTGCTTCGAGCTGGAAAGTTTCCAGCAGGTGGAATTTGGTCAGAGCCAACAACCTCGGTTGCACATATACATCGCGGAAACGAAGTAGAAGAGATTCAAGGCATTGCTGGAAATTATGCGATGTTCTACACCGCGGTGGCTTCGGCAATTAGTAAAGGAACCGCTTGGCCAGTCTCCAACGATGATGCGCTACTTGTAGCGTCCATAATTGATCAAGCAAGGATTATCGGTACCAATGTCTGATTCTTCAGATGTTCTGATTATTGGCGCAGGCCTTGCAGGCCTTAGTGCAGCAATCACCTTGCAAGCAGCCGGACGAAATGTTCGGGTCATCGAAAGCTCTGATCGCCCAGGTGGTCGAGTGACTTCGGATTTAATTGATGGGTTTATTTGTGATCGCGGGTTTCAACTTATTAATTCAAAATACCCTGCACTTATTGATCTAGATGTCATTAAGGAGATTGATTTCATCCAAGCTCCACGCGTTATCGAGGTCGCTTTAGGAATTGATCGACGAGCTTTGGGTGATCCTCGCGTAGCTCCCTGGACGGCGTTAGACAAGGCAACCGGAACTATTCCAGAGAAATTAACACTGTTGCGTTTTCTGGCTAGCTCTCCCAAAGAAAATCAGTCAGTTGAAGATGTTTTAAAAGCTGCAGGAGCTACATATGTGCGCGTCCTGAGACCATTCCTGCAAGGTGTTTTTCTGACAGATCCGAAAAATGTTGATGCACGATATGGCAAATCAGTGATTAAAAGTTTTGTCACAGGTTCAATTGGCGTTCCTCGAAAAGGTGTAGCGGAGCTTTCAAAAGCTTTAGCTGCACGAATCAGTTCGATCACCTATGGTGTGCAGGCAGATAGTCTTGAAGGAAAAATTGTAAAAACATCTGCCGGAGATTTCAAAGCCGAAACAATCATCGTTGCAACCGATGCGACTACTGCAACACAACTTCTTGGATTACCCGAAGTACCGCGAATGGCTGGTTGCATTACTTGGTATCACGCCGTTGCAAACAACCCTTCCGGAAATGGGCGCTTGATTGTTGATGGTCAGAATCGTGGGCCGATTATCAACTCAATAGTTATGTCGGATATTTCATCTAGTTATGCACCACTTGGACAGCATCTAGTGTCTACAACAACTGATTTAGGTGCAACTGAATCCGATGTTCGCAGACATTTAGCAATCATGTGGGGGATCAGTACCCATGACTGGCAATTGATAGCTAAATATGAAATTCCAGCAGCTCTGCCGATTCACAATGTAGGACGAGCCCTAACACAATCGGTTAAAGTTTCAGAGGATCTTTTTGTTGTGGGAGATCATCGCGCGGTGCCTTCGCAACAAGGTGCGCTTTTTTCAGGCCGTTTGGCTGCAGAACTAATCCTCAATCAGGGCTGATAACGCCTCTGAAATGTGCGGGTAGTCCCAGGTAAAACCTGCTTCTTGCAGCACATGGGGTATGACTCGCTTAGATCCAAGAATTTCGGAAGAGAATCCACCGAGTGCAATCTTGAGTGCAATGGCAGGGGCCGGAAACAATGCAGGACGGTGCATTGCACGCGCCAACGCTGCAGTGAACTCTTGGTTGGTTACAGGGTTTGGTGCAGTCAGATTTACTGGACCTGAAATTGGATTCTCTAATGCAAAAACAATTGCTCTGATTTGATCGTGCAAGGTAATCCATGACCACCATTGCTTGCCGTTACCTAGTTTTCCACCTAGACCTAAACGAAATAAAGGCAACATCTTTCCAAGTGCCCCACCCGTTGGGTCCAGAACTAAACCTGTACGAATCTTTACCGTGCGCACATCCTGGGCAAGATCGGCAGCAGCTTCCCATTCGCGACAAACCGCCGCAAGAAAATCATCACCAACTCGATCTGTTTCTACGACCGCTCTGTTTCCGCTTTCTCCATACCAACCGATCGCAGATGCAGAAATGAAAACTTGTGGTTTTAGCTCGGCTACTGCTTTAGCAATCGCGGTAGTTCCTAGCAGACGAGAATTCAGAATTTCACTCTTATATTTTTTGCTCCAACGCTTATCTCCAACACCAACTCCGGCTAGGTGAATGACCGCGTTAACCCCGCGCAGAGGTTCTAGATCAACAAATCCTGTTTGCGGATCCCACTGAACTTCATCAGCACCAACTGGGGCGCGACGAACAAGGCGTTGAACAGTATGACCTTCAGCCTTTAGATGACCGACTAGCGCTGTTCCGATAAGTCCAGATGCGCCAGTTATAGCGATTCGCTGATGTACTGACATGTCGGAACTAAAGTCCTAGATCAGACTCAAATGCGCCGCCTTCGAGACGCTCTTTGAGAGTAACTAGGAAGCGAGCTGCATCTGCGCCATCAACAACACGATGGTCATATGACAAACCAAGATAAACCATTGAACGGATCGCAATTGTCTCTCCGCCATCTTCTCCACGAACAACCATTGGTCGCTTTACAACTGCGCCTAGTCCAAGGATTGCTACCTGCGGTTGATTAATGATTGGTGTATCAAACAACGCCCCGCGGCTTCCGGTATTTGTCAATGTGAAAGTTCCGCCACCAAGTTCATCAGGAGTTACCTTGTTGTCGCGTGTGCGTGCAGCTAGGTCGGCAATCTTGCGTGCAATGCCACCCATGTTGAGATCGCCTGCATTTGCAATAACTGGAACTAACAAACCACGTTCTGTATCAACGGCAACTCCAAGGTGTTCTGCGCCGTGATAAGTGATCTGATCGCCTTCGACTGATGAGTTAAGGACTGGATGTTGCTTCAGCGCTTCACATACTGCAACGGCAAAGAATGGAAGGAAGGAAAGTTTTACACCTTCACGTGATTCAAAACTAGCTTTAGCGCGATCACGAAGACGTGCAATCTTCGTAACATCAACTTCAACAACCGTCGTTAGCTGAGCACTTATCTGCAGTGATTCAACCATGCGAGCTGCGATAACTTTGCGAAGTCGTGACATGGTCACTGTTGTTCCACGCAACGGAGAAACTGCAACAACTGGTGGCTTAGCGGCCGATGGTATTGATGCAACTGATGCAACAGCTGCAGGTGCTGCTGGGCGAGCAAGAGCTTCAACATCTTCACGACGAATTCTTCCACCGATTCCTGTTCCCTTAACTTGCGCAAGATTGACGCCAAGTTCAGATGCAAGTTTGCGAACTAGGGGAGTTACATAAGCATCAGAAGGTTGTGAACTCGGTAAAGACACAGCGAATGGTGTCGCTGGTTGAGGTGGAACCTGTGCCACCGGATTGGAAATCAGTGGCTCGGACACCACTGGTGCCGGAGGTGGTGTCACTGGTGCGGCAACAACTGGTGCCGGAGGTGGAGTTGCAGGTGCAGAGACGGCTCCGCCAGCGGTTCCAATTAATCCAAGACGCGCTCCCACTGCAACTGTTGTATCAACTGCAACATCAATTGCTAGAAGTGTTCCGGCAACTGGTGAAGGAATTTCAGTGTCAACTTTGTCAGTTGAAACTTCTAGTAGTGCTTCATCGACTGCTACTGAGTCTCCAACATTTTTTAACCAACGTGTAACTGTGCCTTCGCTAACGCTCTCACCAAGTGCGGGCATTGTGATGACTGTTCCTGCGCCGGTTGGAGCAGGTGCTGCTGGTGCTTGAGGTGCTGGTGCTGCGGCAACTGGTGCTGGAGCGGCTTCAGGCACAACTACTGGAGTCGCAGGTTGAGCTGGAACCTGTGCCACCGGAGGATTTGATGTTTCTCCGGGCACAGCAATAATCGCAAGCTCTGCGCCAACTGGAACAGTTTGATCTACCTGAACAACAATCTTTTGAAGAGTTCCAGAAACTGGTGAAGGAATTTCAGTGTCTACTTTGTCAGTTGAAACTTCTAGTAATGGTTCATCAACATTTACATGATCACCTTCGGCCTTTAACCAACGAGTGACTGTGCCTTCGCTAACGCTCTCGCCAAGTGCGGGCATCGTTACTGAGAATGTCATCTATTTCTCTCCTTGGTTATCCGTGTGCGTGAAGCGGTTTGCCTGCAAGTGCCATATGAGCTTCGCCCATTGCCTCTGACAGTGTTGGGTGTGCATGGATCAATGGAGCCACATCATTTGCACGTGCCTCCCAGTTATAAATCAATTCTGCTTCAGCCAATAGTTCTCCAACACGTGCACCAACCATATGGATACCAAGTACTGGCCCATCTTTTTGTGCGACAAGTTTGATTGAACCCGCGGTGTTTAGAATCTGAGCTTTTCCATTTCCGGCCAAGTCATAAGTCAGCTCGACCACATCATGGCCGCGCTTTTTTGCCTCTGCTGTTGTCAAACCAACGGATGCAACCTCAGGCTCTGAATAAGTAACACGTGGAACGCCGTCGTAATTAATTGGGCGCGGGTTTAAGCCTGCGATTTCTTCGGCAACCAAAATACCCTCGGCAAAACCAACGTGGGCCAGCTGCAAAGTTGGGATTAAGTCACCAACCGCCCAAATTCCTGGAACGTTAGTGCGGCACTTGTCATCGACAAGTACATATCCGCGATCCATCGAAATACCTTGTTCTTCGTATCCAAGGTTTGCCGATACTGGACCACGGCCAACAGAGACCATAAGAACATCAGCAGTAAATGTTTTTCCATCTTCTAAGGTGACCGTAACACCATCGGCGTTCTTAACGGCAGACTGAAAGCGAACTCCAAGTTCAAATTTAATTCCACGCTTGCGGAATGCGCGCTCAAGCTGCTTGCTTGATGATTCATCTTCTAGCGCAATCAAATGAGGCAAGCCTTCAATGATTGTGACTTCAGAACCAAATGACTTCCAGACAGAGGCGAACTCGCACCCAATTACTCCGCCGCCAAGAACTATGACGCTCTTTGGAACATAGGACATCTTGGTTCCATGATCAGAAGTAATGATTTTCTCGCCATCAATTTCTAAACCTGGAAGGGTTTTGGCATACGAACCGGTTGCAAGAATTACATTTTTGCCGGTGTAACGAACTCCGTTTACTTCGACCGTGTCTTTACCAACAAGCTTTCCGTAACCTTCGATAAAGGTAATTCCGCGAGACTTAACCAATCCAGATAAGCCTTTGTACAACTTACTGATGACGCCATCTTTGTAAGAGTTAACTCCAGCCATATCGATGCCATCAAATGTTGACTTAACTCCAAAGTGTGCACCTTCACGTGCGCCATCTGCGATCTCTGCAGAGTGCAAAAGGGCTTTAGTTGGAATACAACCTCGGTGTAAGCAGGTTCCGCCGACCTTGTCCGCTTCGATTAAAGCAACGCTCAGACCAAGCTGTGCGCCACGAAGGGCAGCGGCATATCCACCACTTCCTCCACCAAGGATGACGAGATCAAATTGAGACACTAAACGGCTCCTTTCAGGCACCCACGCGGGCTATGTGCTTATCTTGCCTCAAAGAGGGGCAAACCTCCCAATGCAGGAAGAAGGGCTACCCCTGCTCGGCCAAAGTCACAAGTGAACGCAGTGAAACTCCGGTTCCACCGACAGGTGTGTAGCCATGAGGCTTGGCCTCGTTGTAGGCCGGGCCCGCAATATCCAAATGCAGCCATGGAAGTTCGGCAGAAACGAAATCTTTCAGGAAAAGTCCAGCAACAAGCATGCCGCCCATGCGATCTCCGATGTTGGCCAAATCTGCAACAGGTGAATCAAGTGAAGCGCGTAGCTCCTCTGGAAGTGGCATTGGCCAGAATTGTTCTCCGCTGATTGCCGTTACCTTCATAAAGGCTTCGCTGAATTCGGGATTGTTAGTCATTACCGCACTTGTGCGAGTTCCAAGTGCAACTACCTGCGCACCGGTCAAAGTCGCAACATCGATAATTCCATCCAGCTTGGGGTTTACTTTTTGAGCTTTCATCAATGCATCGGCAAGAACTAAACGACCTTCGGCATCAGGATTTAAAACTTCAACAGTCTTGCCACCGAAAATGGTGATGATGTCACTTGGTCGAGTCGCGGTATCACTTGGCATGTTCTCTGCCAATGGTGCCCATGCATCGATCGCTACGTTTAACTTCAATTCGGCAATTGCAACAACTGCGGCGCTAACAGCTGCGGCACCACTCATGTCTGACTTCATCGCTTCCATGCCGGCGGCTGGCTTTAGCGCTAAACCACCGGTGTCAAAAGTGATTCCTTTGCCAACAAATGCATAACGCTTGGCAACTTTGCCCTTTGGGGTATATGAAATGTGTAGCAAGCGCGGGGGATTGGCAGAGCCTTGACCAACGCCAATGATTCCGCCAAAGCCCTGGGACTTAAGTTGCTTCTCATCCCAAATCTGAACCTTTAAACC
>Ga0208485_1000402_pt1 | contig 12902 bp, 11 predicted proteins | sample LakMenEpi27Jul12_FD_150707 | JGI IMG/M metagenome (GOLD analysis project Ga0208485, IMG submission 150707) | Freshwater microbial communities from Lake Mendota, WI - 17JUL2012 deep hole epilimnion (SPAdes) | ecosystem: Environmental > Aquatic > Freshwater > Lentic | place: Lake Mendota, Madison... | reverse complement strand
CGCCAGCCATTAAAGCATCAAATTCAGCTTTAAGTTCGTCTAATGCAGACTCTAAATCCAATACACGGTCTTCAACATCACCATGCTCTTCTTCGTGTGAATCTAAATCACCACTAGCATCAAAATCATTGTCCATATCTGAACTTTCATCATCGCCAGCCATGTCATCATATTCGCCAGCGTCGTCTTCTTCTTCGCTAATACCTTGTTCATCAAGATTAACTTCATCGATAAATCCTTGTACTTTGTTACCGCCTACTTCGTCTAAATCTGTTTCGTCGATTAGGCTTTCATAAATGTCACGTGATTTTTCAACAACGATGTTGTGGAATAATTCGCGAGCCTTATCAGTTTCATCATTAATGATGTGTTCTATTAACTGTTCATACTTGTTCATAAAGAACTCCTTAAATTGTTTCTGTCTAGGTGAGATTTACGTTACGTAATATCTCTGTAATATTATTTACTGGTTTATTGAAAAATTGAAGTTAAATGCGTGTTTTTTGATTGAATTTGATTGATAACTACATCGGAGGTGCGACTTCGGCTGGCTTGTACTGCGATCTTACTCGTTCTAAGTCTTGTTCTTTTTCTAATCTACGTACATCATTCATAATACGCAAACGATGTAATTGTGTTAATGTTAATTTAGTTTTACGCAGATCAGACAATTTCAGAGGAGTATTATCCTCCTCTTCAGTTTGGTGCTGTTGCACTAATTCAGAATTAAATATTTCAAGTAGATTCATAATATTATTTACCTAAAATATTATAAACCCGGTGGTGGCGTAGGGCTTGCCGGTACTGCTGGCTGGGTGCCTGTTGCAGGTAATGCACCTGGTTCTACACCCGGTGCTGGTTCCGCAGTTAAGTCGGGCATTTCTAAGTTACTCATATCACTTTCTATGCCCGCTGGAGTAACATCAATAGCACGTAATCCGGCATCAGTATCAACAGTATCTGGAGTTTCGTTGCGTTCTTCTGCCCATAATTCATCATTGCGTTGCATTTCTTCTTCACTTAGATCTAAGTAACGTTCTAATAGGAAACGTTTACTTAAATATGGTGTTTGCTCCAATGACGTAAATGCTTGTATACGTGCCGCATCTACTTCTGCTTGGCGATATTTGGCAAAATTTTGTGGTTCATTTAAACGTAGTTCAAATAGCTGTCCGTCAATGTTAATGCCTCTCCAGCGCATGAACATTTTAAACTCATTATCTAGTTTTTCAACTATCATAGTTTGTAAACGCATACAGTATTGATTAAAGCGCCATTCTTGAATTAATGCTGTGGTAGATTTACCATCGTTAAATGTCGATGAGCTGTCATCGCTGCCTGTGGGCAAGTAACTACTTGGAATACGCAATCCTCTAAACATTTTATTAGTAAAGAAACGCAAATCTGTAATTTCACCTAGGTTGCTACCACCTGGCAGTGCTTCAACAGTTGACCCACGTCCTTCTGCTGTTTGCGGAAAGAAAAAGTCTTCGTTTGTTGATAATGGATTATATGTAGCATCCATCATGTTTTGTCCGCCACCAGTTTGTGTCGGTATGCGACGTTGATGTACTTCATTTTTAACACGATCTACAAAGGCCATGGCCATGTGTGTTGGCATATTACCAACATCAATTTTAAATATACGTCTTTCTGGCGCACGTTGCACACGGTAGATAATAATAGCATCTTCTAACAGTTCTTTTTGTTTAAAGATTTTAAATATGCTTTCAAGTATGCTAGTACCAAATGGCCAGTTTACATCTAAGCCTTCTGTTAGACTAATATGCACTACATGTTCTGCATCTAACACTGCTTCGTTTTGCGCATGACTAAAGCGTGAGCCGCCACTGTACGGAACATTAGGTTGTACATACGAACCAGAACCACCGCTACCACCTTGTTGAGGGTGATTTGTGTAGGTATCGCTTGAACTTAATGCTGTTGCAGTTAAGTTTTGAAAGTTAAGATTAAGGTTTTTAATTACGTATTGCTCTGGCTCTTTGCCTTCTGCTTCATTAACAATAACTTTGATTACACTGCCCATTTCTGTCCAGTACAATTTAAATGTTTCTGGATCACGTAAGAATACTTGATCACCGTATTTTAATGTATTACGTACAAGTTTAAATAGACGTTTGTTTAATTGATTTAGATTAACCCATTGTAATAACTGATCTTTAAGTAGTTTAACTTCATTATCTGTCGGATCTTCTTTAAAGAATAAATCAAAGCCTGTGCCATTTTCTGTATTTGGTTGTGTACAGAATTCTGCAATAATATCAAGAGCAGCATTAACTTCACTGTCCATGTCCATTTGTTCATACTGATTATACCGCTCGGTACGATTTGGGTGGCCAATATACACTTCGGGCAATTGGCTTTGATAGTTACGATAGCTCGGATCTGCTGAATTGTTAATTCCACTAATTGGACTTAGTTGTCCGCCGGTGTTTGCAGTTCGGAAGTGCTTTTTCCATGACATAGTTATATTCTCTTTACGATAGTGTATTTATAGCTTAATAGCCGTTCTGTAAAATTCCTGACGACAGGCTATTACCTTTATTCATTGCTACAAGTATGCTACTTAATAATCCAGTGTGCTCATTTAATGTAGCAGTTAACGCACTGCTATCTAGTTTAACTGGTATCGATTTGTTATCCGGCAGTGGCACAACTGCTTCTGTTCCGTGTAATAATTCATGATACCCTGACGTAGGTCCAACTGATATCCCACCTTTTGCTTTACCCGGGCCCATAACTGTAGTTGGAACTCCTGTTGCCGGTCTCGACGTAGGCAATACAAAATAATCAGACATCCCTTTTGCATTTGTCTTTGTTCTTCCACCTAAAATATCTGCACTAGTAACCATGTTACCTTTAGCAGAATCGTCAATAAATTTTTGATTATATTTTAATGTTGCTGCAGCTTTATCTTCTGCTGTTGCATGTTCGGCCAACGAGTCCATTGCTTCTGCCAATCCAGCTGCATACGTTCGTTTAGCTAATAATAATTTAGCTTCTGCTTCTCGTGCTTCTTTTAACGCGGCCTTACGTTCTTTAATTTCAGCAGCAACTTCCGGGCCTTTTTGCAAATCAGACTGAGAAAAGTCTGTTCCGGCAAGTTTGCTCATTATACCATGTCCGTCTGACAATTTAGCTTGTGATTCTGCTAGCGCATCTTCTTTCTTTTCACGATCCGCTTTTAATTTTTGTGACATTTTATTATTTTCAGTATTACCATCACCACCGGGCATACCCATCATATCGCCAAATTGCTTCATAGATATTTTGCCAGATGCAAGTTGCATTGCAGCTGTTACTATTTTTGCAGTTTTTTCTGTAGCATCTCCGATTGCGGTTGCATACATCGGCATTAACGTTGTAGCTAAGTTAGCCATTTCCTTTTGAAAATTAACAACTGCTTCAGTTGCGGTTGCAAATCCTCGAGTAACCGGATCCTGGGTTTCTGCCATTTTTTCATTTGCATCTCGACTTTTCTTAACTTCGTCGGGAGACATCATGCCTAGTTTAATAAGTTCATTTTGTTTAGCAATTGTATCAGTATACGTACCCAATACACGCCCAGCATAGGCCATTTCCGGATTATTTTTTGATACTCTTTTTTGTTCTTCACCTGCTAATCTTGCAGCTACTAAGGTTTCATCTTGTACTTGCTGAGCAGTTTTACTTGCATCTTTTATTCCGCTAAAACCAGTAGTAAAAATATCTTTAATTTTACTATTTTGAACCATTGCTATATTAGTTGACGAATCAGCAATAACCTGTCCACCACTTGCTACAAATTCTAAGAATCCTTTTTTCAGCGTATCCGGCATTGCAGCATACGATTTTTGAAATTTTTCTGCTTCTTTATCGCTTAATTGAGCCATAATATCAGCTTCAAGTGATGCCGAACGTGCATCGTCCATTGCTTTTTTAGCATCTTTACCGGTAATATCTGCAAGTACTTTTAAATCTTTAGCATATTGAGCAGTACCCTGAGCTAACTCGGTATCCGTCATACGTTTTAATCGACCCGATGCACGTTCATTTGCAGCATATTGGGCCATCATTTCACCCTGTTGCTCGTAACTAAATCCCAATGCTAGCATTTCATTGCGCAAATTGTTTCCGCTTTTGCCAAAGGTGGTAGTTAGCGCACCCATTCCCTTGCTTAATCTATGTGTTGCTTCAGTAGCACTTAATCCCATTCCTGTAATAGAATCTCGGCTATTAGCAATAACTTTACCAAATTGTTCAATACCAATACCGCTTTCATTTGCAATTTGTCGCATTTCAGACATGCCGCCTGCAAAGCCGGCACCGGCTTTGGCCATATCCGCCATAACTTTAGTGGTCATCTGGAATTCAGCAGCCATCATTTCATTACCGGCTTTAAGCACAGTTGTACTAAAGTCAATAACTTGTTTTGATACTGATGCTATTCCATCAACACCGCGTTGCAGGCCGCCGCCTATTAAAGGAACTGCGCCAAGTAATGCTCCACCAAACGCAGATACTGCTTCAACTCCAATTTTTAAGCCAGCACCTAATAGATCAATACTAGTGTTTATTAATGCGGCACCAACAGCAATTGGGTTTGCGGCATTGTCGTTAAAGTTTTTAGCAAAGCCCACAGCAACACTAGTGGCAGTTAATGCCAGCGATGCCGCAAAGCTACCTAGATTTTTTACAGTTTGCTTGCTTGCATTTGATATATTATCTCCTGTTTCTTCCATGCTATTAGATAATTTTTTAGCATTTTTTTCAGTTCCGCTAAGTTCATCTTCGAGCTCTTCTAATCCAGTTTTTACTTTGGCTGATGATTTGGCAAGATCTTCATTGGCTTTTTTATTTTTCTTTTCTTCAGATGCTTTGGTCTTGTCAGTCTTGTTAACTGCCGCAAGAATTGCCTGCATCGTATCTTCTTGAGCAGCTCCTTCTATGCTAACTTCTCCAATTCCGGGTATGTCGATTTTAATTGCCATGGCCATTGTTCCAAATAAATATAGAGTAATACATAGTATATTTATGGAGTTTAAAATCGTATGAGTAATTCAATCGCAAACAACCCGTTAGCCAACCATTTCAGGCAGCCGGCAATTTATCTAAAATTGCCTAGTGCGGGGAAATTTTATCCTCAAGGAACTTTAGATATATCAGTGACTGGAGAAATCCCAGTTTACCCAATGACTATTAAAGATGAAATTTTATTGAAAACGCCAGATGCACTAATGAACGGTGCAGGTATGCGTGATATGATTGCTAGCTGTTGCCCATCTATTAAAGATCCATGGCATATACCATTAGTTGATTTAGATTCCATTTTAATTGCTATTAGATTAGCCAGTTACGGGCCAGGGATGGATATGTCTAGTAATTGTACTCACTGCGGCGCAGATAACGAACATACTATCGATTTACGCGGAGTGTTAGACAATATAGCCCCGTTAAAACAATATAACGAATCAAATGTGTTAAACGATCTACTATTCAAACTTAAACCGCAAACATATAACGATTTAAATAGGATAGGCTTAATATCGTTTGAACAGCAAAAACTAATGAATGTTATTTCTAATAGCGAGTTAAGCGACGAAGACAAAAAAGCAAGATTTCAAGAATCGTTTGACAAATTAACTGATTTAAACATCAATACATTAGTTTCATGTATTCAATCTATTACTACTGAAACAGGCACTGTTGTTGAAGAATCAATGTTAATACAAGACTTTCTTAATAATACTGATAGAAAAACTTACGAAGCGGTTAAAGAACTAATTGAATCTACAGTAGTTGCTAACGCAATGGAACCAGTGGAATTAGTATGTGATGAATGCCACGAGAAATACAAAGTTAAAGTGGAGTTCAACCAAACAAGTTTTTTCGCTTAAGGCTTTTGTCTCTATCTAACGAGGAAATTGAATCAGAGTTAGATAGTATGGAAAAGGGAGCAAAAGCCTTTAAGGATGAAGCATTAAGATTATGTTGGTATATGAGAGGCGCATTATCGTACGATGATGCAATGATGTTAGGTATTACTGATAGAGAGATTATTAACAAGATTATTAAAGATAATATGGAAACTACACAAAAAAGCGGACTTCCGTTTTTTTAATACTAAAGCACATTTATTGTGCTTTTTTATTGACTATAATATACACCTATCAAAGTCATTATAACAGCAAAAACTTTAATATACTTAAAAGATGTCTAACGACATCTGCATTATCGCTATCGCTCAATGCTTTTTCTTCTAATCTAATTAATCTAATTTACTTTGATATGTACTGTAATGCTTTTGACTTTAGAACTGCTTCATCCAGATTATAGTCATACTTCACCCATTACAGGCAAAGTAAAACAGAGCGACTTCATCCGAGTGCTTCATCATACTAACTAAAAGAGATTATATTCATTTACACGGAAGCGGTCGCCCTGTACTCCCTACTCTTGCTTCTTACGACGGTTGATGCATAATCCGTAGTTAGCCAAACTATGTCATCATATGGGTTGTATCTTTTTCACAGTGCCCAAATCATTCGGTTTTTACACCTAATTTTTATATTGTTGATTCGCTTTTTATAGCACAATACCAGTCGCCATTCAGTGTGTAGTCTAGTCTACACGTTCCACGTGCGGCCATTACGCGAGCACGATCTCCTCTGAATACAGAACTTAATCTGCAATAGGGCTTTTATTACATTTACTACTTTACTGCGGAGTTGGAATTTGTTTCTATGAGAGTGACTTGGTGTCTAGAGAGCTGTGTGTTTATTGTAATACGTTTAGTGTCGTTGGTCAACTGTTTTTATTAATCTTTAAATCTTTTACAGAGCCTTTACCAAGTTTAAGCTGTATAATACCATTATAGTTATCTTCTCTTAACAGTACTTCTTCCATAAATTGATAATGCGCTTCCATATAGTTAGTTTCTCCGCGACTCTTACACAAATGTATAATTTCGCGTTTAAACTGTTCCTTGCCTAAAGCTAGGATATCTGCTACTAATCGACTCGATGAACCCCAATAGTCTTTCCAATCAGTTTCAATTGTTTCTAGACGTTTGTTCTTCTTACCTTTTAGCGGTGGTCTTTTTTTGATAGTTTTAAAATACTTACGGCCAACATAATCGTGGCCGTTAGTAAGATTGGTTATTCTATAAATGAAACCGTAGTATTCACCAATATCCTCAGAGTCAAATATTACACCATTGTACGTCCAAGGATATTCGTATGTCATACGTTATTTATTTTGCAGCCGCTGCATTTTTCTTCTCTTGGATTTCTGCACGACGAGCTTTGGCCAATTTAGCCAAGTCACCTAATGCACCGCGAGCACGTGCCGCTGCAGCTTTAACACCTTTAACTTCGAATTTTTCTGATTCTGAAACGTATAATTCTACTGCTGCTAAAATATCTTCATGAATTGACATGTTTACTTCTCCTTGTTGTTATGTGTATTTAACCACCCTATAATGGATGGTAAAATTAAATTACTTCTACGTCTGTACTATATGATGTAAACCCATTTTCTTTGGTTACAGTCATAATATTGTTAACTCGACCCGCAAGTTCATCTTTATGCGAAACAAGCCAAATACTTTTCTCGTGCTCACGCGACATTTTTTTAAGTATGCCCAATGAGCTTTCAACTCCACTACTATCCATACCGCTGTCAATAAGCTCGTCGATGAATAATAAGTTAATCGGATTGTATAAACTTTCCCAAACATCACGGAACGCCCACGATAAACTTAATATCAAGCGATTACGTTCACCACGTGACAAGTTATCAAAGTCTAACTCACGTCCAAGTTCTGTAATCTCAACACTTAAATCATTTAAGAACGTTACTGTATGCGGTAATCCAATGCGATCCAAGTATTGACTTAGGCGTGCATTCAAATGCGACAAGTTTTGATCAATGATACGTTTACGGATAAAGCTATCTTTGTTAGTTAATAGTTTTAACAAGAAATCCTGATGTTCTTTTAACTTAACTAGATCATTCATAGTAGTAAAATCAGTTTCTACTAGGGCAGTCTGCGTCATTTCTTCAATTTGTTCAGCATATGGATCAACTTCTGTAGCCTTAGCGGCTAACTGTGTTTCTAAACTAGTAATAGAACCCTTGTGATGAAATGCATCTGCTTCTTTATCGTAATATACTCGAGGCTGAACACCTAGCGGACCAATCTCTACTTTAGCCGCAGTTAATGCAGCTAACTGCGTTTCATCTGACAAATATTGATTTGTAGCAGTTTCGAGTGATGTACGTTTAGCCGCTAACACTTCTTCGTGTTTGCTATCGTGAAAATGTTGTCCGCAGGCATAACAAGTATGTGCTTCAAGATCAGCAATTTCTTTAGTAACTTTGTCTATGGTCTTTTGTTCACGGGCAATATCTGCTTCGCTACGTAAAATAGCCTTAGTTAAATCGTCTAAGTCTTTACGCTGTTGGTTGTAAGCAGTAAGCGCAGTATGTGCCGCTAGCTCTTGTTCAATGTCAATTTTACGTAGTTCTGTAAGGGCATTTTGTAGTTTTACTGTGTCATCTGCATGCTTGGTAGTCCACATAGTTTGTCGACGTTTTAGGCTGTCAATTTGCTCTTGAATACGACCATTTGCGTCGTTTATGGCTTTAATATTGAACTCTTCTTGCTGTATTGCATCCTTAGTGGTACGACCCAACTCTTTAAGTTTTTCTGCCTTTTCACTTAATACAGTGATGCCAAGTAACTGTTCGATTATTTCACGTTGATCGTTGGCTTTAAGACTAAGGAATGGTTCGGTGTAGGTATTAAGCGCAACAATGTGCTTAAACATATTATGCGACATACTTAACAAGCGTTCAATCTCAGCTTGTGTTTCTCTACTATCGCCTTGACTTTCGTCTGTAATTTCTTTTTCTTCATCGCCTACATAAAACTTCATTATGTTAGGCTTACGTCCACGTTCAATCTTATAGTCTTGTCCGTTATGCTCAAACTCAACAGTAACCAACATGTTCTTACCGTTAGTTTTGTTAATTAAGTTATCACGTTTGATATTGGTTAATGCTTGTCCGAACAGACTGTAGCTTAAGGCATTGATGATAGTTGTTTTACCAGTGCCGTTACGTGCACCACTGTCGTCACCACCTAGGTCAACGTTAACACCTAATACTAAGGTAAGGTCATTGCGATCAAAGTCTACTGCTTGCGTTGCATTACCAACGCTCATAAAGTTTTTAACTGTAAGATTTTTTATTTTAAATGTCATGTAGTCTCGTCATTTATTTTGTCAGGTGCTTTTGTATATTATAATACCTTTTAGTATCATAGTCAATGAAATCACAGTTAGGTTTGACTATGGTATCTAACCATTCGAGTTGTACAGCGGAATGCGGTTGTGCTAATCCTTGGTCAAGGTCTTTGTATGTGCTAATTAACCTAAAGCTACTTAAATCTTGTTCTATCCAAGGTAAATCTTCAACAGCGCCGGCCATCGGACCGTTAAACTTAAATTCGTATGCTAAGGTAAAAATAAAAGATATGTTTTTATTTTTTAACAATGCTGCGGCAGCTAACATATATGATTGACTACGCTGTATTGATTGCCATTCTTTAATGTATCTATTATGATATTCTTTTATATATTGATTGTTGCTAGAACTAGTAACCCACCAATCTTGATTATTAGATTGTACAATATTAAAATGATACACAGGATCGATGCTGGCTTGTTCTTTCCAAAATTCATCAGCCACTAAATCAATTCGTGTAGGTATAGTCCATTGGATAATTGCACAGTCGATATTTTCAGCTTCGATCGATTCTGCAACCTGCATTAATATCAACTCGTTACTAGCACCAATTACAGATTTATTTTTAACCTGCAATGAATCTAACGTCATTAACTGTAACAACGTTGGCCATTTTTTAAAGTCGTTATCGACTCCGTTGCCATCACTAATTGCTAATAAGGTCTTTTTCATTTATTTCAATAATTGCTTGTTGTATTTGTTCAGTAGATTGAAACCAATTGCGGTAGTCATATACTGGAATTTCAATATTATATTGTTTTTCTATACAGTAGTTAATGTATCCTTGTTCGTGCAGGTCAACTATGTGAGATATATCAATATTTTCTTTATTTTCTAATGCAGTTAAAATTAAGTTAGTATAAGAGTATACATTAAAATATTTTGCATTGGCAATATACCAGTCATCTATCACTAGTTTTAATCTAGCTTCATTGACTAGTTGCATATCTAACTGATTAATTAATTCTTTTATAGTATCAATTGGTTGTATTAATAACTGCTCAAAACTTAAATTGATTGCTAATTCACTTGGCTCCCAACCGTATGACCAGTTATGATACAATAGAGTAAAATTTTCTCTTATAGCGTAATCTTCTGCGGCATCAGACCAATTGTTTTTTACATGCTGGCTATGATTAGTATTAAAATCCTGACCTACAGCTTTGATTATACAGGTTTGATATATTATCGGCCGAACCGCAGGGTCGATTACTATGCGAACAATCCTAGCATTTGGAAACGTTACGTTTATTTTATCGTAGCTGTCATTGTTGATTCCATTATCGCAAAGAACTACTACTTTATTATTCATTGGGTCAATGTCGCAGTGCAGTTGGAACTCGTCTGGATCCATAAAATACGTATTGGTATACATTACAATACTATGACTGTTTCCATCTTTGCTGAAAGTTAATTTGTTATCCGATAATTTAACTGTTTGACTAGCAAATTCACTTAATATGTAGTATAGAAAATTTCCAAAGCCGCCAGACGGATAACTTATACAAATAATGTCTTTACTAGCGGTATCAAAAATCATAGATTCCTGTAGATATCTAATAACAGTGCTGGGTTGTAATGATCACTATTAATAGCTGTTAGTTGACTTGTTACAATGGTATCGATACTTTCGAATTGAATATTGCCTAACATAATATCTGTGCCGATATCTGTATGCTTAACTGGAATTAAGGTAAGCTCACGTAGATTATAAGTGCCTACAAATGTTTCTTTAATAAACGTTGCTTCTTCATAAGAAATATCCACATCGATGTTTACACGACAGTGCATGCCTTTTTGCAATAGTGCATCTGGTGTTTTTAAAATGTCGCTCAGGGTATAAACACGATACTTGGGTTGATCTGGCCAAGCATGAAACACGGGCTCTTCTCCCCAGGTAAGTATCATCATGCCACGTTCATCATCACCAGCGTCTGCATAGTTGTGCGGAAATGCATTGCCAACATAGGTAATGTTTTTGTTAGTTTGCCGTTTATGGAAATGTCCACTAAACATATGATCTACATGCCCAAAATGTTCGCCACGTAGTTCGCCGTGTTCCGGCATTTGTACCATGGCATTCATAAAGAAATGCGGCAATTCAAAGTGACCAAACATATATTTGGCATTAAGTTTAGGGATCTTTTTGTAATCATCACCTACTAACCATGGAACAATACTAACATCGCCCTCTTGATAGAAATCATTAATGATTTCAATGTTAGGAATATGTCTAGCCCACTCGGCTGACTGTATATCACGCTTGTCTCTATAGTATAAATCATGATTGCCAGGAATGAATATAACACGCTCAAAGGCTTTGCCTAACAGTTCTAACGCTGTTAGGCTGTAGTTTAAGGTAATGATATTAATTGCCGCTCGATTATTGTGCCAGTCACCTAACATAAAGCAAACATCACAACCTTCTTCTTTAGCCTTGCTAATAAACCACTTAACAAAGTTTAAACAATCATCGTTGTGTGTCTGACTATTTGACTTTAAGCCAAAATGTATGTCTGTCAGAACTGCCGCTTTTTTAAATAAGTTTGTCATATAATTAGTATACGTGAAATAACCTTAAGATGTCTAGTGAAAGTTAGCCAAATTACCTATCGGAATGAAAATTATCTTCGCTTAAATCTGTAATAGGATCCCAATAGGGTTGTATTAATTTAAAATATTCCGGAAATGCATCGGCAAACTTCTGCTTACGATATAAGTCCTGCCGTTTAGTCCATATTACAAATTGTTTCCATAATATAGGGTTATGTTCTTGTAAAGTCAAGTAACCGAGCAACTCTGTATTAGTAGTCTGCGCCATTAAAGCAGTCTTAACCGATTCGGGTGCTATGTGTACAGCTAACCAAGCTGGACTGTTAACCATGTTAATATAATAAGGTCCAATTTTATCTTCGACCCATGCAGTCAATCGATCAATGGACCCTGCATTTAGTACACTAACAGTAATTGACGCCATAGTATAAATTTCGCAATCCATGGTACCTTTAAGCCCTAATATATGATCAGCAACTAGATTCATTTCGTCCCATTTACCTGGCCATCTTAGATACTCAAATTCTTGTTCTACCCCGTCAATGCTCATAGCAATTTCAATACGTTTGAAATTATTCCAAGCACGTTTTAATCGTTCAGTTGGATGATTGGTACAATTAGTACTGTAATACAACGTAATGTTCTTGCTTAATCCTTGTTGAACTAGATACTCCAACAGATCTAACTGCGTGGTATTTAAGAACGGATCACCGCCGAAGAAGTCAATTTTTTCTAAATTATGTGCAATACTATAGTACTGACTAAAATCCATGTGCTTAGGTGGCAGCTTAGGTATGAATTTATTCCATTGTTCAATTTTACCATTAGATCGCTCTTCAGTCTTATATTTTTCAAGATAATATAATCCTTCGGGTGTATATGAATTGGTATCCCATCCGCCACAACTTCTACAGGCTAAATTACATACGTTACTACTTTTAAATACTGCTGTTTTAGGGCCTTGCTGCCATTTACCACTACGAATAAAGTCCTCATAATCGTTGGGGAAATATTCAATTTGTCGCTGACGTAGACTTTTC
>Ga0208485_1000401_pt1 | contig 12909 bp, 27 predicted proteins | sample LakMenEpi27Jul12_FD_150707 | JGI IMG/M metagenome (GOLD analysis project Ga0208485, IMG submission 150707) | Freshwater microbial communities from Lake Mendota, WI - 17JUL2012 deep hole epilimnion (SPAdes) | ecosystem: Environmental > Aquatic > Freshwater > Lentic | place: Lake Mendota, Madison... | reverse complement strand
AGACTATGAAAACCAGTCAAAAAAAATTAGGTTGAAACTTTAAGAGCCAAACACAAAAATGATTTAGCGGGAATTAAATAATATGGAAAATCAAAATCAACTTAACCTAATCTTGCAAGGCATTCAAGACTTGCAACAAAAAACGTCAGGATTCTACAATATAGAACAGCGAGTTTACAGGCTAGAAGAATCTTTTTCTTTGCTAACGACTCAAATAAAGGTTTTAGAAACTCATCAGGATTCTGATAAAGAAAACTGGAATAAACTCGATTTACATAAAGATAGAATTAGAAAAGCAGAGGAATTTATTGGTTTAATAGAAAAAATTCCCGGTGGACTCACATCTATTTTAGTGGGACTGATAATTTTTCAATTTATGATCGCGGTTACGAGTGATGTTTTAGTGCGATCGCTTGGATTTAAAGAAGTTATAGAAATAGTGAAGCCTAATTAATCTTTATAGTTATTTTTTTCCATAAGCTTAATGGTTGAGTAGTTCTGGGTGGGATAATTTGTTGTCTTTGCGGGTTTTTACAGCATCTGTTTTGGTGTTAAATTAATGTTCATTTTCTTGTTTAAAAAGGCTATCTCTGTTATAGATACAGCCATTAGTTTTCATATTTGATAATTATTTTTTTGAAGCACATCTTCTAGTTCATCCAGTCTGGATCATCAATATTATAAGCCCAAAGTTCACCACAGTCTTGGCATTCCCAGAAACCATGATTATGGTTGTAAGTTGTATTCTTTGAGTTGCAACTTTTGCAGTTATTCAACCTTTGATTATCTTGATTGATTAGACATTTGGAAACTCCCTAATTTGTAAATCTTCTGGAAATTCAGATAAAATTCCACCTTTTTTATCACTGATTTTATAGGGTTGGTTATTCAATATTGGTTTAGCACCAAGTTGTTTGATAAATGGAGGAATGTTGGTTTTTTGGCATTGATTTAGGAGCGATCGCAAATGTTCAATATGACAAACACGGGCATTGTGTCCAGACTCCCCACCGATAATACACCAACTTAATTGGGGTGTACAGTGAGTACAAATTGCTAATCCAGCTACGGGTGCAGCGTCAACAGCATAGAGAATGTCCCGTTGTTCACCGCAGCCATTACAGATACCCGCACCAATAAACTCGCTTAAATACTCTGATAAATCAATGTCTTCCAAAACTGGTTCACAACTGAGAAAACGAATTTTGGCAGGTGTTTTTAGCAGATAATAAACATCTTCAGCGTCTTTCTGTGTGCATACTGAATACCCCAACCACAGATGATCCAATGGTAACTTGAGTTCCGTTTCCTCTAAGAATCTGCAACTTTCCTCAACCAATTTGCGTACCCGTTTTGTTAGCTTGGTTTCTAGTATTTCGGATTTAGCTTTCACCAATGCAGACTTAATCTTTTGGATACGGTCAGGACTGGTGAAATACTGGTGCATAATTTCCGGGCGTTTGGTGAGAATTTGGTAAATGTTCCACCGAGCGATGATCATATATGCCACAGCTTCATCTATGAAATCGAAGGGAACTTTTTCATGAAATAAATCCCCCAAATTAGCAACAAATACGAGTTCGGGGTTTTCCCAGTTTCCCCATTCCAAAATCCATTTTAAGCGTTGGGGTTGTAGGTTAATTTGTCCTGTCCATTGGAGTTTACCATTAGTTGATTTTCTGACTGTTCCTGCAAAAACGTCGGATATTTTGGGGTTCGGATGATGTGAATGAATCCAACTTTCCAACACTGCATAGCAATTCGCGCAGCCATCCGAATCAGGGTCACAGCCCGTTACTATTGGCCATGTATTTCCAGTCCATTCAATATTAGAATCTTTGCTCATTTTTAACCTTCCAACTTGGGATTTTTAGCTTGTTCAAGTAACTCCAACATTTTCCTCAATGTTTGTTCACTCAGGTAAAGGTAACGCTCACTATAGGTATCCGGGGCAGCATAGAAAAATCCAATTGTAATTTCGCATTTCTCACCAGTAATGTAATCAACATTTTCTTCATCATCACTGGATGTCTTGATATCAAAATCATCTATTTGCATACTTACTCCAAACTATTCAAAAATAACCAAAATCATTAAGTGACAACATTAAAAATAAGCCGGGATAAACCCAGCCTATTTATTATTTAATTGCCATAGATATTACCTTCTGGGATGAATTCATCACCAACAGGGGAATTACCATTAACAGTGAAAGTCTCTACTGGTTCAGCTTTATTAATCAGTTTTCTGTATTCTTCCCTGACAGCTTCCCGACATTTATCTTGGAGAAGTTGAGTACACATATCCTCGTTTTCTCCTTCTGATATTGATGCCCAAATTGAACAGCCTAATGTGGCACTATTAAAGTCGCCTAAATTAAACTTTCTTTCGTAGCTAACTGCGATAGTTTTAACGAACATTTTAACCTCTATTTTTATTGAAAAGTAACCACAATCATTAAGCGGTAGCATTAAAAAAAGCCGGGATTTCTCCCAGCCTGTAATTCCAATTAATTAACTGTTTTCAGGACTCCTTTTAGCAATCTCAGCAGAAATTTCCTGGTACATATCGTATGCACCAATGCAATCATCAGGTAGATTACTTGAATATTTATAGCCATATCTAAGTAGGGTACAAAGTAAATTTATTTCATCATCATCGAAGTTAGCAAACCGAGATTCATTAGTTTCGAGATTATTGCAAGTTGATTCAGACATATTTTTCTCCATTATGTAACATTAATGATTACCAATACCACTAAGCGGTAGCATTAATCATTTTCCAAACATGACAATATTAATAGGCTGGGAAACCTCAACCCGATTAATTACTGATAAACTTCTAAAAAGTAGTGTTGAAGTTTTTGAGCTAATTCATTAATTAACTTCCGGTTCTTCAAAGTTTCCAGACACCAATTTTCATCAGTATAGTTTTGGGCATAGAGATTAATTGCGGACTTGGCAATCAGAAAAAATGCCATTTTCAAGGAATTTTCTGTATGAGATTCTAACAAATATTCTCTTTTTATGAGATTACTTAATCTACAGATTTCTTGTTCATTTGTTGAAGCCAAGTAAATTTGTTCAACTGTTATGTTATCCTTAAAGTAATCACATTTTTCCGCAATATCAACAAGTTCGGACTCATCTTCTATTTCAAATTCTGCAACCAATTTATGATCACAATAAAACTCTAATTCTGGTTCACCTTCTCCCATGTTAGGGGAGTTATACCAGTGTGTATGATGTTTGCAGTCTAAACAACTAAATCCAGTCATTGGGGGTTCCAAAATCAACACAATCATTAAGCGGTAGCATTAAAAAAGACCCAGGAATAAACCTGAGTCAGATAACTAGATAAAAGATGTTTTGTTATTAGCAAGTTCAATTAATTCATCTACAAATTTACATAAAGTTTCCATATCATCATTTGGAGCTTTACGAACTTGTATAAACGTTTCATCTAAATCTGGTTTATCACCATCTCCTATCAGTCCGGGGTCAAAAAAGATATGGACTAATGCGATTTTAGTGTTCTTAGCCCATCTGGTAACTTGAATTTCATAATGTCCATATAATCCATCATCATAGCAAGGGTCTTTACATATAAACATGGAACTTTCTAAAAAGTCTATAAACTTCCCATCCGGTGAAATCCAGGTTCTTTTTTCCATTTTCTTAATATCAAAAAATTCTGCGTACATTTCTAATTTCTCCATATAGTCAACAGCCCCAATAAGCGATAGCATTAAAAAAGTCAGCAATACCCTTATGTATTGCCAACTAATTGTTAGAAATTGTCTGGATCATTCCAACCAGGAGGATTCAAGACCAAAGTTGGTTCAAAAATAACATTTGCCCCATAATCTCTAATAAGGTCATCACAGTTTCTGAGAGATTGATTCAAACAACTGTCGAAATCTGGAGTACAAGCGTTACCATCAAATATATAGAAATCAGGATCAGAAGAAAGACTAACTTCGGAAGCATATCGTTGGTCAATCCATGTAGGATGATTTTCATAAATTTCGATTTGGAATCCTTGATAATGAACTATCATGTTATTCATGGGTGTCCTCGCAATTAATAAAAAACCACAACCTTGCAGCGGTAGCGTCCCAACAGAAAAAACTTTTCAACATTACAAAATCTCCCCAATCACCCAAGCCTGAAAACTAATAATTGTCCATTGTGGTCTTAATATTTCCATTAGCAATTCAGCTTTTGATTTAATTTCTTGGTTTTCATTATTATTAATTAAATCAATTAATTCCAAACAAATAGAATCTAACTCACTGAAAGTATCTATACCATCTTGGATTTTAGATTCTAACTTAATTAATGATTCAAGCATTTTTCTTTCAAACAAACAACATCATCATTAGGCGGTAGCCCAATAAAAAAAAGGCAACTATTTCAGTTTGTCCAAAAACTTAAATCCCCAGTTTTATCTGTTTTATGTTTTGCTATGCCAGAATCAAATTTTGTTACCGAGCCAGTAATAACTAACTCGGTTTTTATCTTTACTCTTTCCAGTTATTTGGATTTTCTGGCGATGCTAAACTTTGTTCATAGGTATGGTTCATAGTCATATCGCTAAATTGCCGTTTGGCAATCTTTAAGCCCAATCTTATAAACTCTTTATGATCTTCCTCATCCCATAACGGAGATAATGCGATCGCTTCAATCAATCTTGCATTATAATCAGTTAACACTCCATGTATTTCTAGAGTATCCACTAATTTCAACAATCTTTGTTTTGGTGATGGAGGACGGTAACATCTATTTGTTGTTAGCAATGCTTTTGGCGTAAAACCTGTTAATAATTTCATGAATTTCCTCTAACTAAAAAAAGAGCCGGGATTTCTCCCAGCCCAAAACCTAAATCAAATTAATTATTTACCACCTTTAATCTTCTTAACATTTGATGGTGGTAACTCTGGCTGTTCTTGGCCACCTTCAAGAAGTGCAGTTATTTCTTCGCTAGACAAACCATCTAAACACTGCATATCACGAGTACCTTCAAAATCAAATAAAGCTGGTTGAGTCTGTAACAATCCAGCTATTTGTTGCAATTGCTTGTTTTCGGGTTCACCTTGACGTTCTCTCCAGTCGAAAGCAACTGTATAGTATGGACCATCTTTACCAGATTCTTTGTTGAATTTGATAGTGAATATTCCCATACCCGGATCTTGTTCACTAATTACATCCTGAACTTTGCTAAACAAGTTGGAAATACTTTGTTTCTTGATATAGCAAACACAGACTGTATTTTGTGGCAATATTTTGGGATCTATGTTTGGTGCAGCAACAAAGAATAATTGAATCCATTGACCTGTATATAGTAGTCCCAGATTTCCATAATACTTAGAGACTTTGATGATAGAAATATCAATTTTATCATCTGGATTACTGCGTCTGTGTTGTGGTTCTTTTCCACCTACAAATATTCCTCCATCTTTGCAGTTTAATCTCACACTATAAGGTACATCAGGTAAAGAAATTGCATCAACTGGTTTTTTCCCAAATACTGAAAACATGATTTTTCCTCTTAATTACAATTCAAACTATTTGAAAACCCAAAAACTTATGACATGACTAATCTGAAATGAAAAGCCAAAACCTAAAAGCGGTAGCACAAAAAAGATGCAGAAACTTAGTATTCACTACCAAATTTCTACATTAATTCTAAACAATTTACAAGAACACTGAAAGGGTTGGTTTTAATGTCATTGTCTCTTGACGACGTAATTCATATTCCTTTTTCAGCCTAGAAATGTATGAAGTGAACATTACACGATTTCGTTCTAATTCTAGTTCTGCGATCGCTTGTTGATGCTTCTCAATTTCAGATTCAATTCTAGCTAAATCGTTGGCTTTGTTTTGAGATAATTTAGCCGTTGCTGTTCTGATATCTGATTCAAGTCTGTTTAACTTCAAATCAGTTTGGGGTGTTTCGTATTGTTTCTTGAATACCAAAACAATTTTGCTGTTATTGTTCTGGTAAACAGTTTTATTTTTGGTGTTTTCACAAGTACCCAAAACTTCTATTGCTTCACCAACTGCTTCTGGCATCAAGCCTTCAATTTCAAATTGCAACTTAGAAATATTGTTTCTAAGCTCAAGTAACTTTTCCAGATTTTTCATGATAAACTAACTTCAGTAATTAACTTTTTAGAGGGGTTAGTTGCAATCCTAACCCTTCATTTTTCATGAGTTCAATTCAGATTTATTCTGGTCGGACGTGGACATTGCCAGAATTGATTCTAAAGTTTCATGGTCAAACTCAAGTAGTTTCTTGCATCCAGCTTGAAAAGATTGAAATTTCTCCCTAGCATAATCAGAATCTACAAAGTTAGTTCTGAAGAGAAAATCATAATAATCCATATTCCAGTAGGCTTTTGCCAATTGATTCAAAAATTCAGTTGTCATTATTCATCCTCTTTGATATTAAATTCGTCAGCTATTTCTTGCCAATTAATTTCTTCAAGACTTGCTGTAAGTAAATAAATCAATGGTTGAAATAATATTGAATCTTTACTTTCTAAGAAGTGATTTTTCAAGGATTCAAAATATTTCTCTAGTTCACTTGCAGATGATTCACAAGGTAATCCATTGTTGGTTATCCACATTGAAATTACATAAGTTTCGTAATTTCTCCAACCTTCCCATCTACCATCATTCATCACAGTCATCATCTTCTTCTGTATCGTCTTCGTCGCTATCAATCCCATTTAGCTCTGTTAATTGTTTCCAATTCACCACATTAAGCGACTCAGTAAGTAGGTCTTCTAACGCACTACAAAATCTGTTATATTGAGATTTGTCTTTGAATATTTCATTTTTGAGATTTAAGAAACTATCTTTCAATTCCTGTTCTGACAAATCACAATCTTCAATCCATAAACTAACTTGCCAAGTCTCGTCATTTGAGTATCCGTTACAAGTCATTATTTTTTCATCCAGATAATACAATCATGAACACAACCACTAAGCGGTAGCACTGAAAAAATAAAGCTATCAAAGTTCAGATACCACCATTGTTTTACCGTCAAAAATCTCAACTTTTACAACTTTTTCTAGGTTTTCAATCGGGTAAGTTCCCACATCAAAATATTTTCCTATAAAATACTCAATCGTTGATTCATAAGATGCCGTTGCACTGATTGAGGTTTTCCATGTATAGCCTGTAGTGGTTGTGAGTTTTGCTGATTTGAGCATTTATTTCGCCTGATGGATTTGCATAACAAAACCCCTAACTCTGTTGTGAATAGAATTAGGAGTGTTAACATTAGAAATGGTTAAAACAAACTAAATTGAGTATGATTTGGTTTTGGTGGTTGATAAATCGAGACTTCTTTGGTTTGTGGATGCACTTTAATCACAGGCATAAACTTCTTAACTGCCATGCAATAAGTTTTGAAAGCTCCACCTGTAAATCTTCCGTCATAAATTGCAATACACAAATCAGAATGATCAATCATGTATCTATTTCTGATGTGCATACAATCTGCGGTATACTTGGGTCTAAGGATTACTTGATTTTCTGCATATCTGAGAAGGCGATCGCAATATGTCCTATGCTGCAAACTCCACAATTCTGATTGATTAGCGCAAGGGATTATAGCCGTCCAAGGTAAGTTTCTACTCATTAAAACCTTTGCAGCCAATTGATCTGAACCTAAAGCCATACCAACAAAAAAATGATTTATCCCCATGTCTAAAGCTAAGTCAATTGCTATGTTGATTTGTTTGGTGATATCAGGGATTTTTCTATGACCTGTAAAGCAAGCAATTTTCTGAGAATATAGTTCTGGGTATTCTGGCTCATATCTGGTTTCTTCGACAGATACACCATGAGCTTCAATTGTTTGAGCAATATATTTTATCATGAAACTACTACTAAAGACCAAAACCAAACGGCGGTAGCACAGAAACAATTAAAAAATCCCAACCTTCATAATTAAGGCTAGGATTAATGGTGATTAAAACTAATAAACTCGTTTAATAAATTGACCTATTTTGAAGTCGTGAACTTCTTCGCCATCTTCATCAATAGCTACAAAATAATGAAATGTTGTAGAACGAGTGATTTTGGTGACTTCGACAACACCATAAATAGGAATCCGATATTTACCTCCTGCTTCAATAAAATCACCATTATCACAAACTAACAAAGCACAATAGAATGGATCATAACCATCAAAACCGTAATAATGAGGCATTCCGTTGATCAGTGCGGCTTTCCAAGATTTAGGTAAATCAAATTTATTTGCGATTACTGCATATTCTTCAGGTGTCAAAACTCTATTTTTCTCTTGCATGAAAATCTCCTAAAATTCTTAAACAAATGAACTAAATTCTCTTTGCGGTAGCATAGCTGTTGAGTCACCGTGGCAAAGGAATTTGAAATCAAGAACGAAACGATAGCTAGGGATTTTAGTAGCAAATACTAGCGGGTTGTCGAGCGAGTACGAATATTTAGAGCTACGCAAAAAGCGAAGTGCTTGCAGCAGCACTTCGCTATCTATTTCTTAAAAATGAAATAAATCCTAACCTTCGTGATGAAAGTTAGGATTCCAATTAATTAAAAATCTATTTCTTCGCGGATTTGCTTATACCGACGTAAATCGTTGTGATTTCTTGCTGCTATTTCATTCAACTTTTCAAGAGCTTCATCAAGGTTCTGAGTGTTATAAGTACAATATTGTCTACCCTTTTCAAATACGCTATAAAAGCCTGTTAAACCAATACTTTTGCCATATTTTGTCAAATCCTTACACCATTTGACATAAAGGTTATTGCCTACAGCAGCTAATTCATGCTTGATTAATTCATCCTGTCTGATTCTATTACCTCTAGCGATCGCTGAATTTAAAGCTTGCTGACGAGATTGAGAAGAAAAATCAAAATCTTCACTTAAAACTAGCTTATCATTGAGATATATGTCGTAAGAAAATACATTCATTCTCGCTGATTCACGATAATACTGACGAAGATTACGGATAGAACCTTTTATTTCTGGATGCTGGTAAAACATTCGTTTAAACCTTTGTAAAACATTAAAAACAAATTATCTTCGCGGTAGCGTTATAGCAATAAAAATCATGAAAAAAATAGTGATCGCCTCCAATCAAGAAAGCGATCGCTATTTAAGCTATTCACAATTTAATAAACTTGTCTGATAGTCAAATTTAATCTTCCTCCAGATTTAAGAAGATTAGATGTACCAAGAATTATGCCTTTAATGCCGTGATAAAACATCCTAGATTCGCCATGTAAAATCAAGATATCGCCACTTTTCAAGATAATTTCTTTGGTAGGATCTTTTCTGCGTTTACCACCTATGAGAAAGATTCCATCGTCACCTAAACTAATACTAATGATTGGTGATTTTTGATTAACTTCAGTGTTATCTTGATGAAGTCCTAATTTACTACTCTGAGTATAATAATTAATCAAACAAGTCTCAGGTTTATAGTTATAATCTCCAACTTCTGCTGCTAAAGATTTAGCTAAATTTCTGATAACTCCTGGAATTGGCTGCCAAGGTTTATTAGTTACAGGATGTTTATCATCATACCGATAACCATTTTGGTCAGAAATCCAGCCAACTTTACCACAATTGGTCATTTGATAATTAAAGGGAGAGCCATTTTTCATTGTCGGACTGAAAAGAGGCGATCGCTTACCAATTTCTCTACAATGTTGTAAAATTTCTTGTTGTTGAGATTCGGAAAGATATTGTTGTAGATGTAGCATAAAGATGTCCTAAAAAAATAAACTAAATTCTCTTAGCGGTAGCTGCAATATCGTAAAGAATTTAGTAATTCATTAAAAAAAAGCCCCAATTCCTATAGGAATCAGAGCTATTAAAAATCAGAATTTATATTGTTGCTAGAATCTGACCAATGTTGTCATAGATTTCATTGTCAGAAATGCCTCTAAATTCTCTGTTTTTAACGTAATAATTACCGTCAAAAATCATACATTTATCGTAATAATACGAAAATATGTATTTATCAGGATAACGTGATACTAATTGTTCCAAATGTGGTTTGATTACTTCATTGAAATATTTAGTATTTTCCGCTAATTTTCTGAATGCTGCTTGAACAGGTGTTTCACCAGGTTTTCTATCAATCGGCTGTTGTTGAAATTTTCTTACAAACTTGACCATGATTTTTTCTCCAGTTGTAATTTAAAAAAGCTTCTAACCTCATATAGAGATTAGAAGCTATCAAATCAATCAATCAAAGATTTAGTATGGAGGATACCCATATTCATCATCTCCATCTCCATCTCCATCTTCACTTTCTTTAAAGCCATTCGTTTCACTAGTCTCATAACCAAACTCTCTAGCTTTCTTAGCTGCTACTCGTTGTTCGATTAGTTTCTTCTCAGAATAATGTTCTGATCTGACACTTAATAATTCATCAACGGTAAAACCTAACTCTTGGATAAATTCAATTAATTCATCTAAAGATTTATTGTGAATTGGATCTACTTTCCATTCATCACCAAATTCTGTCTTATAACCTTCTAAGCCACGTTCATAATTAGGATTATCAAGCTTATGCTGTTCCCAACTCATAACTCGAATAGCATCCAATAAAGTTAAACGTTGCTTTTCGATAACTTGAACTTCTTGTTGAGATTTTGTGACAAATTTAATAGCCATGATGAAACTCCTAAAAGAAAATAAAATGAAAGAAAAAAAGAAAAGGAATCAATTGACTCCTAAAATCTCTTCGCGGTAGCGTCCATATTCAATAAAATACTGAAATAAATATTCAATGAAACCTCCAAAAAATATTAGAGATTTCATTAAAGTTTATTTAACAACAATAGTTTTACAACAACATCACTATTTGGCAATAGCTTTTTAAAAAGCCCCGATTCCAAAAGAACCAGGACTTTGATATTAGCTACTTACTTTAATCCTCAATAGATACTAATTCTGGAATTTTAGAAATGTCAGTTACTTTTTGTAATCTTTTTCCAATAATGGAAAGTATTTTTAGCTTTTCAGAAGTACACTTATTCTTGAGATAGTATCCCTGAATTGCAAAGTCAATATTTAAGATTGTATGAATATCTGCCTCCATACTTGAATTAATTGTTTTCAAGTCAGCAATAGCATTCAAAGCATCTAACTGATTTGTAACTCCTAATTCCTTGTAAATTTCTAACAGCATTGGTGCATTATTATCAGACATAATCAAATTTCACCTCAAAAACAACACCAATTAGCGGTAGCACTCACAATAATTTGCAAATGCTACCAAAATAAAATCACTTATAATACTCGCTATACGCTTGTTTAAACCAATCTTGCTGAATTATCCAATTTACACACCTAATAATTCCATCCCCATGACATTGCAAAGGAATACACCAACAAGTTAAGATTACATTTACACCTTCAAGAACTTTAAAGCATATATTCCTAAGATCGATTGTTGTTTCATCAAGTATTCCCTCATTCATCCAAAGTTTAACTTTGTCGTACAAATATTTATCGAACATTTTACAACTTTCAAATCTTTCTTTCTCGCTGCTAAGTTTAAATGGATTATGCAAAGGACTTTCTTGTAAGCCATAAAACTTATTAAGTCTACCAATATAAATTTTATCTTGACCAACAAAACCATCACGTTTACCATTGATTACTTTAATCATAATTTCCTTGATTTAATTAATCCAATCACTGCCAGAATTAACTAGCAGTGACGTTATATTATCTATTCATCTTTATCATTTAAATGATTGGAAATTACTCTCACAAGACTGTCAATATTTGATTGATTAAGCATTTTATTTTTAACTATCAAATCAAATACATAAATTGACTGCATGGGGTTTAATTGTTTGAGCTTTTTAACAACATCACTCCAAACACCGTTGATGATTTTATTTGATAATTCTTCAGCAAAACACCAAGCTTCTGATGCTTCAATATACATTTGATTCACCTCTTGTCTAAACTAAATTATTCAGAATTTCGTTGTTTGGTAAAAAATTACAAACTCATTGTTTCTCACTTCTAAACAAATCACAAACTAAAAGCGGTAGCAACGAAAAATAATGTTTTTAGTTGGTGTTACTAAAAAATCAATAACACCAACTTGTTTTGTTATTACATCTGCACTAATTCAACAACTGAGTCAGCTATTAAACCTCTAACTTTTATCTCGAATGGAAAGCTAGGATGTTTAACACGCTTGGCTTCTCTTGGAGTTCCGTCGTCACCTTCAAAATACCCATTATTCAATGCAACCCATTCAGCAAAGTTTTGATATTCTGAATAAGATTTTAACCCGATATAAGTGATAAAGCTCTTGAATCCAGAATCAGAATCAGGCGACTCCTCCCAGTGAAAGCGATTACTGAAAGTTCCGACAATTGTAATGCGATCGCTAAGTTTAATTGTCAAATAATTTCCATGAGGTGAAACACTTTTAACTTCACCTTTAATTCCTGCAAAATTGATTGTGTTCATGATATAATTTTATTACTACTAAAACACCCTAAATAACAGGGAATAGCCTCTAACTATTCCCATTTTTTTCAATTTCAAGTATCCTAGTTATCGAGCCATTTCAAGTTATCTTAGAATGGCTTGTTTCTTAGCGGTATACACAAAACTTTCTAATTCTAGCTGGATAGAGATTGCAGACTGTTCAAGAGAATCGCTAGGATATTTTGCGGATAAGTTTCTAATTTTTTCTAAGATTTCTGCAACATCATTTTCAAGCATCTCTAACCTATTACTGTCCATTGGTGGTTCAACTGATTTAACTAATTTCATGGCTCTAAACAACAACAACAAACCCTAAAGGCGGTAGCACAGAAATAATTTTGCTATGATTACCTGTATTGATTACTTTGCTGGAATTGGTGCGTGGGA
>Ga0208485_1000400_pt1 | contig 12926 bp, 9 predicted proteins | sample LakMenEpi27Jul12_FD_150707 | JGI IMG/M metagenome (GOLD analysis project Ga0208485, IMG submission 150707) | Freshwater microbial communities from Lake Mendota, WI - 17JUL2012 deep hole epilimnion (SPAdes) | ecosystem: Environmental > Aquatic > Freshwater > Lentic | place: Lake Mendota, Madison... | reverse complement strand
ATAAAATTTACGAAGTGTATGCCCCATATAAAGTTAAACATGATAGATTGTTCCACTTTAGCGACAATACACCGGTCACGTGGTTGAAAGTCCGAATGTGTTTAGATTGTCCAGCGAATGAAGAACCTGATTGGTCTAGAATCCGCATAGCATCCTGAGACCCTAATTATGTGTCATGGGTCTACAAATTAGAATATAATGGTACAATGGTTATATTACCAAAAATTAAGAAAGAAACAGACAGCTACAAATTAGCCATTCCATGTCTATCTAAACTGGATGCTGAAGTATCAACATTTAACAAATTAGCCAAGATCTCTTGTAACAGAGATGTGACAGAAATTCTCCGCACAAATGAATACTTAACTAACGAATTTAACCAGATAATTAATCCGCCTTACGTAAAAAAGAACGAAACAAGAAAGAAAAGAGCGGTAATGCTGGGCGGAGTGGGCCTCCTTAGTGTTGAGGCCATGGCTAATGCATTTAGCGGCAAATCACCCCTTAACAGTGTAGGAAAAGGTATATCTTACACGCTGGGAATCGCTACACATTCGGACGTACATCTAACAAGAAAAGAATTGTTGAGACACGCACATGCAATTGACAATATTACGATAAATCAACAATTGCTGGCGGAGTCATATAATAAACTAGTCATAGATGTACATGAGCTAACGAAAAACCAAGCCCGAACCCAACACGACATGGCAGTCCTTTTTGTGAATTTTGATAGCAGAGGAAATATTTATAGAATGCAAGGCATCATTCAAGACTGTATTATAAAAATGGTCCAAGCATTGCAAACCTCGGCTTTACTGCAAACTTCACCTTACGTTTTTGGCCGAAAAGATTTAACAGAACTCACCAAACAGTTCAGAATTAATAACATTCCTTTGACAAATAATATAGAAGAAGTAATGACGCAAGTCGTGTTGGTAGAGAAAGTATACACTTTCCTTCTGTCAATCCCCATCATTAACACAGTGAACAATTTTAACCTTTACGAGGTTAAGGCCTTGCCTGTTTTCAAAAACGGAGAGGGGTTTCGGGTAATGTTTGAGAATAAATACATAGCGATAAACGCTATGAACATGGAGTACTTTACGACTTCGGAGACAGAATTCAATTATTGCACACAATACCCTTTTTGCACTGTCTCGAAGCCGTTTAGGAAGATAATCCATGACAGCCCATGTGAAGTAAGATCTTTAAAGTTAAATTCCATGGTGTGCTCAGTCGAACAAGATAATAAAGCTAAAGCCTCTTTTATTTCAAACCAAAATATGACCTATTTTAGTGTTCCCGAACCAATGGAGATACACGCAATTTGCTCCGATGCAGGAACAGAATTTAATGAGCACAAGACCATAAATGATTATGGATTTTTCAATATTCCTGATGGATGCGAGGTCAAAGTTGGCAATGACATTTCATTACGACCAGGCTTTATAGCAAGTGTGCATACCTTGACTGACAACACACTCTTTGAAATCTTAAACTTCCCGGAAGACATCCACGACTTTCCTGAAAGACCCAATATATCGGCAATAACGAGACGGCCCCTTTTATCATTTGAATCAAGAGAAAAACTTGCAGAAACATTTGATATCATTTTTGACCATGAAACAGCCATGGGAGAATTTATAAGAATTGGAATTTACATTACAGTTTTTGTTGTAATACTCCTTATAATCTACTGTTCTTGCCCGAAATGCCGTCTGTGGGTTCATGGTTGCTGTTTTCTGACAAAACCGACCGTATATTGGAGGAAAGTACGTGGATATAAAGTGCCTGATTATCAAAATCCAAAAAGCAAGAAAAACAGAGAAACAAACTCTGAAGAAATAAGAGAACAAACGGCACGACAATTTTCCTTTTTAACACAAAGATTACGTAAATTAACGAGTGAATATACTCTGCGAAAAGCACCTGAACCCACCAATACTTATAAAACTGCAAATGAGTTAGATGAGATAGTAGTTTCTCCACCTCAAGACTTTAGAAGTCTTCATGTCATAAGTGACCCAAAATTATACCCTACCACGCCGTTCCCAAAATAGAAACTTAAAAACCTGTGCTTGTACATAATTCATTTTATACTTATTTAAAATTGCTTAAATTTTTGTTTTGTTCTTCTCCCAGAGCGCAGCGATGGACCCATCGGAGAGTGGAAAAGTCTCGGATAGTTCGCAGAGCAGGGAGTCAATGACTAAGAAGCGGCAGAAAAGTCAAGCCAAACAGTCCAAACCATGCAGCCATTTGGACACAAATGGTGTGTCCCACACCCCGCAGAAGGTGATTAGATTCCCGTACCGGCCCAGTGTAATGACTCTTCTACGCCGGATACGGACAACTCCGCGGGACATGGTCAGTACTAATCCGAAACAACGGCTTCCAAATGTCTACGCCTCCTATCAACTGCACTGGGACAAATTCTATGATGTGCCGGTGTTGACGGTTGCTGCTGGATGTGACACAGCAGTGCACTCCCCAGTTTGGACAAGGACCCACTATATGTATGGTACGTTGGACATTGAAGTGGCCAGGCAACATGAGAGACATGTAGTGAGTTTTGAACTTCCCCTGGACCTTCCTGAATTCCAAGGAACGAAGCCGGTGGTGCTGGACTTCTACCAAGGACTAAACCTAGACAATAAGTTGAACAGTTATGTCCTGCACCCCAGTGATTTAAAGACGCCAATAGTGATTATAAACCTGTGGAATCTGTGCTCAGACACTTGTAACGAACTCCACTTGAAATCAGTGATCCAGCTTGACGGTGTAAGTGTCCACGATGAACATTATGTGCTAGGACTTTCAGGTGATCGTGATACCCGATTCAAGTTGGAATATGATGCTATTGATGCGGACAGACACTTCTTTCTTGATTTCCATGACCTGGTACATATTGGGTTCTACAACACACCGACGGAGAAACCAATATTTATACGAAACAAGAATGCTGTTGTGAAACGGCCCCCGATAGCTAACATGTTCCCGTCAGGACATGTGGACCTGTCCAAAGACAAGCAGAAACTGACGATCAAAGATGCCAATTATTATGAGGCCATAGCAGAAGTTTACAGACCTCAGTTCTATCCACCGAGCCAAGCCCCCTTAGATGTAGCCCAGAATCTCAGAGTGCAGCCAGATGCGTTTCCCCCTGGTTACTACAACCATAGAGAAATCCTGGACAGGCGCAATCATACCGTTCAGGATGCCTTGGATAGTTTTGATGCTATCCACCCGAAGCCGAAACGTAAGGATCACCATGTGATGAACTTTGCAGCATTTCATGTGACATCGCCAATTTTTGTGACGCAAAACTTAAAGAACAGTTACAAAACTTTTGTGTTAAAATGTGGCCTAACGGACATTTCAAAGTGTATAGTGCTCCCCAAAAGTTTCATAAACAGACTAGACTGGTGTAACCCAATTGCTCACTCTCAGCTGTTCCATAGATACGTCAGAATGCAAGAGCCAACGCGACCAGACCTTTTCGCGTTGGACGATGACATCATCGTTGCTCCGCTTGCTGATATCTTGGAACCCAGAAGACATAATACTCCAAACTCTTGGGAGACAGTGCCAGCTTCAACGTCGGCGACAAACCTGCAGAGCGAAAATGCCTTGACTTTTCCAGTAACCACACTCTCAAACTTGCCAATCAAAATTGAACCACCGGATGAAGAGACAAACGAAGATGCAGTTTTTCAAATAAGCCTTTAGAATTTAACAAAACATAAAATAAAATAAAATAAAGTATTGTTGTTTTGATAAAATTTCGACCCGCTGTTGCATTAAAGTTGATGTACAGTTTACAACTTTAATGCTCCCAGCCGTCTTTATTTTGCCGAGTTCTTCTTGTAACCTCGAAGCCCTCCTCAGCGCGAATAGAGCTCGAAATTTTATCCCCTTAAAGATCGAAATACCTTCCTAGTATTTCCCAAAGGACTTTTAACAAGTAAAAACCCCTTTGAGCGCGAATGTAGATACGGTGTTCGATCCTTAAGGCACAACTCCATGCAAAGCACCTCTGAGTAGGGAGGGGCTACGCTTGCCTTGCGCGCACCTCCACAGGAGGAAGGCTCAGCACTACGCCCATCCCTCAAAGAGTATAAAATAACGATAGGTAACCCTTTCGGGTTATGAGTTGAGTTTTCACTAAGCTCTTGTAAAGTGTGCTATCCAAGTCTCACCAGTGTTCAGACACAGGTACGTACTTGCCCCCTTTACCCTATCGGCTTTAAGACTTCAACTATGTTGTGTTACTAACTATTAGTTCAATATACCATATTTGATTCTTATCTGATGTCTTATTATTTAGATAGGACCTTAGAGGGTTAGAATACCAGGGTAAGGAAACCTAACGGTTTCATAGTATGGGAAAGCTTACAGCTTGACCGATAGACTCAGATCATTATTATCGGTCATAGAGTGAGTCTACATTTTTTTCCTTTTTTACAAGGATTAAAATTACGTTTATCATGGACTCCTGGTGGCAAAGAATCTTTAAAATAATCATTTGCCATGTCAAAACCACTATATAACGATACCAAGTTACGCCTAGGGATCATCGCTTCGATCATAGACTTCGAAATAGGTAGGCTAACATATCAATACAATAGGACGGACGACCCGGCAGTTTTAGCCATAATTGAAACCTCCAGCAACTTAATGCTTCATATTAAAGCAGAGATCGATGTCCTTAGAAGTCGGTAGACTTGAGCAATTAAAACACGCTCACGACATCTATGTAAATACTTCAATAGGGATTTCGCATTTCATAACCACTTTTCAATATAGGACCCGTGACGAAATTAACAATATAATTTCGTACACATCAGAAATCCTGTCGTCACTAATCACTGTCCTAGGATGGAATCTTAACAGATCCATCTATATTTACGAACGTCCAGCTCAAGTTTTAACTACTAATTTAGTAGAAAAATTGAATACATATCTGCGAAATTACGCAGACTTTAATAACGAAGGACGATTACTGCTATTAAATGAATTAAGAAACGATTTGATTTCCATAAAACAAGTCATCAAGATCGGTCTCGACAATGCGAGATTAGAATGGAGGCGAATGCAGACCTCTTAGCAGATATAGCGAACCTTAATGAACGTCTTATAAGAGTTGTTGGACTATTTGATGTTCTAATTGCAGAATTAAGAGCCTACATAGAACAATATTTTAGATTGGAAGCAGATGAACGTATGCGAAAAATGACCCATATGCGTAGCTTGTTAAGGAATATGGAAGAAACGTTAAATGGAGCAAGGCTTTAATAACTATTATCTTGAAGCTATCTTACGCTTCCGCTTGCATATGTTAGAAAACATAGCGTCTACGACAAGCCAAGGAGTGATAGCCATTCTTCAGTTACTAGATTTTATTGATTACTATCAATTAGAACTGAATCATATTGGAGCTTTTGGACCCCAGAGCGGAGTTGTAATCAGCATTATTACATTAAGAAATACAATAGTCCAAAGCCTAAATAATGTCACTCAATAACTATGGTAAAGATTAATGAAATGCCTGTTCCAACTGAACCAAACAGACCGTACTTTAGAGAAGGGGACGAAGATATTCCAGTAGGTTTAGTTCAAGAATATCCATTTAGGAGAGCTATAAGAGGCCGACCCCAAAATTTACCCCCAAATCTACCCCCAAACGAACGCTGGCAGAGATTGAACAACATCTACTTGCGACAAATCACGCAATCGTTTGAGGACATTCAGAGCCATCTTACAGCAGCGGAACAAAGTCGATTCCATAATTCCTTATTAACGACATCGAACGTTCTCACAGAAATCATCACTGCCGTCAGGATTAGACAGGAGCAGTAAGTAATTTTACTCCTTGATTTTTTTGAAAAACACTCCCATTGATTCCGTGTCTTTGACATATGGACCATGATGACAGTATAGCACATCTATTGGGTAATTTTCAATTTCAAGAAATAAGTGATGCTATACCTGATGAGCAGTTGTTAACTATAATTAATGATTGTCGTCTCGTAGAAAGACGACCCAATATCGACACATTACCCACAGGGTTTGTCGATTTAAACCAATATCAAAGATTTGAATTGGTCAAAAGATTATCTAAGGATATTGCAACACATGACGTGTTAAAAACTAATCTAGAAGACGACGGTTATATCTGCATAAATAAGACAGAATTAAAACTTATTGAATTAAACAGAGCAGTCTTATCTTCGGTAGACAACGTCCCGATTACAAGGTTACCATACAATCAAGTTGATGCGGACGATTTAAGTTATTATTACCCGCAAAATACAGATAGATCTGAAACAGTTTTTGTCACTGACTCTGATTGTAGATTAATATCTACTCCAACTTATGTCACATCAGGTCAGTGCTTTATAGCCAAACATAAGTTGCAACAGCCATTTCAGGCTAATGATACGATCCTTCCGTTTGAGTCTCAAAATTTAATACATAGCACCCCGGTTAGAGTATATACTCCTTCAAATAGTGATAAATCTTCACTTTCATTGAATACTTCTAGTGAAGAAAAAGATTGGCAAAGGAGGTATATTCAAGTCATTCATAAGTACGCAAAGAAACGCCCTAGAATGTCTACCGACGGGTCTGATGAATCAAGACTCACAATCGATAGATTGGAAAAAGAAAAGGCTGATCTAGTTAAGCAACTAGCAGCCAAAAATACCCGGCAAGTCCCGGTAGCTCGCTCTGAGAGAGACGAGCTCAATGAGGTCAAAGAAAGATTGGATTTAATGACTGATTTGTTAGCAAAAACACTGCAAATAGATCCCAAGGCAGAAGGTTTAACAGGTAGAGGTAAAACTGGAGAATCTGTACTTAATGAAATTTACAAACTTAAGTACCCTACAAATATCATACCGATTGAAGATGAAAGGGAACAAGAAACCCTGGCCATCTTGAAACCAAGTGTCATAGCTAACACCATTGGTAGCTTTGAACCAATGGATGATGAAAAAATGGATTTTAGAGGTATATGGGAAAGAATTTTAGAACACACTAAGAATTCCCAATTATATGAGCATGAATATCTTTCAATCTTAAGAATGGTAATGAAGGGTAAAAGTGCGCGTCACCTCGATAACATGACTAAGGAGGCTAATGGTAACCTGGCAGAAATCCTGGTCGCGATACAGGATCTGTACATCCCCCAGATGACATTCTTTGATGAGTTTGATGAACTCAATGGATTTGCAAGGGGTAAAAATGAGCACATCCGAACAACAGTACGACGTGCAGCATTAGCAATTTACCCTATAAAAGCGACAGTAGCACCCGCGGCCTGGGAGGATAGGAAATATACTCTTATCATGCAAATCATTAAACAGGTTATTGATAGGAAAACCTTTGAGCACTTAAGGATGGAGGAATTAAAGTGTGCGCATTCAGGGACCCAACTAAGTCTGGACGCAGTAATTACGTGTGTTAGTCTCTTTGAAACAACTAACAATTTAATCCCTGGATCTGAAATCAAGTTATCGTATAATGTGAATACGATGCAAATTACTAACCAACCAGATAAGGGTAAAACTGAGTTAGAGGAACTTCGACAGGAGTTAGCTGAAATGAAATACAGCATGAAAATGGTAACCCCTAAAAAGGCTCGGTTTGATAAACAGGGATCCCAGGGAATAGCAGACAGAGTTAAGATTAGAGGACGACGTAGGTTGAATCAGAATCAGCCTATGCAGATTGACCAACCTCAAAATAAGGGGATTAAAAGACCGGCCGAAAATGACAAAAATTATCCGGTAGTCCCGTACCAAGGTCCTCAGCAACAAACGTATGCGCAAAAGGTACAGCAGAAGCCTAACCAGACTCAAGTGTACAATCCCGCAAAACCGATTAATCAATATCAGGGAAACAACTATAGGCAATCAAACCCTAACTATCAAAACCAGGTAAGACAATATCCGAACAACAGTGGGTTCCGACAAAATAATTCTTACCAACCTCGACAATACAACCCGAATAGAGGTCGAGGTGGATACAGGGGAAGAGCGCGAAAAACATACAATTTTAAAAGGGATAAACAGGATATAGTCCTCAACTTTTATAAGTGTGAATTGTGCCCTAACATGCACCCAGATGGGACAGCATGTAATGCTCCGAAACGCGATCAAACTTCTTTAAACGGACAGTAGCTTCGGACCTCATTGCCCCGAAGCAAAACATCCGTCAGGAGGCTGACAAACGAACTATAGCAATGGATAGTTCGCAGCCACCACAAATTATCAAAATGAGCAAACTAGCGACAGGGTTAGTTTTTAGACCCCAATTACAATATTTACCAATAAAAATTCACAATAATGGTAATAACACTATATTGAAAGCCTTGATTGATTCTGGTTGTGCTCAAACTGCAATGAGTTCAAAACTTTACAAAAAGTTAAAAATCAAAGACCCTAGTTTAAATGTGCGACAATGTAACGCAAAAATACAAACATGTGATGGTACAACACATGGTATAGAGGGTTTATTAAAAATAGAATTAACTATTGGAGACAAAGGTATCATAACGATTAACCTAAATGTAATGGTTGTTCCAAATTTGGCGGACGAATTTTTGATTGGTTCAGATGTACTCCATAGCAACCTGGTCGTTAAAACGACCCCAAAAGCAATCTATTTTAAATGTCCGCAAACAAAGAAAGTGGTAATGGAACCTTTTAAGATAACAGTGTTCCCAATCCAACCCATTAAACTATGCAAAATGGGATTGGTCAAGCCATTAGAGTCGTTAATCATGTCACAGACTCTGGCTGGTTTTAAAAGCCTTGAAAATGCTATTAACATACCATTAACCACTCAAAACCCTTTTAAGATAGCTAAAATAGCTCTGGATAGGGATGAACTTACGGTCAGAATAACTAATCAGACCTCCATTAACCAGAGTTTAAAAAACCTTGATAAAGTGTTTGAGATTTATAGAATGTCTCCACTTGATACTTTGCCTAATGACGATTATCTTAATGATGATGAAAAATATCATGCATTAGACGATGCTAAAGAACTAGGTTATTTTCAGCCTTCGGTTACATCTTACATAGAAAATAGAAATATGATAACTGAAGCTGATAAGGTTGATATCCCAACAGAAGCTATTACTGATGAAGTATTTCTAAAAATGTTTGATCTGTCGCACTTTACTAATAATGATAAGAATGTTCTGATAGATATTCTGTTGCGACACAGAACCGCTTTCGCGATGCATAAATATGACATAGGTCGAACAAATGTGCTCGAAATGGATATAGAAATTTTAACCAAGGAGCCAAAAATTCAAAAATACGTCCCAATAGCTATGAATGTAAGGGAACGAGCGAATGAAATTTTGCAGCAGATGGAACACTATGATATTATAAGAGAGTGTCACGAGCCATCACCATATGTATCAAACATATTGGTAATTCCTAAAAAGGACAAAATTAACGTAAGATTACTTTTTGATGGCCGTTTACTAAATTATGACACCAAGAGAATGCCCATGTCATTAATTTCTAAGGGAGAAATATTATCAAAACTTATAAATAAGACGCACTTAACATCGTTAGATTTTGCGGATGCCTTTTATCAAATTCCATTAAGTAAACAGGCACAACCCCTAACGGCGTTTTGGACCCCAAACCAAGGCAAACGAATGTGTTTTAATAGGGCCCCTCAAGGTTTGCGTAATAGTCCAATGTACTTAAAATTAGTGCTAGACAAAGTTTTCTATGACATGGATGAAAATGTGATCTTTTACGCAGATGATTTACTAGTTGCATCTAGCGGAACGATAAGGGATCACTTTGCTCTTTTAGACAAAGTTTTAGGTAAATTAAGAAATGCGAATCTTAAATTACGACCTCAAAAACTTTTAATAGCAAGAGAAACTATTGAATTCCTGGGCATGGTGTTTAAAAGGCAAACACTTAACATTCCTGAGGCGAGATTAGAAGCATTTAAAAAATTACCAAGTCCTAACACGGCTAAACGATTAAAATCAGCACTTTGTGCCTTTTCATATTATAGACATTTTGTGCCTCACTTTGCAGAATTAACTAGAGAGTTAATGCAAATGACGCAATTACCGCCGCGTGAATTTAAATTTCTAGCCCACCATGAAACAAAATTTAGAGAAATCATTGAAGTTATCAGTCGAAATGCTAAGACACATTTTCCAGATAAGGAACGCCCATTTTACGTTCAAACGGACGCATCCATGTACTGCGCAGGCGGTCGCCTTTATCAAAAAGACGACGAAGGTAACGAAAAACTGATAGCAGCGGTGTCTAGAACCTTCACTAAAACTGAACAAAATTATACAATTTATAAGAAAGAAGCGCTAGCATTGTTGTATACGCTAAGATCAATGGACTACTACATTCAATTTGCTAAGAAATTAATTATTTTGGTAGATTCTAAGGCGTTAACATATATAAGACTAGCTAAAGAGAGTTCAGGTATTTTATTAAGGTTTTCGCTGGAACTTAGTAAATATGATGCAGACATAATCCATGTTCCAGGCGAACAAAACGAAATATCAGATTTGTTGAGTAGACAACATAAGGATATAGCGCGAATTGAAGCAGATAATCTGTCCAAGAAAACAATCTCTGAAAAAGATACTATTAAAATAGTCGAAGCGCTTACGATACCTGAAGGTTTTACCATGACAAAAACAGAATTTTTCAATTTGCTTAATGGACCGTCGCCACGTGACGATACGGTCAAATCAAAGACGAATAAAAGCAAAGCAAAGGAGGGGTTAAAATACATTAAGAACACGCCTGTCACGTTAAATAACAGAAAGATTAAAATGCCGAACACGACAAAGAACGTGTATCGGCCAGGCGTTTTATTGCCAACTAAGGTTGTCACCAGGTCAAAAACTAAAAAGTCGAAAAGGAAACCCGAGATAAGAGAACCCATTAAGGGTCCATTAGCAAAGACTAATGATACCACTCGAGAATATTCTGACATTGGGATGCAAATATCTATAACGACAAAAGGAATTTTGACCCTAAGTGATTTAGAAAAGCTTCAACATTTAGATCCAATGATAGCGTCCAACCTTGATCAAAAGAATATTACAAAGTTCCAAAATATAATTTATTGGAAGACAAAGGATGGACCAAAAGTGTTTATACCGACCCAAGCTCTTAGAATGTTAATTCATACGCATCATTATATGTCCCCAGGTATCCATAAGTCAACTAAACAAATAAGTAGGGATATTCTAAAAATATACTACTATCCAAGGGATGCGTTGACAAAAATAATTAAGAGTGAAATTCAAGACTGTCATATCTGTCAAATTTATGCAGATAAGCCTGCTTCAGATGAAGTTTCAGGTTTACCCAAACATACTACAGCACGAGTTTCTTGGTCGATGGATCTAATTACGGATTTACCTTTATCCACAAATGGATACAAATTATTACTTATTTGTGTTGATGATTTTTCCAACTACATCATAGGTATTCCGCTTAAAGCAGCAACGACTAATGATATTATTAAAGCTATTAAATATCATATCATTCAACCTTTTGGCACTCCAAAATTTATCCGAACAGATGAACAGCCTGGAATTTATAATTCCAAAGACTTTTATCAATTTGCTTCAGAACATAATATACAACTGCAAGCAACGGCTGTAGGAAGTCCATTTTCTAATGGAAGAGCTGAAAGAACAATAAAAACATTTAAGATTGCAGCTCGTAAATACTTTTACCAGAACAAAAACATCCTCAAATGGGATGAAGAAAATGTTTGGATAACATCAGCATTGAACTCTTCGGTAAACTCTTATGGTTTTAGCCCAGAAGAAATCATGTTCGGTGTCAAAAATACGGAGTCAACCCCCCTCATTGATTTAAAATTTATTAATGAACAAGAACAAGCCGACCCTGCAATTAAAGAATTATTTAAACGCGCTGAACTCATCAGACGCAAGTATTTTCAAATGAAAAGTAACAAACAAAATGTGAATATCACATTTAAAAATAAAGAAGCGACAAAGAAACAATTTGAGAAGGGCGAGCTTGTTCTTCATCGACAATTACAGGTTAGCACAGGAACGGCATCAAAATGGAAACCACTTATGACGGGACCCTTTGTGGTTGAAGAGGTCCAACCATCCCAAAGAACGGCTATATGCCAGGATTTGAAAAATGGTAAAAAGATCAAGGCTCATTTCACGAACCTACAAAGGTACGCCCTTGACGAGAGTACGTTCCGCTTGGCCAACCAGGCGAGCGGACTCGTCGACAAGCCGAAATGAGCCATAAAAGGTAAGTGGTTGACCGTGTCAAAGCATCAGTTCTTCAACTGACTCTGACAAAACAGGTCGACCGGGAGACTTTGGGAACTTTTCTCTTCCTAATAACTATCCATAAACTCTACTCTTTTGCAACAATATTCAACGGTGGTAAGATGATTGTACTAATATTGTTATTACTAACACTACAACCACTGAGCGGTGTAAAGTTGACAATGGTGGGACACTTGGCATATTCTGCCAGCAGGCCAGGACCGGTAAACATAAATCCCAGGATAATCAACTTTTACCGGCACTTTGATACAGACTTCATAAGGAAGTCCCTGGACCTAGCAAATAGTTTTGGATGGCATTACAAACACTTCTGTTCGCAATTACTCACATCAGGAGAGGCAAATGAATCAATCATAATAATCCCTAATGTTGAGTTTGAATACAAACCCAAAAGTTGTATAGACATTGGCCATACTAATTACGAAGTGAGAAATAAAGACGATGAACTCAGATTGAAAAAGGCCATGCAAGAATATAAAATTTACGAAGTGTATGCCCCATATAAAGTTAAACATGATAGATTGTTCCACTTTAGCGACAATACACCGGTCACGTGGTTGAAAGTCCG
>Ga0208485_1000394_pt1 | contig 13065 bp, 13 predicted proteins | sample LakMenEpi27Jul12_FD_150707 | JGI IMG/M metagenome (GOLD analysis project Ga0208485, IMG submission 150707) | Freshwater microbial communities from Lake Mendota, WI - 17JUL2012 deep hole epilimnion (SPAdes) | ecosystem: Environmental > Aquatic > Freshwater > Lentic | place: Lake Mendota, Madison... | reverse complement strand
CCTCTATCTGGCTTTCATCCCTTGCCTAAAGGACAGTTGAGTTTTTCCGCCACGCTCCAAAACTCAACTTCAAGGGTTTTCAGCCTAGTCTCTTATAAGCCATTCCTTTTGCCCATTGAAGATGTGTTTTCCATTGCTGGTCGTGGAACGGTGGTAAATGGTCGAGTTGAACGCGGCATCATTAAAGTTGGTGAGGAGGTTGAAATCGTTGGGATCAAGGACACTGTTAAAGCAACCTGTACGGGTGTTGAGATGTTCAGAAAACTGCTGGATGAAGGTCGTGCTGGGGAGAACGTAGGAGTTCTAATGCGTGGTATCAAGCGTGAAGATGTTGCGCGTGGTCAGGTTTTAGCCAAACCGGGTAGCATTACGCCTCACACTAGATTTGAATCGGTGGTCTATATATTGAGCAAAGAAGAAGGAGGTCGTCATACGCCCTTTTTTAAAGGCTATCGTCCACAGTTCTACTTCCGTACTACGGATATTACTGGCACTATTGAATTACCTGAAGGCGTTGACATGGTAATGCCTGGCGATGATATCACAATGGTTATTACCCTGATTCATCCTGTCGCTATGGAAAAAGGATTGCGTCTTACCATTCGTGAAGGTGGTCGTACCGTAGGTGCGGGAGTTGTCACTGAAATCTTAGCTTAATAGGCAGGTTGATAAACGCATAGGCTGGGGTGAACCTGCTCCCCCACCCAGCTAGTACCGTGCGGCGTAAGTGAATGAACCATTTTCAAGCCTTGTAATCAATCAAATTTTCGGAGCTTTTAATGGTCATGTTATTTACGCCAACCTGTACTAGAGCGATCGCATAATTTCCTCAATAATGGTAAGGTTAAAGTTTAAATTCACTAAATTTAACTATCAAGGTTGATATCTGTAGCCTTGGTTTCTGCCATTAGCCAATTTAGGTAATCCTGATTTCCTTGTTCAATTGGTAAAGCCACCACACAAGGTACTTCATAAGAGTGTACTGATTTTACTTTAGCTGTTAGTTCTGCACATAAATCACGGCGGGATTTCATAATTAAAATAGCTTCTTTTTCTACTTGTAATTCACCGTTCCACCAATAAATGCTTTCCATACCGTCAATTATGTTCGCACAGGCAGCAAGATGGGCTTCTACCACAGTTTTACCTACATAAAGAGCTTCAGCACGGTCTTTACAAGTGATGTAAACAAAAATAAATTCCATATTTTGACTTTATTATATTTGTTTGGGGTAGTAATTGATAATTTTATTGGGGGAAATATTGGTAGGGGCAATGTCTACGAAGAGGGAAGCGATTCCTACGGAGTGCTTTGCGATCGCAATATGTCCTGTGTTGCAAACTCCACAATTCTGATTGATTAGCGCAAGGGATTACAGCCGTCCAAGGTAAATTTCTACTCATTAAAACGGGAACAGTGACGGTAATTCATAAGCCATTGATTTTAAGGTTTGAGTCTTACCACTTCCAGAAGTCCCTAAAACCACTGCATGACCATTTCGTAAACTAGCAGGATTCCAATAGCATTTATCCCCTAAGAATATGCCGGAGTGCGATTTTTCTTTCTCAATTACTTTACCCTGTGGTTTAAGTGTAGCCTGTGGTAATGGTTTCATATTAATTGGTTTTAAAGCTTGTGAATAGGTTTAAAAGTTAAATAATTATAATTATATAGTGGTATGCACCTGAATGAGATACAGAATTTACCTAAGAAACCATACACTAAAAGACTTTCAACTCTGTTCCCTATTCCCAGTTAAGAGTTCCCTGGTTGACAGACTATTAAGGCGACCTGTATCGCTTACGCTACTTGAGTTAAGAATTGTTTACAACTAGCAATACTTTGTTGTACAGTTGGTAGTATGCCGTATAGTTACGGAATTTAAGCTATGAGCAAACCGCAAATCGCCATCAGATTATCTCCATCTCTACTGCAAGAACTCAATAACTATGTTGAGCTAACTGGCACGTCGAAAACTGATGTGGTTGTGAGTGCGATTAGTCAGTATATTGGTTGTGCTGACAATGTACCGTTGAATCAGAGGGTGGCTGAATTAGAAAGAAGGGTAAGAGAATTAGAATCTTTAGATAAGAAAAAATGACTTTTAATCAAATTTTAGGACAATTAAAATGCCGAAACAATTAATCGAATTTAGTCTGGAAAATGGCGAGACAATTCTCGTAGAAGTAGAACCCCCAACAGGTGGAGGTGCTAGACCTATTGCAGACGGACAGAATCAAATAATTAAAATCAGTGGGACTTTAGAACAAGAGTTTAAAAAGATAATTAAACCTTTTGCTGTAGCTTCATCTACTATCATTTCTGAATTACAAAAAATCGAAAAATCTGCTGATGAAATAGAATTAAAATTTGGATTAAAATTAAGTCTAGAAAGTGGTACATTTACAGGAGTCTTGGGCAAAGTAGGTGGAGAGGCAAATTACGAAGTCACTCTGAAATGGAATAAAAATGACAATCAACCTTAATCAAGATGATAACAAATACTGCAATTGACAATTTAAAATACAAAAATGCGATCGCTCGAATTTATAATTATCATGGAGCAGTTGTAGGGGCTGGTTTTTTGGTCTCCAATCAACATCTGTTAACCTGCGCTCATGTCGCAACAACAGCTTTAGGTTTGCAAATCGAAGAAAAAACAAAACCATCAAATTCCATTCAACTTGATTTCCCTTTTATTGATTTGGAAAAAAAGTTAGAAGCTAATGTTCAAATTTGGCATCCTTATCAGTTTAATTCTTCTGAAAAAATTACAGATATTGCAGTATTAAAATTGCAAAAACCAATCCTTGATACTGCTCAAGCAAAACTTATTCCTTTGATAAATTCATCAAAAAGTTTATCAGAAAATCAGCATAGGTTTAAAGTATTTGGTTTTCCCAAGGAGTATCCTACAGGAATTTGGGCTTATGTAGATATGAAAGATCCCCTTCCTAATGGTTGGGTACAAATGGAAGGGATAACAGGTCAGGGACAGCCAGTAAAACCCGGATTTAGTGGTGCGCCGGTATGGGATGATATAGAAAAAGCTGTTGTCGGAATGGCAGTGGCTGCGGACACAGATGAACAGAAAAAATTAGCTTTTTTATTACCTACTCAGATATTATTTTCTGCTTGGACAGAATTATCATCTTTCCAGTCCATAGTGGCTGAAGTCAGAGATTTTAATATTTTAACAGATTCACAAAAGCAAAATTTTATTCAAGAAATTCAATTCTATTATGATAATTTACCAAGCTTAAGAAATATTTTTATTCTTAATACAGAAATATTTGGAGTTAATTTTTTAGCTAGAATAGAAGGAGATTATTTTCATACAAAAACAATTAATTTAACTCAAGAGCTAATTAAAAAAAGATTAATGAATAAATTTGTTGAAATTTGTAGGCAAGAATATCCTAATTTTGCTAAGAATCTTTGAGATAAAAAATAATTTAACGTATTATTTATGGAATAATGAACAATGAAATTAAATGACTCTCATAAAAAGTATTTAGTTGACCAAATAATGGAATACTATGGAAATAATGAACAAGGCTTAATAACTATTTTTACTTTGAATGAAGAAACATTCGGCAGAAATTTTTATGGTAAAATACAAGGAGATAATTTTAATACAAAAATTATTAACTTAGTTATTGAATTGATTAGAACAACTCAACTGCAAAATTTTATTAGCATTATTAGAAAAGATTATTCAAATTTTGCTAAAGAGTTAGATAAAAAACAACTTATTAGTATATTAAATAATGATTTTGAAGCAAATAAAACAATATATATAAAAGCCTATTATGCTTCTAAATCTAGGAGGAACATTATAGGAGAAAAAAATCTTGAAAATATAGAAAATTTAATTGATAATTTAAACACTTTTCAAGACTATTATTATAATTATATAAAATTTGTTGTCTATTTAATTGAAAATAGTGATTTCAGTAACAACAATGTAGGAAATTCTCAGGAATTAAGAGAATGGCTAGATATCAATGTCAATATAGATATTGTCTCAAGATTATGTGAAGAAATAAGAACAGAAAAAAGAGAGCAAGAAAACCCAAATCCATGTATTCTAGTTAAAATTATCAGTGAAGGTCAGGGCTATGTTGTCTACGCATGGTTAATTAAAAATATAGAAAAATATAGACAAGCTTCAAACTTAGCTTGTCAGCCGCTTAAATTTAAAGATGCAATTCAAATCTCTACAGATGCTAATTTAACTAATCTTCCTGAAATAATTAAAGATTTTATTCAGCAAACTTTTCAAAAATACGCAAGATTAGTACAAATTCATATTTTTTTACCCCATGAAATGATGAATCATGCTGTAGATTATTGGAATAATTGGCAAGAAGAAGAAGAAGATAATTTACAAGCAGATGAAGAAGATGATAATGTAAGTACAATTGGTGAAGACTATGAAGTCATAATTCGTTTTTCAAAAAGATCCGAAATAAATAACACTCCTTTGTTTGAGAAGTGGACAAGGAAAAGCAGTATTTTTATATGTGGATTAAAAGAACCTGCTAATCAATTTTTTATTTCCAGTGATGATAAAGCTGACTACAATACTTTTGATAAGCGACTCAAGAACGACGATACAGTAAGAGGAGTATATTTTACTAATGTTCTTCATGAGAAAAAATATCATAAAATTCTTTTTGAAGGTGGTATTCCTTTAGCTTTATGGATTCGTCCAAATTTATTCAATTTCACTAAAACTGATATTAATGAATTGTTCTATAAGCTCTTCCAAAAAGATAATAATGAAAATATTTTATTAGAAGAATTACCTTATCAAGTCAAGAGGGAAAGAGGCAAAGGTACTAACATTAGTCAAAATCTATGCTTATTATGGGATGACCCAAATTTATTACCCCCCAAGCAAAATTTAACCGATACTAAGATCTAAAGGAGCAAATTATGACAAATTGGCATAAATTTAAAGGAGATGGTAGACCTAAAGTTATTCACTTACCCCAATCTAAAGAGGAATGTGAACAGTTAAATGAAGAAAAGTGGGAATTACCCCCCGCTCCCAATTGGCGACCTTTTGGGAAAGAAGTCAAACCAGGAGAAAGTCGTCGTCAAAAAAGAGCGGATACTTTTCAAGCACGTCCCGAAGAAATTGACATGGTTAATGCAGCTTTATATCTGCGACGGCCTTTATTAATAACAGGTAAGCCAGGTACAGGTAAATCATCTTTAGCCTATGCAGTGGCTAAAGAATTAACGTTAGGAGAAGTTTTGTATTGGTCAATCACTACTCGCACGACTCTTAAAGATGGACTGTATAATTATGATGCGATCGCCCGATTGCAACGATTACAAGAAGTAAAACAACAACAAGGTGAATTGAGTGAGGAGCTTAAACAAGAATTACAAACCAAAAGTATTGAGAATTATATTACTTTAGGTCCATTAGGAACAGCTTTACTGCCTTCAGATAAACCCCGTGTTTTGTTAATAGATGAAATTGACAAAAGTGATATTGATTTACCCAACGATCTCTTAACCATTTTTGAGGAAGGACGCTTTGAAATCCCCGAATTAGTAAGATTAAAAAAAGAAGTCAAAACAGTTAATATTCGTACTGCCTATACAGAAGATACAGATAAGACTCACGAAATTATTGATGGAGAAATTATTTGTAGCAACTTTCCTTTAATCTTCTTAACTAGTAATGGTGAAAGGGACTTTCCAGCACCTTTTTTGAGAAGATGCTTACGTTTAAGCATGAAAGAACCTGATAAAACCCATTTAGTCAAAATTATCAATGCCCATTTACAATTAGAAACAGAAACAAAACAAGATGATAATTCAAAAGATACAAAACCTGAAGAATTAAAATTAAAAGATAGTGAGCTTGACAAGTTAGTTGATAAATTTATTGAGGATAGAGAAACTAAAACTTTAGCCAATGACCAACTTTTGAATGCTTTATTTATGGTGACAAACCACCGTAATGAAGATAAAACAAAATTAATTGAGAAAATTCTGCAAGATTTAGGAGAAGTGGCAGAAAATGAATAACTCCTCATCTCCGAGTAATAATACAGTAGAAAAATTTGTTAATCACTTAGAGAAAAAGGGCTTAATCAAAAGTTTAGCGCTCAGTGATGAAGATATTGCTGATACTCTTTGGTTAGCTTTGCAAATGGGAGTAGTGGAAAAAGAATCTGTTGAAACTACAGGTAAAGGAACTGATGAAAATAAAGGTCAAAAAATCAGCGAAGATAAAACTATAGAACCCCCTAAAACTACTGGAGATGATGTTTATATTTACAAAACAAACAATGTTCCCAAAAAAGGAATCAAACAAAAAAATGACGCTTTACCCTTTCAAACTCCTGCTGCACCGGCGTTACCTAATAAATTAGCAATTAGTAGGGCATTACGTCCTCTAATGCGAAAAGTGCCATCTCCCACCCGAAGCATACTTGATGTTGAAGCCACAGTTACTCGTATTGCAGAACAGGATATTTGGCTACCTGTAACCAAGCCTGAACCGGAAAGATGGTTAGATTTAGAATTAATAGCAGAAGAAAATAAATCTTCCTTTATTTGGCAGGAAACCATTGTCGAATTAGAAGGACTTTTGCATAATCATGGTGCATTTCGTCGGATTAGAACTTGGACATTACACTTTTCTAAAACCAGGAATAGTTCAGATAAAAATGAACTCCAGTTAAATAGACGAAAAAAAAGAAATCAAATAACTAATAGCGGACACAGCTATCGAGAACTAATTTCTAGTAATGGACGAACTTTAATTATCTTAATTACTGATTGTGTGTCTTCTATTTGGCAACAAGAAACTATCTATCAACAAACTATTTATAAACAAAAAACTATCTATGACTGGTTACGAAACTGGTCTGATAAAGTACCTACTACCATTATCCAGCTTTTTCCAGAAAGACTCTGGTTAAGCACTAAATTAAATTTAGGTTATAAAGTTCAATTTAGTGCTTTAAACCCTGGTGTTCCCAATTCTAAATTAATTTGTTGGGAGGACTTAGGTACAAAACAGATATTAAATTTACCTATTATTACTCTAGAAGCTGAATCTTTCAGATATTGGGCAAAAGTAATCGCAGGTTATGGCAGTATCCAAACCCCCGGAATTGCTTTAGATATTAAATTTGTTAAACAGCAGCTTAATTCAGAAACTCATGTTCAAAATTCCTCGGCTGAAATATCGGCTGAAATAATAGTAGACCAGTTTTTAGCCACTGCTTCACCCACAGCCCAACTACTTGCAGGATTAATGTCAGCAGCCCCAGTGAGTTTGCCAGTAGTGCATTTAATTCAAAAAACTTTATTAAATAAGTCTACCTCTGTTCATGTAGCAGAAGTCTTTCTCAGTGGCATGATTGAGGGAAAGAAAGATGAAAAAGAAATTAAGCAATATGATTTTGTACCAGGTGTTAGAAAATTACTCAATCAGGCAATGCCTATAGCAGAAACAGAAAAGGTTTTAGATAAAATATCGGAATATATAGCAAAAAATTTAGGTTATGATATCAAAACTTTTACTGCTTTTTTAAGAAACCCTCCTCAAATTCCAGAAGACCAAGAGACAATCTTCTTACCCTTTGCTCGTATAGCAGTAGAAGTATTAAGCAATCTTGGTGGTAAATATGCAGATTTTGTAGAAGATATTAATAAAAATATTTCAAAAACAGATGTGGGATCTGAAGAGTTTTCATTTAAAGTTCGTACCATTATTATTATAGATGATTCTATCAACCCACAAACTTTTAATTTTCAAGTAGCTTTGATAGAAATTAATCAATCTTCTACTAGTAGTTCTAACCTAACAATTAATCGTTATTCTCAACAAGCCACAGGTTTTATTCAAGACTTAGCTAACGACACTCAACTAGAAATGATGTTAATTCCCGGTGACACTTTTATCATGGGTTCTCCACCAGAAGAATTGGAACACAGGGACAGAGAAAGTCCCCAACATTCTGTCACAGTCCAACCCTTCTTTATGGGTAAATATCAAGTCACCCAAGCACAATGGCGATTTGTTGCTCAGTTACCCCAAGTGAACAAAGAACTAGACCCAGAACCATCTAACTTTAAAGGTGATGGTTCGACTTCGCTCACCAACAATCGTCCCGTTGAGCAAGTTTCTTGGAAAGATGCAGTTGAGTTTTGCGATCGCCTTTCACAATATACAGGTAGAACCTACCGTTTACCCAGTGAAGCTGAATGGGAATATGCCTGTCGAGCCGGAACTACCACACCATTTCACTTTGGAGAGACGATAACAACGGATTTGGTTAACTACAATGGTAATTACACTTATGGTCAAGGATCTAAAGGAGTTTATCGAAAAGAAACAACAGAAGTAGGCAGCTTTGGAGTAGCTAATAACTTTGGATTATACGATATGCACGGCAACGTCTGGGAATTGTGTCAAGACGATTGGCATAGTGACTATGAAGGTGCGCCAATAGATGGAAGCGCATGGCTAAATAATGAAGAGGATAATAACGGTAAGCTGCTGCGCGGTGGTTCGTGGAACAACGTTCCTGACTATTGCCGTTCTGCTTCTCGCAGCAACTACAATCTCGATGACTACAACGACTTTATTGGTTTTCGGGTTGTATGTAGTGGTGCGGCGAGGACTTGATAGCACTATGCACTTTTGCCCTCTTGCTCTTTTCTTGTCTTATCCCTCTCGCATAGCGAGAAAATTTTTTTTTTGTCAGAATCAGGATATCCACCGATTAAAGGATGAACAGGATGAAACCAGGGATTTTATATTGTCAGCTTGCGACGTATAACTAACAACCGGAATTTTAGTCGGTTTCAACCGACTTCAGCTATGAGACAGAGAATTTATTCTCTGGCGTTGTTGATGCTAATAAATAAATGAAAGCAGGTGATAAAAAATGCCAAAAATTATTATTCATGAATATGAAAGAACAGCACAGTATTTTATTGAAGATTTAGGTAATGGTATTCAATTAGAAATGGTGATGATTCCTAGTGGCAGTTTTATGATGGGTTCACCAGAAACAGAAGAAGGTAGCACTGATGATGAACGTCCTCAGCACCAAGTCACCATCAAAGCCTTTTGTCTGGGTAAATATCAAGTTACACAAGCACAATGGAAGGCTGTAGCTGCATTTCCACAAGTAAATAAAGAACTAAAGTTAGATCCGTCTAGATTTAAAGGTGATGGTTCGACTTCGCTCACCAACCATCGCCCTGTTGAGCAAGTTTCTTGGGAAAATGCGGTTGAGTTTTGCGATCGCCTTTCAAGGCATACTAAAAGACAATATCGTTTACCCAGTGAAGCAGAATGGGAATATGCCTGTCGAGCGGGGACTACCACACCATTTCACTTTGGAGAGACGATTACAACGAATTTAGCAAATTATCAGGGTACGGATAATGAAGAATATAAATGGTCAGGCTCTTATGGTTCAGGACCTAAAGGAGTTTACAGAGAAGAAACAACAGCAGTAGGGAGTTTTGGAGTAGCTAATAACTTTGGATTATACGATATGCACGGCAACGTCTGGGAATGGTGTCAAGATGATTGGCATAGTGACTATGAAGGTGCGCCTACAGATGGTAGCGCATGGTTAAGCAGCGAAGAGAGTAGTGATACAAAACTGCTGCGCGGTGGTTCGTGGAACTACGATCCTGGATATTGCCGTTCTGCTTATCGCAACTCCTTCTATCTCGACTCCGACGGCGACGTTATTGGTTTTCGGGTTGTGTGTAGTGGTGCGGCGAGGACTTGATAGCACTATGCGCTTTTGCCCTTTTGCTCTTTTCTTGTCTTATCCCTCTCGCATAGCGAGAAAAATTTTTTTTGAAAAAATGATCAGAACTCTAACTTCTTAGTTTATTTTGTCAAAAAATCATCAATTAATATCAGAAAATCAGGATTTCCTGGGTAGAAAATAATTTTTTATTTCTATTTCTTGTCAGCTATACTATAAACAGTATGACCAAAGAAAATTAATTTACTAAAAAACAATTATTGCTTAGTAAAAACTTTGTGTATGTTAAGTAAATTAACTTAATGTTGAACCTTAATAATTTCAAAAAATTGATTAGCAGTTAAATGGAAGAATTACCGATTATCCAAAAAACCTATGATTTAATTAAATGGTATGTTCCCATTCTTAACCGTCTTCCCAAAGACCATAAATTTATATTAGGAGACAGAATGATAAAAGAATTATATGAACTACTTGAAGGTTTAATCATTGTTCGCTATGCAAAACAAAAATTAATTCAGTTAGAGTCCCTAAATAGTCAATTAGACATTATTCGCTATCAAACCAGACTATTACTAGATTTTCAGCTAATTCCTATTCATAGATATGAATATGCTGGCAAAGCAATCAACGAGATTGGTATGGAATTAGGCGGTTGGATTAAACAACAAAATAAACGTCCAGTCATTAAAAATTAGTAACCTGTCAGAATCAGGTGGTTATCGAGCGATAGTCGAGATAATGTCCAGGATTAAAGGATGAATAGGATGAAGATTTTATCAACAATTACCAATTACCAAAAATCATATGAAACGCTATGGTAATCTTTATGCTCAAATAGTTGAGTTTGAAAATATATTAGCATCAGCCAAAAAAGCCCAAAAAGGTAAAAGATTTCGATATAATGTTTTAGAGTTTAATTATAACTTAGAAAGTGAATTAAGTAAATTACAACAAGAGCTAATCAATAAAACTTATCAACCAGGTGAATATAGAACATTTTATATTAAAGAACCAAAAACGAGAATGATTTCCGCCGCACCATATCGAGATAGAGTGGTACATCATGCCTTATGTAATATTATTGTTCCCTTAATTGAACCAACATTTATCGGTGATTCCTATGCAAATAGGGTAGGATTTGGAAGTCATCGGGCTTTACGTCGTTTTACTAAATTTGCGCGTTCTAATCGCTATATTCTTCAGTGCGATATCCAAAAGTATTTTCCTAGTATTGACCATGAAATTCTCAAAACTTTGCTACATAATAAATTAAAATGCCCGGATACACTTTGGTTAATAGATAGTTTAATTGATAACAGTAATGAACAGTTTCCAGTAGTTGAATATTTCCCAGGAGACGAATTATTAACGCCATTAGAAAGACAACGGGGTTTACCAATTGGGAATCTTACCAGTCAGTTTTTTGCTAATGTCTATCTCAACTATTTAGATCATTTTGTTAAAGACAAGTTAAAAGCGTGGAAATATCTGCGTTATGTTGATGATTTTGCCTTATTTTCAAATGATAGAGAATTTTTGACAGATGCTAGATATGCTATAGAAGAATACCTAACAGAATTAAGACTAAAAATCCATCCTATCAAGAGTCAATTGTTTGAAACAAAGTATGGTACTAATTTTTTAGGTTTTCGCATCTTGCCAGACTGTATTCGAGTCCGTGCAGAAAACTTGCGTAGGGCAAGACGGAGAATAAAAAATATGCAAAGTAATTATATTCAAGGTAAGATTGAATTAGAGAAAGTATCCCAATCAATTCAAAGTTGGTTCGCTCATTTGGAACATGGTGATACTTGGCAATTACGCCAACAGATATTTACTACTCTTGCCTGGACAAGAGAGTAGAGAAGGGATGGGCTATCTTAACTGCTGCGCGGTGGTTCGTGGAACAACAATCCTGAAAATTGCCGTTCTGCTTATCGCAACAACAACAATCTCGATAACAACAACAACAATATTGGTTTTCGGGTTGTATGTAGTGGTGCGGCGAGCATTCTTCTGTACCAGAACTGGCGGGTGGGAATTCGTCGGGCGTGTCAAAGAAGAGTCCAGACCTGTTCCTGTGATGTCGGTAACGGCATCCGAAAATAAAACTGGGTTGGGTAGCTTGGTAGGTGTCAAAGCCGAAGACTTGCCCAACCCTTATGCACGGGGTTTTTACGGCTATCTCGGTGCTATCCTGTAATGATTCATAATTATTGACTACTAACAATTGACCGGATTTGCAAACTACCGCTGGCAAATTCATCCCCCAAGAATTTGATCACAACTTTTAGTGGTGCAGCCTCTAACTTAATATTACTAGGTGATGCGTCTATAAACTTAAATTGGTAAGGGTCACGGGGCAAAATTGAGGTGTCAAAATCTTCTACAACTAAATCACCACTAACAAATACATTTGTATTAGTACGGTTGAATTTAGATAATGCCTCCCCAACAACCTGATCTTCCACAAATACCGATTCAATGGTAGTAATAGCAGGTGTAGAAACATCTGCTGTAATTTGTTCAATCACAATCTGACTATCAGGTTCAGTTGCGGCTTTATATAGTTTATTTGTCTTAGGTTCAAGAACTATAAATCCAGTCCCGTTAGGTTGAATAATCTGAAATTGGCCATCAACTTTTGACCTATCACCCGCCCTGACTCCCTTAATATTGGCAACAATTTTATGGGTACTTCCCGAACTATTATAAACACCCTGTACGCCTGATGTAGAGGCAATTAAGCGGTTAAACTGGGTTAAAACTCCACCCTTAGAATTGATGCTAAAACTGCTAAGAGCGATAGCGAAGCGCTCCGTAGGAATCGCAATCAAAATACAAAGTATAAAATATTCAGCATTACTCCCAGTCTTTAATCTCAAATTCCGATTCCCAGGACAAACACACCTAACAGGTGAAGGCCAGAACATCTCCACACCACCGCGAGTAAAACAATCTGCAAACCAGCCAAAGGTGTACCCGATAGTTAACGCTGATGCTATAGGAATAAATTGGGGAATAAATATTGCGGTTCCATAGGAAGCGATTCCTACGGAGCGCTTCGCTATCGCCACCACTGCACTGGCAATTATGGAATGGGTCATACTTCTATGGGGCATTGTCTAGTGTGTTAATTTTGACAGATAAGACAGGGATTTCCTTCATGCAGAAAGTATGATAGAAAAAAAGAATGTCTGAAAGCCCATAAAAAGGTTTTAGGAAAACAAAACAAGCAGAATGAAGGCAATAGGGGAATGGAAGGATTTAAAAGTTCAGAAAGCCGATTAG
>Ga0208485_1000390_pt1 | contig 13131 bp, 14 predicted proteins | sample LakMenEpi27Jul12_FD_150707 | JGI IMG/M metagenome (GOLD analysis project Ga0208485, IMG submission 150707) | Freshwater microbial communities from Lake Mendota, WI - 17JUL2012 deep hole epilimnion (SPAdes) | ecosystem: Environmental > Aquatic > Freshwater > Lentic | place: Lake Mendota, Madison... | reverse complement strand
TCGATTCAGGCTTCAACGCAAACGCCGTATACCGCGCATGCTATCTCTCGGGTAATTTCTTTTTCCCGGCCAAGGGGTCCGGAGCAAACTTCGGCAGCATCAGCGAAAGCGTGTTGAAAGAATACCCCACGATGCCGCTCTACACGGTGAACGAATTCGCGTCGAAGGTCTCGCTCTTCATCGACCGAATCGCAAAGCGAAAATCCCCATTTCTATTTTTCCCGAAAGATTCAGGCGAAGAATTCCTTTCCGCCTTCATGGGGCAAAAAATCATCGTCAGCAAAAAAGGCCGGAAGGAATGGCGCTCGGTGGCAGGTGACCACTTCGCCGACTCCGTGCGCCTCAACTACGCCTGCGCACAACAACTGCGCAAAGCGGGAGCCATCGAATTCAAATGAAAAAATCCCAACTCTGGAAAATCTATGTGGCAAAAAATCCCAGCTTCGCGGGCGACGGCAACATCACGATGAGCGCGCGCGGCCTGCGCAAACTCTTCGACCAAACATGGGACTACGCCTTTCACGAAGGCGAAGAGGAGATCGAACACGCGCCGGTAAACGACTCAAAATCCGTGGACGATCTTCGCAAAATCTTCGGCATGTTCTGAGCAATTTCGGTGAGCGCACCGATATGATTGTTTTGTCAGAAAAACGACCACAATTTTCTGAGTCAATTTTTATGACTTATACCTCATCCGTCATAAACAAAGTATAACCTTTTGAGTTATACCTCATCGGGCTTGTTGAAAAAACAGCCCTATATTTTCAACATGTTTAGAAAAGACCGAGCGAAACCAGGCCACGCTTGAACTGCCGCGCAATTTCTAATGCCTCCGTGCTCTCCGTGTCCTCCGTGGTGAATCCCTTTTGACACGCCCGCCGAGGCGTGACCGACCTCGACAAAATCAGCGGCGTTAAATCCTTCCTTCGCCGCACCAAGACCACCGCCGAACTCGAAGCCTTGGCGCTCGCCACCTTTGCCAGCGCCACCGAGGAAGTCGTCATCACAAGCCTTGGCTCCGAAGGCGCAAGCAGCGCCGGACAAATCAGCTTTCCGAAGTGGCTCCTCCTCCAGGCAGTCGAAGAACTCCTGAGCGAAGGTCCGAACGGACGCCAACTTTTCGCCATTGCCGACCGCTCCAGATACGGCACCGCCGTTTGACACGTCGCCTGTGGCGTGCCGTCAAAATCAAAAAAATCAAGTTGGGGAGGAACCCGCACCGGAGCTGGTCGCCCGCGCAAGCTGGACGCAAAAGGAGCCGCATTTGAAGCCGCTCAACCTTCGCTAAATCGCGGCCTCGTATGGGTTCCGACGACAGACCCAAAGCGGGAGTTAACGGCCCACACGCGCATGGAAATCCTGCGCCTCTCGCGCTGGCTCTACAACAACGCGCCACAAGCCACCTACATCGTCGAGCACTTGGCACAGCGCGCCATCGGCACCGGCATCGTCGTGCAGCCGAAGACCTCAAACGCCGCGTGGAATAAAAAGGTCGATCAGTATTTCGAGGATCGCAACTGCGCAGAGGCATGGGCATTCGATGCCGGCGCACAGGTCAATTTCTACACCGCGCAATCTCTCATCCTCCGACAGGTCGCAATCGACGGCGACTTCTTCGCGCAATTTCTTAAAACGAAAGAAGATGCCGCCCGCGTGCGGTTCATCGGCGGCGAAGCCATCGGCGGATCTGCCAGCTTTGGCAACACGGACGACTTCACGCATGACGGCGTGCGTCTCGATCAATTCGGCGCGCCATCAGCCTACACAATCGGCGGCAAAGAAATCTCAGCCGATCAAGTCCTGCACATGCGGCACATCCGCCGGCACGGCCAACCGCGCGGCGTCTCGTGGTTGCACTCCGCAGTCTCCAACCTGCGCGACATCTCCGAAATAAATGGATTCGTGAAAGGCGCTTACAAGGCAGGCGCGCAAATCGGCTACATGGTGACATCGACCGAAGTCGCCAAGATCGGCCTCGGTGCCGGTCTCAAGTCCACCACTAACGAAGTCGGCGACCTCGCCACCAGCGATTTACCAAACGGCATCCTCCTTCCGCGCCTCAAGCCAGGCGAAAAGCTCGAAGCCTTCAAGAACGACATTCCCGGCAACACCTACGAAGCCGTGATGCGTGCCCTCCGCTCGGATGTCGCTTTCGCCATCGGCCTGCCACCCGAGGCCATGATGGTGAATGTCGGATTGGCAGGCACCGAGCAGAGAGCCGTTTTGGAAGTCACACAGAACTTCCTCGAGCGCCTTCAGCAGATGGTCATCGATCAGTTTTGCCGCCCTTTTTACAAATACTGGCTCTGGCACGAGATCCAAGCCGGCCGCCTCGAATACCCCGGCGACGACTGGTGGCGTCACGAATGGCTCGCCCCGCGCAAAATCACCGTGGACTCGGGCCGTGATGCCCGCGCCTACAGCGAACAACTCGACAAGGGCCACCTCTCCCCCACGCGCTTCTACAACATGCAGGGCCTCCGTGCCGAAGAGGAAGAGGAGGACGTCATTCAGACCTACGTCCGCCGCAAACAGAAATGCCAAGCCCTCGGCCTCGATGTCACACAGGTCTTCCCGAACAAGCTCCGCACCGACGCCCCCGAACCCATCGAAGACGCGGAAGAAATCTCCACGCCAGCACAGCCCTCCACCCCTCAACAGCTATGACCACACCCACATCCACCCCGAAATTTTATGCTCTGGAACACACCGGCAACAATGAAACCACCGTCACTCTCTACGACGAAATCGGTGCTTTCGGCGCAGGCTCAAAAGAATTCCTCGCAGACCTCGGCAAACTCTCAGGACAACACATCCACCTCCGCATTAATTCGCCCGGTGGGTCCGTGGTTGAGGGCACGGCCATTTACAACGCCCTCCGCAGGCACGAAGGCGGTCTGACCGTCCACATCGACGCAATGGCCGCATCCATGGCCAGCGTTATCGCCATGGCAGGCGAGCCAGTTTACATGGCCGACAACGCCCTCTTGATGATTCACAACCCGTGGACGGTCTCCATGGGGGAGAGCAAAGACCTCCGCAAAGAAGCTGACCTTCTCGACAAACTCAAAGTCAATCTCCGCAACGCCTATGTGCGCAAGACCGGCATCAATGCTGAAGAAATCGGCGCGATGATGGACGCCGAGACATGGCTCGATGCGGTCGAAGCCGTCGCCCTCGGATTTGCCGATGCCATCGAGGAAGGCGTTGCCGCAGCCGCAACAGCAACCCCCGAAATGCTCCGGGCGCGTTTTGACACCTTCGCAAAGGGAAAACCTATGGACAACATCGAACCACAGCCCGCCCCAGAAGTAGAGGCAACCGTCGTGAGCGAATCCGCTCCCGTTGAGCAACCCGCTCCCGTTGAGCAACCAGCTCCCGAAGTCGTAGCCGAAGCGCCAGCCGCCGAAGTTCCCGCCGAAGAAATCGTAGAAGCTCCCGCCGCTCCCGCAGCGGAAGAGCCACAGGCAAAGCTCGTCGCAGCCGATGCAATCCTCGCCAAATACAACGCCCTCGTTGTTGAGCGCGACGCAGCCGTCGCCGGACTCAAAGAAGCCAGCGCGAAAATCGAATTCCTCCGCGCTGAAATCGCCGTAGAGCGCGAATCCCTCGACCGACTCGAGCGCAGCCTCGGCCTCTCAGCCGCCCGCGAAATCCCCGAAGTCCTGCCGACTCAGAACGCAGAGAACATTTACGACCAATGGCGCAACGCCACCGGTGCCGAGAAGACCCGCATCTTCCGCGCAAACCGCAAAGCGCTCGAAATCGCGGCGAAGAATTTGACACCGCAATAAATCACGAAACCCAACCAACCACCTAACACACCATGGCCACCACCATCTCATCCGAACTGAAACTGAATGTCGTTCTCGACAGCGCCCTCATGGCGCTCCGCGAGGCACTTCTCCCGCTTAACTCCTTCTCGACCGTTTACAACTCGGTTCCGTTGCAAGGCACCGACAAAATCAGCGTGCCTTTCTACCCCCTCGCTACTGACTCCACGAGCGACTTCAACGGCACCTATGCGTTCAACGACACGAACGCGATCAACAGCCGCGAGATCACGGTGAACAAGCGCAAGTATCAGGCGCTCTCCTTCACATCCAGCGAACTCGCCCGCCAGCCCTACTTCAACCCTGAGCAACTCGGATTCTTGAAAGGCCGCAAGCTCGCTGAAGACATCCTTCGTGATGTCCTCGGAGTCGTGACCCTCGCCAACTACGGCGCACCAATCCACACCGGCGCAGCTTCTGCGTTCGACAGCGACGACCTCATCAACATCAAGACCGCTCTCGACCAAGCCAAATGGCCAAAATCCAGCCGCGTCATGATCCTCGACAATGCCTATGAAGGCGCACTCCTCAAGGACGCCGGCATCAAAAACGCAGCCGCAGTCGGAACAGCAAGCGCTATCCAAAACGGACGCCTCCCACAGATCGCTGGCTTCGATGTCATTGGCACAAACCTCATCCCCGGCAACAGCCAAAACCTCGTCGGCATGGTCGCACTCCCCGAGGCAATCTTGGTTGCCTTCTCACCAGTGCAGCCATCCCCAGGCGTTCGCGCAAACCTCACAGCCTACGAAGTGGCAGTTGATCCAGAGACCGGCCTCACCATCGAATACCGCAGCTGGGGCGACGCAGACACCGACACCGAGAAATCAGTCATCGAAGTCAACTACGGCTTCGCCCTCGGCCACGCCGCCGCCCTCAAGCGCATCGTCTCGGCCTAAGCCAAATGCGCCTCGCAATCACGCTCACTCGCACCGGCGACACTTGGCAGGTCCAGCACCTGCCAAGCGTCCCGCTCAGCGAGCAGCTCGCAGACTTCAAGGCCAAGCAAGTGGCCGGCGAACTGACAGCAGAGGAAACGCTCGTCGTTAGCCTCAGCGATACACTCAAGCGTCACGCGAAGAAATCCGCACCCGCGCCAGCAGAAGTCGAAGAGTTACCCAAAAAGAAAAAGCAATAGCGCGATTCCCCGCGCCAGCCGCAAACGCCCATCGGACCTAATCCGGTGGGCGTTTTGCTTTTGACACGCGCCCAGTGTCGTGTCGCCTGTTTTTAGTTTTCTTTCCAGAACCTTCAAAGAACTCAATGCCCGTCATGGCGAAGAGATTTCATTCCGTGGTCAAAACACCCGCGCCGTTTTGCAGTCAGTCGCGCCCTCGTTTGATTTGGTTCAAGGAGGATATTCCGAGAGCGGATCATTTAACTGCCAGATTCTTAAGGAGACCGTTTCCACCCCACCGCAAAGCGGAGATGCCGTCATATATCGCGGTCGCTCCTACTCAGTCTCAAAAGAAATACGCGAGGACAAAAGCGGCACTGCTTACCTCATAACAATAACACCTCGAGGAGGAGGCTAATGAACCTCGAAATCGAAACCTCGCTTGCCTCCTGGCTCCGCTCCCTGCCGGAGTTCGACGGCATCGCCATCCACACCGGGCAATCGAGCGACGAGATACCCGGCGACGCGCCTTCGGTCATTGCCGCTTGCGAGCAGGCTGAGCCTGTCGTGATGGGTCTCTACCGTGCCACGGTGCGCATCGTTTTTTCAACGCCTGCGATGCTTGATCTGGATTTGCACCGGCAGTCAGCCGCCGCGCTCAAGACAGCCATTCTCTCCCCCGACGACCTGCCGGAATTTTTCCCCGAAAATATCCACCTCGCCGGTGCCGTCCTCACAAGCATGAGCGAGTCGGTGGCCTCCGATCGCTGGATCACAAGCGCGGAGCTCGTGCTCGGACTCTCCGAAATTTGACACCCGCTGGCGTGTGAACCCATCACACTATGTCAGCATCCATTTACCGCAGCTCCGCAGTTTCATCGGCCACATTTGGAACCCCAGATGTCTCTGGCCTCATCGTCACAGGATTGACTCTCTCTGAGAGCACTTCCCTCTCCGAGGTCAAGGACTCAAACGGCGGCGTTGTCGCCGTGGCCGCATCCGAGCCAGTCACGGAAATTTCCATCGAAGGCATGCGCACCGGCAGCTTCAGCGCCACCGTGGGCGGCACGCTCTCGATCTCCGGATTGGACCTCCCCACAGGCGGGACAACCATCGTGACAAAGATGGACACCAAATATGCTGCCGAGCAGTTCGAGTCCATGAGCCTCAGCGCTCGCCACTACGGCACCTCGATGACGGCATCGTAAGCTTTCCTGTCAGCTGCTTGCGGGCCGCCTGTGTATTCGGGCGGTCCGCTTCTCAAATAATGAACAAACAAATACTGAGCCTTTTTTCCACGCAGAATATCCGCGTCGCCACCGCCCTGACGACGCTGGGATTTAAATTTGAAAGCGACTCCGCGCCTGTGACGCGCGTGGTGCGCAACTCCGGCGAGGAGAGCACCGTCTTTTGGTTCCACTCATCGCATCCCGAGACCAGCGAGAGCGCCGACACGGTATCTCGCCGCATGACGACCGAAGCCGAGGCATTCGCCGAAGCCAATCCCGAGCACCCAGTCGCCTACATGCACGCCTACGCCGCGAACTACCGCGAACTTTTGCGGGTTGTGAAAAGCACGCCTCGCCAAGTCGTCATTGAGCGCAATGGCAAAATCCTTTCCATCTCCGAAAACGCCACAGAAGCCGACAAGAAGCGTTTCGCCAAGTTCCTATGAAAACAAAAAACCAAAACACAGACACAGAAATCGATGACGATGAACTCCGCATTGCGGGCATCACCGACGGACCGAAGCACGTTGCAGGGCGAGACCTGCGCCCGATCACCGCGCTCACTATCTCCTGGATGCAGCGCAATAAATTCTTCGATCCCGACAAAGACAACATTTGGAAAGCCGCCGCTTTCATGTTCCTGCACTCGGAGCCATTCCCGAAGATTCGCGGCGTGGTCAATGACCGCTCGGCCTTCCTCGACGCCGTTGATGTCTGGATCGAGAAGAACATCCCCGACCAGCACACCGTGCGCGCCATGGCCACCGACATGGAGCAGGCGTTCAACCTCTACATGGCCGCCACAAGCCACAGCGAAGGTTCTGAGTCGGGAAACTAAATAGCCCCAACTGGATCGCCGGGTATGTTTACAGACTCGCAAAAGCTACTGGTTGGGGCTTCCGCGAAATCCTCGAGGAGCTGCCGTTTTCCGCCGGCCTCCAGCTGCTCCACGCCGACAGCTGGGCGCACGGGCAACAGAAATACTGGACGCGGAATAACACAGCCGCCGTTTTTGACTCCGTTGCTGAGATAGAATCTGCCTTTGCCAAACTATGAGCCGATCACTTTCCATGTCTGTCGCCAACCTGGGGCTTATGCGCGCCTTCGATGAGATCGCGCGCACCGCTGGCGTGACCTACGAGGCAGTGGTCAAGAGCGAGACGCAGAAGATTCTGGAAGCGGCATCGAAAAATACCATTGCAGCGAAGGTAAAACTGATAGCCGAAAATGCCAACGCGAAGCCGGTTCGCACATTAAATGGCAAGCGTTACTTCATGAAAAATAGGTATCCCGATGCTTTATGGAAGGCACTCCAAGCACAAATTACGGCATCCATAAAGCGCCGCAAAGAAGCTCGTGGCCTTTCTAAGAAAAGCTGGTTGCAGGCGGCCGAAAAACTCAACCTAACAATTTCTGTTCCGGCCTATGTATCATCTGCGACAACGCCCGGCGGCGACTACCCAGAGAACGTAGAAGCCAGTGAGGAGCGCAATGGCAGTGACTTTGGAATTAGAATAAAAAACGCACGCACCTACTCATCCAGCGTCTTCGATGCGATCCGCAAGGCCATGAACGGCCGCGAGAAGTTTTTCCGCGAAAACATGAAAGCGGGCGTCTTCAAATCCATCGAAACCATCGCCGCCAAATACCCCGGCCTGAATCTCAAATGAGCGACACCCTCGAAGTAAAAATCGGCGCATCCGACGCCGGACTGGAAGCCACCCTCAAGACGGTGCAGGCCGAACTTTCCAACATGGAAGCCAAGGTCAAGAGCGGCGACCTTTCCATGGGCGAGTTGGAAAAGACGATGAAGCGCATGGGGCAAGTGCAAGGCCTCGAGCAGAAGCTTAAAGCCATGGGCGACGAAGCCAGCGGCACATCTCCGAAAGTGGACGAGCTTGGCCGTGATCTCGAAAAGATGGGCAATCGCGGCAACAATGCCGGGGAAAAAAGCTCGATGTCACTTGGCAAGATCGGCCTTGCCGCAGGCGTGGCCGGTGTCGCCGTAAAGGCTGGCATGGCGCTTGCCGAGGGCGCGATGGATGCCGCCCGAGCGGTGGCCGATGGATTCGGCCAAGCCATCGACCTCGGTGGACGGCTGACCGACCTTTCATCCCGCACCGGGGAGAGTTCTGGCCAGTTGCTCGTCTTGGAGCGTGCTTTCACGAATACCGGCGTGTCGGCAGAGAGCGTCGGCACGAGCATAAACAAGATGCAGAAGTTTATGACCGATGCCGCGCAGGGTGGGGCCGCACAATCCGAAGCCATGCAGCGGCTCGGGATCACCATGAGCGACCTTGCAGGCAAGACGCCCACCGAGCAGATGGCCGTATTTGCACAGCGCATTTCCGGTATTCAAGACCCTGCACAACGTGCCGAGGCTGCGATGTCGATCTTTGGCAAAAGCGGTGGCGAGTTGCTGCCGATCCTGAACAATTTCAGCGGCGAGTTACAGGGCGCGCGTGACCAGCTTGGCGGATTGCCTGGCGTGATGGATCGCTCGGCCGCAGCCTTCGACGCAACCGGCGACAGCATGGCGGCAATCAATGGCAAAATCATGGAGTTTGCCGCTGGTTTCCTCGAGCAGGCACTCCCTGCGCTTACGACATTTACCAACGCTCTGAGCGGCATTGACGCGGCAGGATGGGGCCAAGCGGCTATGGATACCATTGCAAGCATTGCCGACACGCTTGTTGGTGCTTTTAAAGACCCCCTTGGAGCAATAGAGGCGTGGGCCATTGCTTATGAGGCTGGATATAAAACTTTGGCGAACGGCCTTCTAAATGCTGGCGTGACGTTCATCGATTTTGTTGCTGCCGCTTTTCAGACCACGCTGCCAAGCGCAATCACGGCCTATGTGACAAGCAGCTTGACCGACTCCGCACTTACCTTCAGCCGCTACCTTGTCGAAGCCCTAATGACGTTCTCCAGCGGATTGAGCGACTTGCCAGGCTTCGAAGCGCTTGGACAAAAGATGCTCTCCACACTTGGCGGAGTAAATGACTCCATCATCGCCCAGCAGCTCGCCAACATGGGCCAGACCGAGGCCGCAGCGGCTCGCGTGGTGGAGGAGTTTGGCAAGGCCAAGGACAAGACAACGCTCTTCACAGAAGACTTCTTCGGCGCAGAAGAAGCCACCCAGCGGATGAATGAGAAGTTCGCAGAACTGGAAGAGAGCGGAAAAAAGACCCGCGAAAACTTTGAGACCACAGCAACAAACTCCGAGACCGCTCAAAACAAAATTGCAGGAGCAGCCAACAACTCGGCAATCGTAACAAATAATTTCGCTACCGCTGCAAACAACGCCGCTGCAGCAGAGACAGCTACAAACAACGCGCGAACAGCCGCGCTCGGAATAGAAAAGTCTTTTGCGAATGCCATGGGGAGTGCCTACACCTACGAGACAAGCACTCTTGCTGCTGAGGCCGCTCTGACGCGTGGTGCCCGCGAGATGACGAACGCGGATTTTTCAGCCGGGTTCAAAGAGGCGAAAGTTCAACTTCGTGACCTCGGCGGCGAATATGCTGCACTGGCAAACAGTGGGGCAGGCATCAAAACAATCGCTGAATCCCTTGGCCTTGATACCGATGAGAAAAATCCGAAGCGTCTCTTGCTCGAAGTCCAGCAAGAGATCACAAAGATCGGGCAGCAGGAAATAGTCATTGGCGTTCGTTTCAACGAGGAGGCATTCAAGGCCTCGGTGGTTAGCCTCTACGACTCCGCGAACGCCACCTTCGCAACGCCGCTCTCCCTCAACCTCGAAGGCGACCAAAGCATCGCCGCCGTCCGCAACTCAGCAGAAGGAAACTTTGCCGCGCCGATTGCCCTCAGTCTCGATGGCAACCAGACGATTGCAGACGTGCGCAGCGCCGCCGAATCAAACTTTTCAAACCCGATCACTCTGAGCATGAGCGGCTCCCAAGCGGCCAACGATGTCTACAGCACGGTCAACAGCGCTTTCGCCACGCCCGTAGAGCTTGGCGTGAATGCCGACACCTCCACCGCGCAAACGGATGTCGCCTCTCTCGCCAACCCGCAGACATTCACACTCTCCGCCGACACGACTGATGCTCAGTCTCAGGTGGCCGGCCTCGGAAATGCTCAGACTGCCACCATCTCTGCCGACACCACAAGCGCACAGGCTGCCATCGCCGGAATCGGCACCGACCTGACCCTTGACCTCAACGCCGACACCTCCATCGCCGCCATCCGCCAGTCGCTAAAGGAAGGCATCGAACTCGACATCTCCGCCAAGAGCGGAACGAGCGGCATCCTCGAAACGATCAAAGGTTTCGTTGAGTCAATCAAAACCGCCGTCGAAAAAATCGAACCCAAACTTCCACAGCGCGCCCTCGCCGTATGACTCTCTACTCAGCCAATGGCTCGCAACTCTTCCTGCAAAGCGTCAACGAGCAGCGCAATCTCGGCGGCCTCTTTTCCGCCACGGCTGAATGGCTTCGCCCGGTCGGCTCGACCGAGTTGCCGGATTCCATCCCCACCAGCCTCGGCGAGATCGAGATTTTTCCCGAGCCGGTGATCTTTGTTGGCACGGATGGTTTCGAGCGGGTCACTGCGACAGGCTACGACATCTGGGACCAGAGCACCCACCAGGTGATCAACTACACGCCGGGCGTGATCACGGCGTCGATTCGTTCGTTCGTGAATCCACAAACGAATCCACAAACAGGACAGACATTTTACGACACCGTCACGACCACCAAAACCTTTGAAGGCTACATCTTCGAGGTCGCGCATCTGAAAAAAATGAGAGCCAAGGGCTCACAGGCACTCCCTGCCGCTCCTATCCTGCGAGTCCGGGATTCAGTCGGCGCGGAAATTACTCAATTCACCGTGCCGATCAACGCGCTCTCCAGCTACCCGAGCGCCCCGGTTCAAAAAACGATCCGGCTCACGAACATCAATGTGAACAACTACGGCTCTGTGGAAGAGGTTGAGGTCATTTACTCCATCACCGCGCTCGTTAGCGTCAGCGACGCGACCCCATGAGCCAGAACCCCCCACTAAGTTTTGATGCGCTGGCCAAGACCGCTCCGAACCCTGCCAGCGGCGGCTATCCCTACGCGCTCAAGGGGGCGGACCTTGATAAGAATTTCGTCTATGCCACGGAGGATTTTACCGCCGACCACTTTGAGGTCACCACCACGACCGGCCTGGGCGGACACCAGCAGCGCAAAGTGGCGCTCAAGGCCCCGCTTCCTGAACTCCCCACCACAGGCACCCATGTCCTTGGAGTCGTGAACGGCGCGCTCGCTTGGATCGAGACCGAGGAGTGCTGATTTTGACAAGTGCTCATACATAACGACCATGATTTTCACTGGAAAAAAAGGAGTCCCGTTTTCTAACTTTTGGGCGGCAAATTTCCCAGAAGACGACTATAATATCCAAGAATGGGGCATCTCCAGCCAGTTCCTAACATTTAGTGGGTCAAGCGGGAGTTTGCCGCCAGGGATTTCTGTTTCACAAAACTATAGCACAAATCGCGCTGTTATTTCTGGCGTCCCGGGAAGCGTTGGCACATTTAATTGTGTTATTGTTTTTGGCACAACAAACCCTAAAACAAAAGAATCTCCTAAATTTTATGGTAAAATCGCGGAGCAGAGCATCACATTTGATGTTTTGGACTCGGCTCCGACCATTTTTGCGCAAGACACCGTTGTTAGAGTAGGCATACCGTTTTCCATTCAATTCACTGTTTCTGACCCAGTAAACAATCCTGCGATCAGTTGGAGTACACGCACAGACGGGGTTTTAGAGTTGCCGAGTTGGGCATCTCTCAACTCAGCCACAGGGGAAATTACGGGAACACCCACGGAATACGGATTGCACTCTTTTGAACTTACTGCGCATGGTGAAGGTGGGAGTTCTGACACATTAGGGGTGACATTTACTGTAGCTTATGGACAACCGATCGTCACCACTGGGCAATCCTTTAATGGAAAAGTTGGAGATTCTTTTTCAGCGACGCCCACAAATGAAGACGACGCAAACCGCCCTGCAACTTCTTGGTGGGCGCAAAACCTTCCAGCAGGGATAACTATTGACCTCTCGACCGGAGAAATCACAGGAGTTCCGACTGCACGCGGCGATTTTACGGCAACTGTATATGCCAATGGAGCAGGAGGAGCCTCGACCAGTGAGTCAGAACATATTGCGTTTTCTATCTTCGCTGGCGTGCCGATCATCACGGCGGGCCAGAACGGATCAGGAAAAGTCGGAACGGCATTTTCAAAAGCCTTCTCGCTTACCGACTCCACGAACCGGCCAGCCACCTCGTGGAGCGCAACAGGACTGCCAAGCTGGGCTTCGATCAACTCCTCCACCGGAGACATCACTGGAACGCCGCCGGATGTCGAGACGACCACTATCACTCTTACAGCCACTGGCCCCGGAGGATCAGACACCGAGTCGGCGACGCTCTCGATCGCCATCGGCGTGCCGCTCATCACTGCCGGACAGACATTCACCGGCAAGATCGGCGACGCATTTTCAGCAAACATCGCGCTCGATGATGCTCTCGACCGCCCTGCCACCGCATGGGCAGCTACGGGCCTGCCTGCCGGCCTCTCGATCAACTCCTCCACAGGAGCGATCACCGGTTCTCCTACAAACATCGGATCATTCACCGCGAGCATTGCCGCATCCAATGGCGCAGGTAGCGGAGCATCGCAGAGCATCGGATTTACCATCGAGGCAGGCGCTCCGGTCATCACTCCAAACCAAAATCTCAACGGCACGGTCGGAATGGCTTTCTCAGCAGGGATCGCTCTCACTAACTCAGCAAACCGCCCTGCTGCCGGATACGCCTTCACCGGCCTTCCCGCATGGGCGGCGACAAACTCCTCGAGCGGCATCATAGCTGGCACACCAACTGCCGCAGGCACCACGACCTTTTCTGTGACGGCCACAGGACCGGGTGGCACAAGCGCGGCCA
>Ga0208485_1000382_pt1 | contig 13340 bp, 16 predicted proteins | sample LakMenEpi27Jul12_FD_150707 | JGI IMG/M metagenome (GOLD analysis project Ga0208485, IMG submission 150707) | Freshwater microbial communities from Lake Mendota, WI - 17JUL2012 deep hole epilimnion (SPAdes) | ecosystem: Environmental > Aquatic > Freshwater > Lentic | place: Lake Mendota, Madison... | reverse complement strand
CCGAAATATTATTGTCACCTTAATAATTTTGTTGATTCCAGTTGTATTAGGAATGTTAATTAGAAAATACAGTGCCAATATCGGTGCAGTTCTTGAGTTAATGGGTGGACTAGTTGGAGCTTTCTTTATTTTGTTCTTACTTTCAACCTGGGTGCCAAGAAACTGGGGATTGCTTTCTTCAACTCCTTGGCAAACATACGTTGTAGCAATTGGTCTTGGATTATTTGGAATCATCATTGCTTACTTGCTGACTCGTGGATTCAAAATGCATCCTATGAATGCCCGCACTATTGCATTGGAAACTGGTATTCAAAACGGTCCACTAGGTATTGCCATTGTGCTTTTGAACTTCAGCGGTGATCCAACAATTGGATTGGTACTAATCGTGCCAGCTCTTTACTCTTTGTTTATTGTGCTTATCTCAACAGCTGTGACAATCTGGTTTCGAAAAGCAAATCTGGCAGAAGAACAAAAAATTCCAAGCCTGCTCTAATTGGGGCCTACATCTAGTAGTTTGACTTTATGATTGAAACTTTTGATTGTGTAATTCTTGGTGGAGGCCATAACGGTTTAACTAGTGCTGCTTATCTTGCTAAAGCTAATAAATCAGTTTTAGTCTTAGAAGCCCTTGATGAAACTGGTGGTGCTGCAGTATCGGTTAAACCATTTAAAGGTTTAGACGCCAATCTTTCTCGTTATTCATATTTAGTTTCTCTTCTTCCCCAGCAAATTATTGATGAGCTTGATTTAAAACTTAATTTGATCTCCAGAACTGTTGGTTCATACACCCCAGTGAGCGAAAACGGTAAAGAAACAGGACTTTTAGTTGAAAGAAATTGGGATGAAAAAACAAAACAATCATTTGGAAATGTCACCGGTTCAATTGATGAATTCAACACTTGGAGTGATTTTTACACCCGGATTGAAAAAGCGGCTCAAGTAATTGCCCCAACACTACTTGAACCTTTAATTAGCCAAACTGAATTAAAGAACAAGGTAATCGCTGCAACTGATGAAGAAACTTATAACTGGTTATTCAAGATACCAATTACTGAAACTATTGAAAAACTCTTTAAAAATGATGTGGTCCGAGGAGTAGTTCTAACTGATGCACTAATTGGAACATTTACAGATGGCAGAGATAAAGAACTACTAGGTAACCGATGCTTTCTTTATCACTTGATTGGTAATGGCAACGGTGAGTGGAAAGTTCCCCAAGGTGGCATGGGACAAGTAAGTAAAGCCCTAAATCAAAAAGCAGTAGAACATGGTGCAGTGATAAGAACCAACAGCAAAGTCACAAAAGTTGTTTCTGATGGCAAAACTGCTCAAGTTAGCTATCTTGATAAAGATGGAAACCTGAAAGAAATCAACACCAAATTTGTACTAAGCAACATGGCACCAGATGTACTTAACAAAACTTTAGGTAGATCTGTAGAATCAAACACAGAAGGCTGCCAAGTAAAGATCAACATGTTGTTAACACGATTGCCTAAACTTAAATCAGGGGAAGATCCAAGTCTTGCTTTCAGAGGAACTTTGCATGTTAACGAGAAGTTATCTGAATTAGATATATCTTTTAATGAAGCAAAATCAGGAAAAATTCCAAAGGTTTTGCCCTCAGAAATTTATTGTCACACCTTGACTGATGATTCAATTCTTTCCCCAGAATTGAAGGCCAAGGGATACCAAACAATTACTTTGTTTGGATTAAACACTCCTGCTTCCCTATTTGATTTAGATCATGACCAGAAAAGACAAAAGGTAAAAGAGCTATACCTTGAAGGATTAAATTCATTCTTTAGTGAAAAAATAGAAGACTGCCTTGCAATTGATACTGACGGTAATCCTTGTATTGAGGTTAAGACTCCACAAGATATCGAGGAATCTGTGTTTTTACCTAGAGGAAATATTTTTCAAAGAGAACTGCAATGGCCTTTTGCTGAAAATGAGAATGAAATAGGCAAATGGGGTGTTGAAACCGATATTGCAAATATTTTTAATTGTGGTGCAGGTGCCAAGCGAGGTGGTGGAGTGAGTGGAATTCCAGGAAGAAATGCTGCTCAAGCAGTTTTAATGACAGGCCTTATTTAGCGCTTGTAAGCGCCAATAGTTATATGGCAGTGGGGTTAAAAAGCCAACAACCAACATGATTGGAATAACCCACCAGGTTAGTTTTGCTCCCCCAGTTAACAAAACATCAGTCACATTCATTGCCACTTCCATTGAGATCATGGAAATTAAACTCATCCCGATTGCTGTTTTAAAAGCTAGGTTAAGAGCCATTTGGCGAGACAAAATAAAAGTCTCTAAAATTATTGAGGTTATCAAACCATTGACAATTGCCAGAATCATAATTGCCAGTACTGGCCAGGCAATTCTATTTACTTGAAAATAAGCAATCGTTCCAAAATCCCCAATAGAGCAACCAAGCAAGCACCACAGAGTATTTTTAGAAGCTTGCTTCCAGGTAGTAGTTACTTTCCACGAAATATTCAGAGTCATTGTGCTCATGACTTGACTCTACTCTTAATTTTTAAATCATCCAGCTTTCAGATGAGTCATATTCAGCTTTTGTTATTAACTTCTGATCAGCACCAACAGCAACTGTGTCTGGGGCCACATTTTTTGTGATTACTGCATTTGCTCCAATAATTGCATTTTTACCAATTGTGATGTTGCCCAAAATTTTGGCACCGGCACCAACTAACACACCATCTTCAATGCTGGGATGTCTTTTACCTTTACTAAAAGTTCTTCCCCCCAGTGTTACTCCGTGATAAAACATCACATCATCACCAATTACAGCTGTTTCACCAATTACTACACCCATTCCATGATCAATGAAGAATCTTCTTCCAATTTGTGCACCTGGATGAATTTCAATTCCGGTTAAGGAGCGGTTATAGTTCGACATCATTCGAGCTACTAAATAAAGTTTTCTATTCCAAATCCAATGAGTGATTCTGTGTAACCACACAGCATGCAAACCTGGAGATGCCAAAACTAATTCTAGTTTTGACTTAGGAGCTGGATCTCTTTTTAGTGCTGCGTTAATATCTTCTCGAAAACGAATCATTGTTCCATTAAGTCTTGATAAAGCACTGTGGATAAGTATCGTTCCCCAAATGATGGAATGATTACCACAATAATTTTGCCGTCAAATTCTGGTCTCTTTGCAACTTGGGATACTGCCCAAAGTGCTGCCCCAGAAGAGATACCCGCAAGAATTCCTTCCTCTGCTCCTGCTCGTCTGGCGTATTTAATTGCTTCTTCATTTGGTGCATCTAGCACTTCATCATAAACATTCTTATCCAAAATATCTGGTATGAAGTTTGGACCAATTCCTTGCAAAGGATGACCTGCTGGGGTTCCACCATTTAAAATAGGGGAAGCAGCGGGTTCAACTGCAAATATTTTTATGTTTGGATTTTTCTCTTTCAAAACTTGGCCAATACCAGTGATGGTTCCACCAGTTCCAATTCCTGCTACAACTGCAGCCACCTTGCCATCGGTGTCATTCCAAATCTCTAGGGCAGTTGTTTTTCTGTGAATTTCTGGATTTGCCGGATTAGCAAACTGTCGAACCAAAACTGCACCTTCTTTATTTCCAATTTCTTCAGCTTTTGCAACAGCACCTTTCATTCCTTCAGCGCCAGGGGTTAGAACAAGTTGTGCACCGTAGGCCTTAATTAAGGTTCTTCGTTCCTTGCTAACTGAATCTGGCATTGTCAAAATAACTTTGTAACCTCTTGCCGCTCCGACCATTGCTAATGCAACACCAGTATTTCCAGAAGTAGCTTCAACAATTGAGCCACCTGGTTTTAATTTGCCAGATTTTTCAGCGTCATCAATCATGGCAATACCGATACGATCTTTTACAGTTGAAGAAGGATTGTAAAACTCTAATTTTGCATAAACTTGCGCTTTGGCACCATCAAGGATTCGATTAATTTTTACTAGAGGTGTGTTTCCAACAACTTGAGTTATGTTGTCATAGAGCTTCATTGATTGATTCTCCTATTTGAAATTTGTGGTAACGGGTATAACCAATTTTATGAGGACATTGCCAAACTTGCGACTTGGGTTAAGTAGTTGCCAAAGCTTTGCAATAACAATTTATTGACTTATTTTCATACCTAAATATGCAGATAACCCTGTGTTGATAGATAATGGAAATATGAATCAATTTCTGCTCATCCTCTTGGTAATTGGGCTCTCCACTGCATTTGGATTCTTTCTTCATTTCACTCGCGGAAAACTCACAAACAAATACTCAAATGAGGTCCAATTCTCTGATCTAAAATTAGGTTTTGAAATTGGCAAGAAGGCAACAATATTGCAGTTCAAAACCCAATATTGCTCAATCTGCCCAGGAGTTAAAAGACAAATAAGTGAATTGATAAAGAACGATCAGGATATTTCATTCCATGAAATTGATGCTGTTGAAAAAATTGATTTAGCTCGAAGGCTTCATGTGAAAAGTTCCCCAACGGTTCTCTTCTTTAATGAAGACGGCCTAGAAGAGGGGCGCATTATTGGCGCACCTAAAAGTAATGAAATAAGAAATACCCTAGAAAAAATAACAACGATAAAAATGGAGAAAACAAATGCAAATTGATGCCAGAGGTCCACGATTTGGAGCTGCTATAACTTTGGTTGTTTTAGTATTCGTGATAATTCTTGATAGCCCACTTCTACTTGCCTTTCAAACTCTTGTTTGGGGAATTGGTGCCATAGCTGGTCCTCACAGAAGTCCATATGGTCTTATTTTTAAAACGCTCGTTAAACCAAGACTTAAAAAGACTGGTGAGTTAGAAAACGTTAAACCACCACAATTTGCCATGTTAGTTGGTTTTATATTTGGTGCTGTAGGTCTACTTGGTGCAGCAATTGGAAGTCCTACGTTGTTTTTTGTAGCTACTTCATTTGCTCTATCTGCTGCATTCTTAAACGCAGTATTTAACTTCTGTTTAGGTTGCGAAATGTATTTGCTACTAGTAAGAGCAAGACTAGTTCGTTAATTTCAGCTTTTCCACAGGCACTATTTATCCACAGGTAAAATAACTTGTAATTTTCTTTTACTTATGACAAGATAACTTGTATATGTGGAATTCGACCCTTTTATCGCCCCCAGTGCTTTCAGACATGGCATTAGCCGAGAAGACATTTTGCATGCATATAGAAATCCAATTCGAATTTTCGAACTTGATGAAAACTTGTATATGATTATTGGGTCCAATAGAGCGGCACTGCTAATCGAGGTTGGGTTAAATTCCACATCCAACCGTCAAGTCATTATTCATGCAATGAAAGCTCGAAATAGGTTTCTCTAATGCCAAAGTCAATAAAAGATATCTTATCTAACGCAGATTCCCTTTCTGAAAGACTAAAACAATATGAGCCTGATCCCAAAGATGAACGAGACGTGAAGATATTCAAATCTCTACAACAGGCAGTAATTGATAAATCTTTAATTGAGGAAAACCTACTCAAAATAATTAAAAAGGCGCGTAAGAATGGTTATTCCTGGTCTTTGATTGGTTCATTTTTGGGAACCTCGGGAGAAGCAGCGCGACAAAAATATGGCAATAGTCAATCTTGACTAGTTAAACCTTCTCTTTGACTCCAACGTGTTGTCTCACCGCTGGTGCTACAACATTTCCATAAAGTTCAATTGATTTCATTATTTCTTTGTGTGGTAGATAACCAATACTTAATTGCATCATGAATCTATCCATTTGCATGTGTTCGTGTGCTCTTAAAATCTTTTCCACAACCTCTTGAGGACTACCCACACCTATTGCTCCGTTGATGCCACACTCTTGTTCAAAGTGGCCTCTACTTTGTGGAGCCCAACCACGTTCACGTCCAATTTGATTCATTGCTCGATCATGTCCTGGCCAAAATAAATCACGTGCTTTTTGACTAGTTTCAGCAACAAATCCATGAATATTAATTCCCACAGGCAATACTCCATGACCATTTTCTGCTGCAACTTTTCTGTGCAAATCAACTAAGGGTGCAAACCTAATTAAATCTCCACCAAGAATTGCAATAGCTAAAGGCAAACCAAGTGTTCCTGCTCTAACAACAGATTTTGGTGTTCCCCCAATAGCAATCCAAATGGGAAGTTTTTCTTGTAAAGGTCTGGGATAAATTCCCATTCCATTTATGGCTGCTCTGTGGCGTCCCTTATTCCAGGTGACTTTTTCGTTATCTCTAATTGCTAATAAAAGATCCAGTTTTTCAATAAATAGTTCTTCATAGTCTTCTAATTCGTAACCAAAAAGTGGGAATGATTCAATAAATGACCCACGTCCGGCCATGATTTCTGCTCTGCCATCTGAAATCAAATCAATAGTGGCAAATTGCTGAAAAACTCTAACTGGATCTTCAGAAGATAAAACTGTTACCGCAGTTGCAAGGCGAATATTTTTAGTTCTCATGGCTGCTGCAGCTAATAAGGTGCTGGGCGAAGAAATCACAAAGTCTGGTCTGTGATGCTCTCCAATGGCATAAACGTCTAATCCAACTTGATCTGCTAATTCAACTTCTTCAATAAGATCTTTTAATCTTTGATGCTGGGAAACAGAACCATCAAGGGGCATATCGCCAAAGGTGAATATTCCTAATTCCATAACGAAATTCTATGGCAAAATCTAAGAGAGCGCAGAATTTTCAATTTCTATAGGCAGAAATCAAGTCATTTATGACGCTTTCCCACTTTTTTGGGGTCAATCCAAAAGTCTTTCGAGTTTTGTCATCATTCATCACAAAGGGCATATCGAATTGATAATTCGAGTTTAATAATTCCCTGACCACAGGATTAAAAATTCCAATCAATTTTTGAATAGCTGGGGGCACAGAAGAAACTTCTGGTAGAGCAACACCTAATGCACCAGCAATATCTCTAACCACCTCAATTTGAGTTTTTGGTTCATTGCTTGGAACATGCCATGGCTTGCCCCAAGCACGTTCATCATGACCAACCACCATCATTAGTTTTGCTACATCTTCAGGATCTGTCCAAGTATGAGGTTGATCGATTGCTCCCAGAAGTTGGATCTTTTTTCCCTTAATCAAGTTTGGGACAACACGATCCCCCATTCTGCTTTGATCAGAAGCACAAATGTAGTCAGATCCTCTAACTTCTGTTGCGCGAATTTTTTTGGAATCGTGTAAAGCTTTAGCGTCAAACCACATTTGAGCTCTGACTTGTCCATTGGTCCAGGTTGCCTTAAGAGGCAGATCTTCAGTCATCATTCCTTCGTGAGGTCCGTATCCATAAAGATTTGAACAGGTAACTAAAACTGCCTCAGATTTTTCTACATACTTGTTAATGGCATTACTAATTGGTGGCCATTTTGTTTTCCACTGGTGGTAAGGAGGATTTACACAGTTATAAACAACTTGTGGATTGATACTAATGGAAATCAAGTCATTAACTGATGACGCGTTTGCTTTGATACAAACTATATTTTTGTGTGTGGGGCCCCTTCCAGATCGTGATGCAATTATTACTTTTTGATCTGATTCAGCTAAAAGCTTTGCCAGAGACCTACCCACAAAACCACTACCAAGCACTACATGAGGCTGAGTCACTAAATTCTCCATTTCGTTGTGTTTTTATTACAGCTTTTAATTTTTGACGAGAGTCTTACCCTTGATCAATAACCAAAAACCTGTAAAAAGAAACCAAAGTTGCACAATTGTGGTGCCAATGAAATCTGCTGATGAGCCTGGATCTATTCCAACTATCCCGGTTGAAGTCCAGAGCAAACCAAGGACAGAAATTAGTCCAAACACGCTAATCCACTTAGGTAGGGTTCTTCTTATAAGATTTGCAATCGAAAGAAAAAATATGGAAATAGCAGCAAATATGCTCACTCCAAGTACTTCTCCTATTGTGCCCCCGTATGAATTAAGAGTTTCAAAGACCACACTTACAACATATTTTTGGTCTTCTGTCGTAGATTGTTCCCAAATTTTTGCTAGATCAAACATGGGAACAAGCCAACGTATTATTCCGATGCTTCTAGCTAAAGCTGAAGCTATCGCAAAGGCAACAATTATTTTAATCAAAATTCCACTATCTTTGCCTAACACAATTTGAGCTAATAAAACCATTGTTATGGCAAATAGAAGGGAGAGAATCAAATAAGCAAAATATCCAACTCTGACAGCACCTTCATTTTCCAGCAATCGTGGTAGTGCAATAGATGCAGGATCATCTAAACTCTCGGGCCAATTGATGGCAGCACCTAGGATTATTGTTGGGAAAAAGATCAATAAACCTTGAATTATGCTGATGAAACCAGACCATCTCACCAGATTTCTATTTTCATTTCCCATAACAACTGTATTTCTATCCTTTACCATTTTTGCTCCTTTTTAGTGTTTGATCTGAAATCTTTTTAGAGATTTTGGTGCCCACCAGTTGTACTCTCCAAAAAGTCTCATTAATGCGGGCACCAAAAGTGCCCTTATTAGGGTGGCATCAATCAAAATTGCAAATGCTACTCCAAATCCCAAAAGTTTTATAGAAGTAACCCCGCTGGTTAAAAATGCAGCAAAAACTATGGCAAGAATCAATGCAGCAGCTGTAATAATTCTTGCTGATTTCTGCAGTCCAAGAGCAACAGCATCAACGTTGGACTTTCCGGCGTCGTGCTCTTCTTTTATTCGAGAAAGCAAGAAAACTTCATAATCCATAGACAAACCAAAAGCAACTACAGATACCAGAACAAGCATGTTTGTATCGATTGTTCCATTTACATTGAAATCTCCAATTAGAGATTTCAAATTTCCTTCAATAAATACCCAGGTAAGCGCACCAATTGTTGCGGCAAGAGAGATGAAGTTCAATAATACGGCTTTGATTGGTAAAATAATTGAACCCGTAAAGGCAAAGAGAAGTATAAATATTGTAATCATGATCCACGCAATGACAATTCCAAGATTGTCTCGAATTGCACCTTGGGTATCTGCATAATCTGCAGCTTGACCTCCAATAAGGGTCTGTTGCGAAGTAGGGATATCTCGCAGCTGTTGAATCAAACTTTCCCCTTCAGGTGTTCTAGGTTTTATTGACTGAATGGCCTCAGCCCTCACGAAATCACCAGAAACCAAGGGTTCACCAACTCTGGTTATTCCTTCTGTTTGGTTCACTAGATTTAAATATTGACGAATTTCTGGCAGATTATTTGAACCATTTGGAAAAACAAATTCTATTGGAGCACCTTCTTCTCCTGGAAATTCTTGTGCAATAAATTCTGATGAGATATAGGCTCGGTCAGTTTTTGGCAAAACATCAGTATCTACTTGGCCAAATTTAACATTATTTATTTGAGAAATAAAGAGAATTAGAATTGCAGACGATAACGCCAAAATTGTTATAGGTTTTCTCATAACAAATCTGGCAAACGTAGACCATCGGCCTTTTTCCAAGTTAGTAAAAGCATTTTTTCTTATTCGACCTTTATTAATATTTTTTCCAAGTAAAGACATGATTGCTGGTAACGGAATAAGTGCACCTAAAACAGCAAGCGTTACCACCGAGGCCCCGGCGTATCCCATGGATTTAAGAAAATTCAGTGGAAAAAATGTTAAAGAAAGTAGAGTCACAACAACTGTTAGGCCTGAATAAAAAACTGTTTTTCCAGCTGTTTTCAAAGTATTTACAATCGCTTTTTCTTTTCTAACACCTTTTGCTAATTCTTCTCTGAAGCGATTAACCATTAATAGTGCATAATCAATTCCTAATCCAAGCCCAAGTCCTGTTGTTAGATTTAAAACAAAAACACTTACATCTGTGACAAATGTCAATAAATACATCACAAAAAAAGTACCAATTATTGAAGTTACTCCAATTACAAGAGGCATTGCTGATGCAACCATAGCCCCAAAAATAATGAGTAAGAGGATAAAAGTTAATGGAATTGCTATTGCTTCAGCAATTTTAAGATCGTCTTGAATCCTTCCATTGATCGCATTAGCAAAAACAGACGCTCCCGAAATGTAAACATCTAAATCTTTGTAGGTTTCATCATATTTTTCTTGAAATTCGCCCCCTAGTTTATCGGCTTCAGTAAAATCTGTTGTCTTATAATAAACAAATATTAGTCCGGATTGACCATCCTCACTTTTCAAAAATGGAGCTTTCCCAGCAGACCAATAGGAGATAACTTCTTCTACGGATGGTTCATTTTTAATTTCTTGCTCAAGTTCCGCCGCTGATTTAGCCACAGATAAGTCATCAATCGATTTTTCTTTAGATCCAACCGCAAGAACTAATGACGGCTGTTTGACATCAAACTCTTGCATTAAAATTTCTTGCGCTTTAGCTGAATCACTGTTTGGGTCTGTGTAGCCCCCTGAGTCAAATCTTGAAAATGCCTGGAAACCAAAGAAACCAGCAAGAATAATTCCAACGACGAAAAAAACAAGTACTGATTTACTACGCTTATTGATGAAATGCCCCAGAGATTCGAACATAACCGCCCTTTATCTTGACAACGTTAAGATAATTGCAGTATATTTGAACACTGTCAAGATACATGCCGAAATTATTTCAACGGTTTTGAAAGGATTTTGAAGATGAGTGATGCAGCAAGGTGGATGATCGCATTGGCATTCATTTCTTTGCCAACCATCGCTTTTGGTGGAAGCTTTCTCCTTACAATTTTGAAAAAACAGATTGGTGCGGAGAAAATCACAGCTGTTCAGCGTGAATATTTCAAAGCAGGACATGCCCATGCAGGAGTGCTGGTTACCCTGGCAGTAATAGGCCAATTAGTCCTTGATTACTCCAGATTTGAAGGTTGGGCAGTTTGGCTGCTTCGAGTAGGACTTTTTATAGCCCCACTTCTAATCTCTGGTGGATTTTTTGGAGGAGCCCCTAGAACAGAAGATGGAAAAGCAGGAGTGTTGGTTAAATTAATTCCAGTTGGAGCCGTGATTTTTAGTATTTCAACATTAGGCACGGGAATTAGTCTATTAATTTGATAATAGATAAAAAATGACATATTTATGGCAAGATGCTCCCGTGCCAATCAAAACAGCTCCAAAAAACACTTACCACCATGGTGATTTAGCTGATTCCTTAGTTCAATCAGCCATATCACTAGTAAAAAAACACGGACCGGATCAATTGTCACTTCGGGCAGTTGCAGCAGCCGTGGGAGTAAGTCCAAGTGCTGGATACCACTATTTTCCTGATAAAACTTCACTTGTTACAGCTGTCGGCAGATCCTTGTTTGAAGAACTTGCAAACAAACAGGAACGAGCCGTCAAAAAGATAAATGGCAACAACGCAAAAGCAGCAATAGAACGATTCCAAGAATTAGGTAAAGCTTACTTTGAATGGGCTTTAGCCCAACCCAACCTATATCGATTAATTTATGGTGGTTTTTGTGCCCCAAGTTTTGAAAATAACGAAAGTAAAGCTTGGAAGTTACTAGAAGCAAGTCTTGATGAGTTACTTTATTTTGGAGTTATTACTAAGGAATCTCGAGAAAATGGTGAAGCGTTTGTTTGGGCATCGGTGCATGGCGCAAGTTCATTAATTATTGAAGGATATATGCCAAAAGAAGCCTATATGCTCATAATTTCTCGAGTCAGAAAATCATTAGGAATAGATTAGTTAAGAAACTATTCTCTAAAATTTTTTCAACAACTGCTTTTTTCTGACCTTTATAAGTTTTCTAACCAAAGATTCAGGCAAAGATTTGTTAATTTCAAAACGCAATGTTCCCGCAGATTGATCGTATTTTGCAGTTTCTTTAACAAGCTCTTTCAAAACTGATCCTGAAAATGGGAAATAGGAGCAGTGTTTTTTAGCCGAAAGAAAACCACAAATTATGCCTTCCTCAATTTTGTAGGCGGGCATGTTGTAACTTATGACTTCTTGTGCTTTAGGCTCAATTTTCAAAATAGTCTTACGAAGCTTCTTTAAAGTTGACCTTTGTGGTTCAGGAACCGATTTTAAATAGGAATCAACTAACTTTTTGGACATTCTTAGAGTAAATCTCCTCGCAGTTTAAACGCTGTAGCTACTCTTTCAACCGATACAACAAAAGCTCCAGTTCTTAAGTCGCAACCGTATTTTTGTGAAGCATCCCAAGTGGCATCAAAAGCTATTTTCATGCGAGTATCAAGTTCGTTTCTAAATCTTTCTATAGGCCATCTAAATTCTTGAATATTTTGTGTCCACTCAAAATATGAACCCATCACACCACCAGCGTTAGCCAAAATGTCTGGCACAACTACTACCCCACGCTTTTGTAAGGCTTCATCAGCAGAAAGTGTTAATGGCTGATTTGCACCCTCCACAATAATTTTTGCTTGAACTTTTTCGTGATTAGAATCATTAATAACACCACCTAGCGCTGCTGGGATTAATAAATCACAATCCATGGTTAGTATTTCTTCCCCACTGACATCCTTACCTTCTGCAATTTCAGATACTTTCTTATGTTTACCAATTATTTCTTTAATGTTGAAACCTTTGTCATTGATTTTGCCACCACTAACATCAGCTAAACCAACTACTTTCATGCCAGCTTCTTGAGCAGCTAGAGCTGCATAAACTCCAACGTTTCCAAAACCTTGTATGGCAACTCTGATTTCACTTGGCTTTTTATTTATTTTTTCCAATGCTCCAACGGCAACACCAATTACACCTCGTCCAGTTGCTTCTTCTCTTCCGGGTGCGCCAAATAATCCAAGTGGTTTTCCTGTTACAACAGCTGGAGAAAATCCATTTATTCTTTGATACTCATCCATAATCCAAGCCATGGTTTGAGCATCTGTTCCCATATCTGGTGCTGGCACATCGCGATGAGGACCAAGAATGTTAACCATTGTTCTAGTCCATCTTCTTGTTACTTCTTCTTTTTCTCTGACAGTTAATGTGGTGGGATCAACAGTCACCCCACCTTTACCGCCACCAAATGGCACATCAACTAATGCAGTTTTCCAAGTCATGAGACTTGCTAATGCTCTTACTTCATCTAAATCAACTGATTGGTGGTATCTAATGCCACCTTTTCTTGGACCTCTTGCTGAAGAATGTTGAATTCGATAACCAGTTAGAACATCAATTCCACCAGATTCTCTTCTTAATGGAATTGAAATAATTAATTCACGTTCTGAAGTGGAAAAAGCCTTAATAAAATCTTTGGAAAGTTTAAGTAATTCACCAGCTCTAAATACGTAAGCATTTACTTCTTCTAGTGCACTAACGCCTTTGTTATGCATTTTGACCTTCTTTTCTTAATCTTTATTCTAGGTCCAAACAGGTTCTTGGACTTCCTTAACATTACCCTCTTTATCAAGCA
>Ga0208485_1000378_pt1 | contig 13420 bp, 12 predicted proteins | sample LakMenEpi27Jul12_FD_150707 | JGI IMG/M metagenome (GOLD analysis project Ga0208485, IMG submission 150707) | Freshwater microbial communities from Lake Mendota, WI - 17JUL2012 deep hole epilimnion (SPAdes) | ecosystem: Environmental > Aquatic > Freshwater > Lentic | place: Lake Mendota, Madison... | reverse complement strand
CTTCAAGCATCAAAGATCGCCTTTGGTAAGTTGAAGTTAACAGGGGATGAAGCAACTGGCGGAAAGATTGTTGAGTACGCAGTTGAATCACCCCTTAAGCAGATTGCAATTAACGCAGGCCTTGAAGGTGGCGTAATTGTTGAAAAAGTTCGCAGCTTAGAGACTGGTTTTGGTTTAAATGCTGCAACTGGTGAGTATGTTGACATGATTAAAAGTGGCATCATCGATCCAGCAAAGGTAACAAGATCAGCACTACAAAATGCTGCATCAATTGCTGCTCTCTTCTTAACAACAGAGGCAGTAATTGCTGATAAGCCAGAGCCTAAATCAGCTGCGCCAATGCCAGGTGGCGATGGCGGCGGAATGGACTTTTAAAAGTTCATAACCAAATTAACAAAAGCCCCCGCTTAAAACCGGGGGCTTTTTCATTTTAATCATAAGCAGATTACAATCTACCTATGGCAAAAAAGAAATCATTATTTAAAAAGCTCCGTAAAAGTGAGAGCTCACTGGTGGCAGAGCCTGAGGCACCAGTTGATGAAGCGATTTTAGAGGCAATCGCCCAACCTAAGGTTGAAGAGATCCTAAAGCCGGTAATTGTTAGAAAGCCATACATTGCACCCGCCAAAACCTATCCAGCAAAGATTGAGTTAGAGGTAAATAAGAGCGATATTTTTGGCGTATTAAATAATGCAAAACAAGCAGCTATCGAAGATGCTGGTAAGGCTGAGTATGTTGGTGAGTTTTACTCAATTGATTCTGATGAAGAAAGAATTGCAACTTACCTCTTCCACGCAAAACTTCCTGGTTATACCGGTTGGATGTGGGCGGTAACTGTTGCCAAGGTTGATGATCAAAGTGATGCAACAATCTGTGATGTAGTTTTACTGCCAGGTGCTAAAGCATTACTTGCACCAAACTGGGTGCCCTACTCACAAAGAATTCAGCCAGGAGATCTTGGTATTGGCGATGTTGTGCCAACCTCACCAGATGATGAACGGTTAACGCAAAGTTATGCCGCACTTCCAGGGGAGGAAGAGTTAGATATTGCTCAGCTGTATGAGTTTGGTTTTAGTAGAGCTAGAGTGTTATCAATTGTTGGCCGAGATGCAGCAAGTAAGAGATGGTATGAGGGTGATCGCGGACCACGTGCACCAATTGCCCAAGCTGCTCCAAAGCCTTGTTCATCCTGTGGCTTTTTTATCCCAATCGCCGGCTCACTTCGTGGCGCATTTGGAGTTTGCTCAAATGCAATCTCACCTGAGGATGCTCGGGTGGTTTCCTTTGATCACGGCTGTGGCGCCCACTCTGAGGCGTTAATCAAGGCTGAATAATCCACTAACGCCCATCGCATAAGTTGGGTTAAACTACTCACCTGCCCATCTAGAGATGGCCTAAACGAATACTAAAATTTGAAGGGAGATACCAATGCCTACTGGTCGAGTTAAATGGTTTAGTTTAGAAAAAGGTTTTGGATTTATTTCCAATGATGAAGGTGAAGATGTTTATCTTTCAGCTGACGCGCTGCCTAGTGGTGTAACTACAGTTAAACCTGGCACAAAGTTAGAGTTTTCAATTGCTGATGGCCGCCGTGGCCCTCAAGCCTTATCTGTTTCAATTGTGGAAGCACCACCAACTATGGCAACAAGTTCACGTGGTAAAAATGATGATCTTGCTGCGATGATCGAAGACACAATTAAGATCCTAGATCGATATGGCAATGGACTTCGAAGTGGTCGAACCTCAACTGCTGCAGATGGTGAGAGATTAGCTAAGGTTTTGCGTGGAATTGCATCCCAGATTGATGGGAATTAAAGCTTTCCTTTTCGACCACGTCTGATGGTGTAGCGAAGTCCAATAACACCCAGTAGAGCGCCAATTACACAGATCCAAAGCACATTGCTATCAGCGTTCATCACAACTGCAAATACAAAGGCAATAATCCAAAGCACAATGCCCATCGCAATGATAAAGATTGATTCCTTCATATTGACTCTCTTTCTTACAAGCCGCTGATTAAGACCATGGTGACCATGCCAATTAAAATAACAATGGTTACCCTGCGGCGAAACTTTGCACTCATCATTTTGCCATCTCCTGCACCACATACTCAATTGATGCGGTGAGCGCATCAATATCTGCTGGTTCAACAGCTGGAAACATACCAATTCGAAGTTGGTTCTTACCCAATTTACGGTATGGATCGGTATCAACAATTCCATTTGCGCGAAGTATTTTTGCAATCTCAAGTGCGTCAATGCTCTCATCAAAGTTAATTGTGCCAACTACCTTTGATCGCATTGCTTTGTCAGTAACAAAAGGAGTGGTGTAGGAGGTTTTCTCAGCCCAGTTATATAAACGATTTGAAGAATCCTCACTTCGGCCTGCTGAAAACTTTAAGCCGCCATTTGAATTGATCCAGTTAATTTGCTCTGCTAACAAGATTAGAGTGGCAAGGGCTGGAGTGTTATAGGTTTGATCTAAACGAGAGTTTTCAATTGCAATTGAAAGATCAAAAAATGCTGGTACCCATCTTTTACTTGCCTTAATTTTTTCAACCCGAGCAATTGCTGCTGGGCTCATAATCGCAATCCATAAGCCGCCATCGGAGGCAAATGATTTTTGGGGGGCAAAGTAGTAACAATCAGATTGAGAAATATCTAAATCAAGGCCGCCGGCAGCACTAGTTGCATCAACCAAAGTTAAGGCGCCAGCTGATCCTTTTGGTCGAATAATTGGCATCATTACCCCAGTACTAGTTTCATTATGGGTTAATGCGTAGGCATCAATATCAGTTGCAACTACTGGCAGTGGATGAGAGCCCGGCTCAGTTTTAATAACCTGTGGCTCATCAATCATCGGCGCCTCTTTGGCAGCGGAAGCAAATTTTGAGGAGAACTCACCAAATACTAAGTGCTGTGATTTTTTCTCAATTAACCCAAAGGTAGCAATATCCCAAAATGCAGTTGAGCCACCATTTCCAATAACTACTTCATAACCTTCAGGCAAGGAAAATAAAGATTTAAGACCACCTCTAACTGATGCCACAACATCTTTTACTGGTTTTTGCCGGTGGCTAGTTCCTAAAACTTTTCCATAATTGCTAGCTAGATTTGCAATTGAGGACGGCAAAATTTTTGATGGTCCACATCCAAACCTGCCATCAGATGGTTTTAAATTATCAGGGATCTTAATTTCACTCATTGGTAGATATTAGGGGTTAAGCCGTTTGATCTGCCACTTACTTTCACCCTCTTTTACATAACGAATACGATCATGTAAGCGTGAATATCTACCCTGCCAAAACTCAATAGATGTGGGATTTACTACATACCCACCCCAGAAGTCAGGTTTTGGTATTTGCTCACCTTGCGGCCACTTTGCTTCAAAGAATGCAAATTTTTCCTCTAGCTCACCTCTGGAAGAAAGTTCAGTTGATTGCTCACTAGCCCATGCTCCAATTTGAGAGCCGCGAGGTCGGGTAGCAAAGTATTTTTCTGAACTCTCTTGTGAAACTTTTGTAGCACTTCCAATCACAATTACCTGTCGCTCCATTGGATACCAAGGAAATACCAGTGAAACTTTATTGTTTTTTGCAATCTCACCAGCTTTTCTAGAGTTGTAATTTGAGAAAAAAGTAAAGCCATCTTTTGTTAAATCTTTAAGTAAAACTGTTCGACTACTTGGTTGGCCCCCATCAACGGTGGAGAGCACCATCGCATTTGCCTCAACTACAACCTCATTGGAGCTGGCCTCTTTTAACCAGGTATCAAATAACTCCAAGGGATCTGCTGGTAGAGAGCCTTCAATCAAACCAATCTCGCCATACTGCCTACGCATTGCCGCAATATCTTCACGATTAGCCATGGGTGTATCCAACCTCATTTTGCCCTGGTTTGGTGCATCGCCTGCCTCATAGCAGAATAGGCGCATTAGAACTTAGACAAAGGAGTACCTGCGGTGAGCGATGATTTCAAACCTGGCCTTGAAGGTGTAATTGCATTTGAGTCCAAGATCGCAGAGCCAGATAAAGAGGGAAGTGCGCTTAGATATCGTGGCGTTGATATTGATGATTTAGTTGGTCGAGTTACCTTTGGAAATGTTTGGGGTTTATTAGTAGATGATGAGTTCAATCCAGGATTACCACCTGCTGAACCATTTTTAATTCCAGTACACACCGGTGATGTACGAGTTGATGTGCAATCTGCCATCGCCATGCTTACTCCTGCTTGGGGATTAAAACCATTGCTTGATATTTCAGATGAAGAGGCAAGAAGTAATTTAGCAAGAGTTTCAGTAATGGTGCTCTCCTATGTGGCCCAATCTGCCCGCGGCACAATCGCGCAAGTTATTCCACAATCAGAGATTGATAAAGCACACACAGTTGTTGAGCGAATGATGATTCGCTGGCGAGGTGAACCAGATCCAGTGCATGTGCGCGCCATTGATGCCTACTTTGTTTCAGCTGCTGAACATGGCATGAACGCCTCAACATTTACTGGCCGAGTTATTGCATCAACTGGAGCAGATGTTGCCGCCTCCATCTCTGGTGCGATTGGTGCGATGAGTGGACCATTACATGGTGGTGCTCCTGCTCGAGTATTAAGCATGATTGAAGCGGTTGAAAAGTCAGGAAACGCTGAAAGTTATGTGAAATCAATTTTGGATAAGGGTGAGCGATTGATGGGCTTTGGTCACCGGGTTTATCGCGCCGAGGATCCACGCGCTCGCACATTGCGTAGAACTGCAAAAGAGTTAAATGCACCAAGGTATGAAGTTGCGCTCGCTCTTGAAAAAGCAGCGCTATCTGAATTAAAGCAACGTCAACCTGATCGAGTTTTAGAGACCAATGTTGAGTTTTGGGCAGCAATTGTTTTAGATTTCGCCCAAGTTCCAGCAAATCTATTTACTTCAATGTTTACCGCAGCTAGAACCGCTGGCTGGTCTGCGCATATCCTGGAACAAAAGCGAACTGGTCGAATTATTCGGCCATCAGCTAGATATGTTGGACCAGGGCCAAGAAAGCCACAAGATGTTAAGGGTTGGGATGCCTCTGTGGAATCCCTTCATAACTAAGTCTTTTTTAAATAACAATTTGTTATTTTGCCCCTTTTTACCTTAATTCACCCCGCCTAACTGTGGCAAAACCGGGCAAAAACTAGTTAGATTAAGTTGTTGTCCAAGAGGCAGCAAAATCCTAGGAGGATCATTTAATGCAAAAGAAATTAATTGCAAAGGGTTTGGCATCTTCATTAGTACTTGCGTTAGTTGCAGGTCTAAACACAGTGCCAGCTCAAGCAGCAGATAAAGAGTTAGTAGTTTGGGCTGATGAAAACCGCGGACCTAACCTAACTAAGGTATTTGCAGCAAAAGGTGACTGGGTATCTGGTTACAAAATTACTGTTAAGGCTTTCTCAAGCTTTGATGCACTAAAGGATGCAGTAGATAAGGCAACTGATCTAACTGGACCAGACATTATTGTCGGTGCAAATGACTGGGTGCCAACAGGCGCTAAAAACGGCAAACTAGCCCCAATCACTCTTACTTCTTCGGTCAAGTCACGATTTACACCAAATCAATTATTTGACCTTTCCTACAAGGGTAACTTGTATGGAATTCCACTAGATATTAACAACGTAGCCATGATTTACAACGAAGAGTTAGTAAAAAACGCTCCAAAGACTCTTGGTGAAATGGTTAACTACTACAAAGCTAACAAAGATAAGAAGAAATTAGCTGCTGGTCTATGTATTGCAGGCGGCGGAACTTCATGGGGAGCTCACTCAATGCTTTCAGCACTTGGTGGATCTGCTTACCAGATGAAGAATGGTGCGGTTGATACTTCAAAGGCACCTATTAATCCAGCTGATCTTGCAAAGAACATCAAGACTTATCTATTAGATGCAAATGGCAAGAGCAATGGTTTCTTCCCAGCAACTGATACTGGTTGCAAAGATAATTACCTTGCTGGCAAAGTTCCATTTGCTGTAATTGGTAACTGGGAATGGCAGGACTACATGGCACTAGGTTTCCAAATGAACCTCATGCCAGTACCTGGCGTTAAGGCAGGATCAAATGGCACAATGTTTGCATCTGTAAGCGGTGCAATGTTGACTTCATTTGCTGCAAAGCGTGGCGTTGGCGCTGGAGCTAAAGATCTTTTGATTAATTTCTTTGGATCTACTGCTGGTGCTGTTGCATACCAAGCAATTGAATTACGTCCACCTGCTGAAAAGGGTGCGCAAGCTAAAGTTGAATTTACTGCGCAACAAAATTTCGGTAAAGCTGCAAGCAAGGCAGGAATTCCTCAGATCGGTTCAATCCTTAATGGAACTACCGGTTCAAAGAGTTACTGGGATCTGTTGCCAGCATTCTGGACAGCAGTACTTGTAAATGGCAGAGATCCACTAACCGAGGCGACAAAGATGAACAACTACTTTGTTAAAAACATAACCGCCGGTGTTAAGGATCTATAAGAAATAAGTTAAAGAAGTAAATTGAACTGGTGGGTTGGATTAATTTCCACCCACCAGTTTTCAATATCTTTCCTATTTAGTTAAGAGGCTGAATTGCTAGAGAATTTATTTCGTTACCTGCCAAAGGTGTTCAAATATGTTTTTCTAGCCCTAACTTTTTCAATTTTAGTAATGTTTATTCAAAGTGCTTTTGCCAAAAAAGAGTATGAAATCGGGGCTTTTCTACTATTGGCAGTAATTGCAATAGCCATAACCTATTTAACAAATTTATCAATACCATTGAAGTTTTTCTTACCAGGAATTCTATTTTTATCAGCTTTTGTCATCGGGCCAATTCTTTACACCGTTGTTATGTCGACCTTCCAATATCAAACCGGCAACTACATCTCTAAATCACAGGCTATAGAGCGGGTACAAATGTTGGGCATTGCCCCAGATGAAGCAAATACCACCTTTGATGTTGTGGTTGGTAACTACAATAATAAGTTTGCAATTCTGGCATCAGACCCAGTGAACAAACGATATCTACTAAGTACTGCCTCAGAGAAAATTGATTTATCGCCTGATCTAATTCAAATTGACGAAAATGGTGTGGCAACTACAGCGAGTGATTTTACGCCAGCTAAAACAGAAGAGATAGCCGGATTGGATCGACAAATTTCATCAACTCGTTTTAAATACGAGGGTGATTACTTCATAATGTTAGAAGGAAGCTCAGTTGGTGTGGTCGCTAGACAGGTTTTAAGATATGAAACTAGTGAAGATAAATTCATCAACTTAGTTGATGGTAATCAGTATGTAGATAATGGGCGAGGAAATTACGCTAATTCAGCAAACCCAGAAGATATTTTGCAGCCCGGCTGGCGATCTCCTATTTGGTTTTCGCATTATATTGATTTAGTCAAAGATGAAAGTGTACGAAGCCCATTATTTACTGTATTTATCTGGACTGTTGTATTCGCCTTTTTAACTGTATTGACTCAGTTTGCACTTGGTTTGTTGGTCGCTATTGCCATGAATAAACCTATCTGGGGACGCCGCGTATATAGATCAATATTTATTCTTCCTTATGCGATGCCAAGCATCATGAGCATTCTTATCTGGGGTGGAATGTTTAACACTGAATTTGGTGCGATAAATGCTTTGTTAGGAACTGACATTGCATGGTTTCAAAACGCAACCTTTGCAAGAATTGCTGTAATCATGGTCAATCTTTGGTTAGGTTTTCCGTATTTCTACCTGATAACAAGTGGTGCAATGCAAGCAATACCAAGTGAATTATCTGAAGCTGCTGCGATTGATGGCGCATCTCCAAGGCAAATATTTGCCAGAATAACTCTGCCCCTATTACTTAAAATTGTTACACCTCTTTTAATCGCATCATTTGCATTTAACTTTAACAATTTCAATTTGATTTATTTGCTTACCGGCGGTGGGCCCCGAAATGAATTAGACGGTCAGATTGCTGGAGCCACTGATATTTTGATCAGCTATACATACAAGATTGCTTTTGGTTCAAATATTCAAGATCTCGGACTTGCTAGTGCAATATCAGTCATAATATTCATAATTATTGCCAGCATTTCACTTTATGGAGTTCGTAAATCTAAAGTATTGGATAGTTTCTCATGAAGAAGTGGCTAGCAGATAATTTATGGCGTCATACAGTGGGAATTCTGGTTTCATTCTTTGCCTTGTTCCCATTGTATTTAGTGATAATTTCATCGATTAATCCAACTGGGAGTTTGCAAGTGTCATCCTTTATCCCAAGGGATTTTTCCTTGAACAACTACGAAAAGTTGTTTAATGATCCAACAATTCCATATTTGGTTTGGATGAAAAATACTTTGTTGATTTCAGGGGCAGTTGCAATACTTTCGGTAATCATTGGCGCATCATCAGCTTTTGCATTTAGTAGATTGAGGTTTAAAGGTAAGAGATTTGGCATTCAACTGCTCTTCCTAGTTCAAATGTTCCCTGCGATATTGGCCCTGTCTGCTGTTTATGTGATTATGGAGCGGGTTTATAACTTTGCTCCGGGGTATGGACTTGGCACTCAACCAGGTTTATTACTTGTGTATCTGGGTGGGGCAATGGGAGTAAATATCTGGCTACTTAAGGGATTTGTGGACTCAATCCCAATTGAATTGGATGAAGCTGCCAAGGTTGATGGCGCAAGTGCAATGCAAACTTACTGGCAAATTTTTATCCCGCTGGCCGCACCAATTCTTGCGGTGGTGAGTTTGCTTAGTTTTATTGGCACATTCAATGAATTTATTCTGGCCAGACTTTTCTTGGTTGATATGAATAGCCGAACAATCGCCGTTGGCTTGCAAGGTTTCATTGGTGGTCAGTACTCACAAAACTGGGGTGCATTTGCTGCTGGATCAATAATTGCTTCTGTTCCAATTGTGATTATTTTCTTGTCGCTGCAGAAATACATAATTAGTGGGTTAACTGCTGGGTCTGTTAAGGGTTAGTTTTTAACCAAAACTCCAAAACTTCAGGCAGTTGCCTCGCCCATGCTCGTTCATTATGGCTTGCTCGATTAAAGACAACACTCTTAAAGTTTTTGTTCAGGCTCCAACCAGATTTAATCATCAACTGGTCTGCTAACTGTTGGCAATCCTCATAATTTGCATCCAAGCCAGAGGTACCTCTACTCATCCAAACTTTATGCCCATCGCCTATGGGTAATCTTCTGATTAGATCCTCTACCAGTGGCTGATTACCTAAAATCCAATGTGTTGAAAGTGCAAGTGCAGTTTTATACAAGTCAGGAAATTTTATTAATCCATACAAGCTCGCCAGCCCGCCCATGCTGGCTCCGATCATTGCAGTCTTATCAGGCACTACTTGGTGGCCAATCGCTTGTGTGATTGCTGGAATTATCTGCTCAGCTATTTGTTTTTGATACTCATCTCCTCGTAGTTGTTCAATCTCTACACGATTTTGAATTGGTATGTTTTCAAGTGCTGGCAGTACTCCTGACTCAAAACTAAGTTTTGGCGTTAAATCTTTTCCTCTGCCATTTGGGTCAGACTTGCTGCTGCTATGAAAAACTCCAATAATTATTGGTGCAGGTAGTTGTGCAGAATTAAATACACGATTGGCAGTTTGCGCTAATTTCCATGTTGAGCGATAAGTTGCAGATCTATGGTCAAATATATTTTGGCCATCATGGGCAATAATCAAATGTTGTGTTGGCCCTGGGGGAGCCCAAAAATCCACCCGGCGTTGGCCAAAGTAGGTGGTATTGACCATTCCCGGCACGCCTCGGAGTTGAAATTGTTTATTTATCTCCACAGAGGCACGATAGCGCAATGGCCAGCAGCTCAATTTTTTGGTTTCGCAGAGACCTTAGATTAAATGACAATCCTGCGCTATTGGCTGCGATGGCAGAGAGTGAAGCGATACTTCCAGTTTTTATCTTAGATCCTAAGTTAATTAAAACAGCTGGTAGTAAAAGACTGGCATACCTTGGCCAATCACTTCACCATCTTGATGATTCTCTTGGAAATAAACTGCATGTTATTGCGGGGGATCAGATAACTGTTTTAAAAGAGTTAATTAGTAAAAATGATGCTAGTTCAGTACACATCTCAGCTGAGTATGAACCATATGGAGCTAAGCGTGATGAAAATATTGAAGCATCTGGAATTAAGTTAATTAGAACTGGATCTCCATATGCTGTTGCACCAGGCAGAGTTAGAAAACCAAGTGATGACACCCCTTACCGGGTATACACGCCTTTTTATAAAGCATGGTGTAATCATGGCTGGCGCAAACCAGCAGAATCCCCTAAAAATATAAATGCGATTGCGCCAACTAAAGATGCCAGAGCATTTCCTGATTGGAAACTGCCCGATGGCACAAAAATTACTCCATCAGGTGAAGCAGCAGCACTAGAAAGATTTAAGTATTTTAAAAAAAATGGTTTAGATAATTACGATGAGGCGAGAAATCTCGCCGGGATTGATGGCACAAGTAAAATGAGTGCGCATCTAAAGTGGGGTGAAATTCATCCACGAACTTTGTTAGCACCCCTTGGTGAAAGTAAAGCCCATGATGTTTATCGCAAAGAGATTGCTTGGCGCGAATTTTATGCAGATGTCTTGTTTAACAATCAACATACTGAAACTGATTACTACGCGCCACAATTTGCAAATATGAGATATGACAAACCAGGCGAAAAATTCAAAGCGTGGTGTGAGGGTAAAACTGGTTATCCATTTGTGGATGCTGCCATGCGCCAATTACTAGTTGAAGGTTGGATGCACAATCGAACCCGAATGGTGGTTGCATCATTCTTAGTTAAAGATCTTCATCTTGAGTGGCAATTAGGAGAGAGATTTTTCCGTGAGCATTTAGTTGATTATGACGTGGCATCAAATGCTCATGGCTGGCAGTGGACAGCAGGTTGTGGCACCGATGCCTCCCCTTATTACCGAATATTTAATCCAATTGAACAAGGAAAACGATTTGATGAAAACGGGGATTACGTTAGAAAGTATGTGCCAGAACTTGCTCATATTAAAGGTATTGAAATCCATGAACCTTGGGAACATCCAGATGGCTATTCCAAAGGTTATGTGAAGCAAATTGTTGATCATAAAGTGGAACGAGCTGAATCTCTGGCAAGGTTAGAAGAAATTAAAGTCAATAAACCTGTTTATTCAAAGGATTAACATGAGTAAACATGATGTTGTAATTATTGGCGGCGGGCACAATGGATTAGTTGCCGCCTGCTACTTGGCAAAGGCTGGCAAAAAAGTATTAGTACTTGAAGCAAATAGTGAAATAGGTGGCGCATCAACATCTGAGTATGTTTTTGCAGGGTTAGAGGCAAAATTATCTAGATACTCATACCTTGTTTCATTACTGCCAGATCAAATCATTAAAGAGCTTGGATTAAATTTTGAGTGTATTTCTCGCAAAATTTCCTCCTATACCCCTTATGAAAAAAACGGTAATGATGCTGGTCTATTGGTTAAAAGAGTTTGGGATGAAAGCAATGATCAATCATTTAACCAATTAACTGGTTCAGATAGTGAAGCTCAAGCTTGGCAGCGCTTTTATGATCAAGTAAGTCAATTTGCTCAGGTAATTGCGCCCACACTTCTTCAGCCACTACCAACCAAGAGTGAGATAAAAGCAAAGTTAAATGATGATTTAGTATGGAAGATATTAATTGAACAATCTTTAGGGCAGAGTTTAGATCAATACTTCAAAGATGACTTAGTTAAAGGCGTGATATTAACTGATGGATTAATTGGAACATTTGCCTCCGCTTATGAGATGCAGAGCAACATTTGTTTTCTCTATCATCTAATTGGAAATGGTACGGGTGAGTGGAAGGTGCCAAAGGGTGGAATGGGCGCTCTTATTTCAGAGCTAGTTCAAAAAGCACTCTCACTCGGAGTTGAAATTAAAGTTAACTCAAAAGTTAAATCTATTGATGCCCAAAGCACGCAGGTTGTTGCTGAATTAGAAAATGGTGAAAAGTTTGCAGCTAGTTATTTGCTTTCAAATGCTGCCCCGCAAGTTCTAGCTCAATTATTGGGTAAAGAGCAGCCTAAATCTTTAGAGGGCTCTCAAGTTAAAATAAATATGTTGCTCAAAAAAATGCCTAAATTTAAATCCGGTATTGATGCCAAAGATGCCTTTGTTGGCACACTTCATATAAATGAAAGTTTTGCTCAACTGGAAAAGGCTTATAAGCAGGCAAACTCAGGTATTTTTCCGGATGAGCTGCCATTGGAAATGTATTGTCACTCCCTATCTGATAATTCAATACTTTCAGATGAGTTAAATCAAAAAGGGTTTCATACCTTAACAATTTTCGCTCTTCACACCCCAGCCAAATTATTTGATAAAGAGCCGGTAAAAACTAAAGAGTTAGCAAAACAAAGAGCTTTATCTGCTTTAAACCAATATCTAGTAGAGCCAATTGAAAGTTGCCTAGCAAATGATGCAAATGGTGATCTTTGTATTGAGGTTAAATCCCCGATTGATTTAGAGAATGAAATCTTTCTGCCCCGTGGAAATATCTTCCACAAAGATCTTTCCCTTCCATTTAAAGAGGATGGATCAGAAATTAAATGGGGGGTTGAGACAAATCATCCAAGAGTTTTCCTATGTGGAGCTGGTGCAATCAGAGGCGGTGGCGTAAGCGGCATTGCAGGACACAACGCCGCTATGGCAGTTTTAGAATTAAACTAAAAAGTTAGCGAACTGCCAAGGATCACTTTCGTCATACTTGCGATTATTCCAACCCTTAAACAAATCATTACGGTGCTTTAGCGGATCCCAATCAGCCGCTGCTGAGTGGTAACCACCCCAATATTTTTCAGCAAAGCCTAAAACTTCTCGCCAAGGTAGATCATCTGGAACTAGGTATCCAGAGTTTGGATTTGCCATCGCCCAAGCAACTGCTGCATAAACTGCGCTAGCAACTTGAACGGTTGTGGCAGATTGTTTTGGAACTAATTTTCTCGAATCATGGATATTAAGAAGTGAACCAGTCCACCAAGATTTATATGGATGGCCCATTAGTAATACGCCTAATCGATCATCACCATCAATAATTTCTTCATTCATAATTCTTTGATTTGGTGTTAACTCCCATTGGCGCATTTGTAGTTCATGCATAGAGGCAACCGCAGCATCAGTTGGGCAGTATGCATAGTGAACCGTTGGTCGGTAAACCGCTTTACTTCCATCCCAAACAGTTAAGTGATCGCTGATTGTGAATGCCTCGCCATGGCGAATAACCATGCCGGTTGTTTCCATATTTGGCACCCATGATCTAACCCAGGTTGTAGCACCTGGTTGGGCAATACAAATCTGGTTTTTTGGACCATCAGGGTGTTGATAAGCATTAACTGGCAATGTTTTTTCATGAGTTCCCCAACCCATTTCAGCTGGGGCAATTCCCTCTTCAT
>Ga0208485_1000377_pt1 | contig 13461 bp, 2 predicted proteins | sample LakMenEpi27Jul12_FD_150707 | JGI IMG/M metagenome (GOLD analysis project Ga0208485, IMG submission 150707) | Freshwater microbial communities from Lake Mendota, WI - 17JUL2012 deep hole epilimnion (SPAdes) | ecosystem: Environmental > Aquatic > Freshwater > Lentic | place: Lake Mendota, Madison... | reverse complement strand
TCGTCATTAAGTCCAACGACAAAGACGCGGGAACAAATCGTCGAGTTGCCGTGTACTGGACTCCGGCATAACTAATTCAGTTCTAAAGAAATTGAACCGTGTCGCCGAGGGCAACGTGACCAGGCGTAACAATACGTGCATATACGCCAACGTTTTGGTTTAAATCTCGCACAACGTGACGCAGAATTGCACGGTCTTCAGGTAGTTCGTCATTGACCTTGCGAGTAATCATGATGCACCGTGGGCATGGGTCGAGAAATTCAATGACTGCAGTACCAAGTTGTGCGATCTTGCCAGTCCATGTGAACTCTGCTGCTTCGGGTGGAAACGCCGCGAAGTTGAATCAGTGGATCACCGCCATAGCTGGGGGCGAATGGGTGATGCTGAGCATTCTCGAATACTTCGCCTCGACGGTGCGCAAGGTTCCGGTGAACATAATGCGCGCGCCTTTCCTGCGGCGTTTTTTGCCGTCAGTGATACGAAGAGTCCCAAACTACGACCACAGAGACGGACTTTGTCTCCACTTCGAAATGACAGCCTTGTAGTTCTCTCGACAAGCCCCGTCATACAGACGTACCGACCCGATAATTAGATTTTTTTTCTATAACCTTTTTATGTGGGGTCAAAAACACCTATCTCTAAGGGACGTTTTGCCATTCGTCGAGCCATCTCGCTGTCCACCCGACTGTCTGTTGTGCTACTTGGAGCATTTATTTTTGCCGTTGCAGGCGCAACAGCTATTTATGCACTGGTCATCACGAACCAAACGAACACGAACGTTGTGCTCTCTTACGGAATCTGGGATGACACATCATTTGACCTCACTGCGGATCTAGAGGGCGCAACCGGACCAATCGTGTGGTCGACAACTGGAGTGCCCAGCAATGTGTCCGCCGTGTTTTCAAACACATCGAATACGGGTGCAACACTCACGTTGATTCAACTAAACAATGGACCGAATGCTGGCAACTACCAGATGTACGTGGTTGCGACTGCTCAAAGTGGCGAATCAACGAACACCATGATTGCCATCACCGTGCAACAGCGTGCATTCTCCATTCGTGGCAGTTTTACTGCCAACAGCAAAACATACGACCGAACCACGTCGGCCACAATTTCAACTAATTCATTAACACCAGGCTTGATTGACGTCATGGATGGCGACGATGTGCAGTTGGTCCCGGTTGTCACATTTGCAAATGCAAATGCTGGAAATGGAAAAACAGTCAGTCTCTCGGCCTCGTCCACATTGACCGGTGCACAAGCAGGCAATTACTACATCTCGTTGTCTGGCGCACCCACTGCTACTGCCAACATCTCTCAACAAGCTGTCACGATTACACCGCCAACCTTCAATAAGACTTACGACCGCACAACAACGGCAACCGCAGTTGGCACACCAACACTGAACGGCGTCGTTAGTGGAGACACAATCTCAATTTCTGGGTCGCCCACGTTTAGCTACGCGCAGGCATCGATTGGCACCGAAATAGCTGTGACCCCTAGCGTTTCGTACGGTTTGTCTGGTACCAACGCAGCCAACTATTCGCTCACACAACCATCACTCACTGGCGACATCACAAAACGCTCGCTCAGCATCACATTCACGGGCACTAACAAGACCTACGACGGCACTGCAACTGCAGCGTTTACCGTTGCCAGCGATACACGAATTTCGGGTGATGCACTTGGAACAATTTCTGCTTCGACGTCTCAATTCACACAAACAGGCATTGGCACTGGAATCACCATCAACTTGTCCGGCATCACGGGCGATGGTGCTGATGCGGGCAACTATGCATTCCCCGCGAGTGCAACAACGACGGCAAACATCACCGCTCGACCCGTCACCATTGGTGGCACATTGCAAGTGCCTGCAACTCGTGCGTACGACCAAACTGCCAGTGTAACAATCACAAATGCCGACGCCCTCACCATCGAAAACGCAGTCTCAGCAGATCTTACAAATCTCACACTCTCTGGTCTGACTGCTCAATATGCAAACAAAAATGTGGGCACAAACAAAACCGTTACCATCACTGCTGCATCTCTTGCTGGTACTGCGCGATTCAATTACAGCTTGTCATTAACGGGTGCGCCGACGGCTACTTCCAACATCACCGCTAAATCGTTAGCGGTCACAATTAGTGCAACCAACAAGCAATATGACGGCAACAACACAGCAAGCGTCACGTATGCAGATGATCGCATGACAGGAGACGCGTTCACCGTCAGTGGTACTGCAACTTTTGACACAAAAGCAATTGGCAATACAAAGACCGTGACCGCAACAGGTATCGCGCTGTCTGGAACAGACGCCTCCAACTACACACCGAATACCTCTGCTACAACAACTGCCAATATCTCGGCACGATCACTGACAGTTGGCATCACAGGCGGTGGAAAAACATATGACGGAACCACAACAGCCACCGTGACCTACACAGACAACCGCATCTCGGGTGACAACATCACCATCTCGGGCACCGCAACTTATGCGACCAAAACAGCGGGCGCCAGTAAAACAATTACTGCATCAAGCATCTCGGTGACTGGACCCGATTCTGGCAACTACACCTTCAACTCCACCGCTACGGTCTTTGCAACAATCTCCGTGCGTTCACTCACTGTTGGAATCACCAGCGCTGGGAAAACCTACGATGGAAACACAACAGCCACCGTCTCCTACACAGACAACCGCATCTCGGGTGATTTGTTTACGGTGTCAGGAACTGCAACCTATGCAAGCAAAACTGCAGCGGTCGGTAAGACAATCACAGCGAACAACATCGCATTGTCCGGAACAGATGCAGCGAACTACTCGCAGAACAACACGGCCACTACGACAGCAACAATCACTCAACGTGCACTAGTAGTAACAATCTCCTCAGCTGGAAAAACCTACGATGCTGCAACATCTGCATCCGTGACATACGCAGATGATCGAGTGTCCGGAGACCTCTTCACAGTTTCTGGAACTGCAACCTACGCAAGCAAAACTGCAGCGGTCGGCAAGACAATCACAGCAACTGGCATCACAATCTCAGGAACCGACGCCGGTAACTACACACAGAACACCACCGCAACCACCACCGCAACCATTGCGCAGCGAGCTCTGACCATTACTGGTACTTACACGGCATTCAACAAGGTCTACGACGCAACAACAGCAGCAAGCGTCTCCACACCCGCATCACCCACGCTTAGCACTATCCAAGGAAGCGACTCTGTCTCGCTGACAGGAACTCCGTCTTACGATTTTTCACAGCCCGGATTCGGAACAGCAATCTCGATCACAACAACTGGATATTCCCTGAGTGGAACCGATGCGGGTAACTACACTCTGACGTTGCCAACGCTCTCGGCAAATATCACGCGTCGAACAATCACCATCGGCGGAACACTGTCTGTGAATTCCACCAAGGTCTATGACGGAGACACCACAGCCACTATCGCAAATGCTGCTCTTCTGACTTTGGTGAATGTCGCAGGAAGTGACGTCGGTAACTCGGCCAAGTTAGCCATTGCTTCACCCGTGGCTCAGTACACCACCAAGACAGCGGGCACAGCAAAGTCCGTCACACTCATTTCAGCGAGTTTGTCTGGAACTTCTGCTGGAAATTATTCATTGAGTTACTCTGGCGCACCAACAGCATCGGCGAACATCACAGCAAGAACGTTGGTCGTGACTGCCACTGGCGTCAATAAGACATACGACGGAACAACAACCGCCACTGTCAATCTAAGCAGTGACAAATTGGGTAGCGACACCCTCACCCTCGCGTACACAGCTGCTAGTTATTCCACAAAAAACGTTGAGTCTGGAAAAACTGTTTCGGTATCGGGAATCTCCATCTCTGGCACTGACGCGGCAAACTACACACCGAACACCACTGCAACGACCACCGCCAACATCACTTTCAGAACATTGACAGTCACGATCACGGCATCAAACAAGGTGTACGACGCAGGAACTTCCGTTTCTGTGACCTACGGAAGTAACAAAATTGCAGCCGACACGCTCACCATTACTGGAACTGCATCGTTTGCAAACAAATCTGCCGGGGTCTCAAAAACTGTGACCGCGTCGTCCATCTCCGTCACTGGTGCCGATGCTTCTAACTACACCGCAAACACCACTGCGACGACAACCGCAACAATCACGGCGAAACCACTGAACGTGTCAATCACAGCTTCCAACAAGGTGTACACCGGAAACACGGCTGCTTCAGTTCAGTATACGGACGACAGAATTAGCGGAGACTCGTTCTCCATCTCAAGCACTCCGGTCTTTTCTTCGGCTTCGGTTGGGACGGGGAAAACAGTGACTGCATTAAGTATCGTCTTGGCTGGCACAGATGCTTCCAACTATTCACCTAATTCGAGTGCAACGGCAACTGCCGACATCACTCCCAAGACTCTCACGGTCACAATTTCCGGTGGCGCAAAGACGTATGACGCATCAACATCAGCCACTGTCACTTACTTCAGCGACAAAGTGAATGACGACGTTGTCACAATTACGGGAACCGCCACCTATGCCGACAAGACGGCAGCGGCCAACAAGACCATCACTGCGACTGGCATCTCAATCAGTGGCACAAGTTCCAGCAACTATGTCCTTGGCAATACCTCAGCAATAACAACTGCGACGATTAGCAAACGCACTCTCACCATCTCTGGCACCTTCACTGCTTCGAATCGCGTGTACGACGGCACCACCGATGCAACCGGAAATGTCTCAGTGCCTGCTAGTCCTGGAATTACATCTCTCCAAGGTGCGGACGATGTGACCCTGACTGGTACCCCTGCCTTTACGTATGCAAGTGCAAATGTGGGCAATGGCATTTCTATTGCTGGATCTGGCTACTCCATCAGCGGCGCCGATGCAACGAATTACACACTGACGCAATTAACTCTGTCGTCAAACATCACCACGAGAACTGTCACCATCGGAGGTTCTCTAGTGGTGCAATCAACGAAGACATACGACTCCACGCCAACCATCACTATCACCAATGCGGCGGCGCTCACACTTGAGAATGTGGCCACCCCTGACGCGGGGAACTCTTCCAAATTAAGCCTCACGAATCTAGTTGCGCAGTATGTCAACAAGAATGTTGGAGATGGAAAGACTGTCTCGCTGACTTCTGCTGGCATCACGGGCACTTCAGCTTCTAACTACCTACTCAATACCACTGGTGCACCTACCGCGACGGCCGACATCACTTTGCGAACCTTGAATGTCACTATCGCCGCCACGAGTCGCGTCTATAACGCGTCAACAGCGGCGACCGTGACTTATTCAGATAACCGAGTGTCTGGAGATTCGTTCACCGTCAGCGGAACTGCAACATTTGATTCAAAGAATTTTGGGACTGGGAAAACAGTCACGGCGAACGACATCACAATCACTGGGACGGACGCGGCCAATTACTCTCAGAACACCATTGCGACTGCTACCGCAAACATCACGAGACGACCGCTCACGATTACAGGAACATTCACCGTTGCAAACCGACAATATGACGCCACCACTGATGCAAATAGCCAAATCACATTGCCGCAGGTTGCAGGGCTTTCCGATGTGCAATCAGGTGATGATGCGGTGCTCACCGGAACGCCAGTCTTCACATTTGCCCAGGCCACGATTGGAAACTCAATTTCAATTTCTACAAGTGGGTACTCAGTTGTTGGCGCAGATGCAGCGAATTACTCACTCACTCAACCCACGTTCACAGCGAACATCACTCAGCGTCCCTTAACAATTGGTGGAACATTAAGTGTCACAAGCACCAAGGTGTACAACAGGTCAAATGCAGCCGCAATCACAGATACGTCGCTTCTCACTCTTGTCAATGTTCCAACGGGCGATGAGAACAATCCAACAAAGGTGGCTCTCACGTCGCTAACCGCTACGTACGATTCGAAAAACGTTGGGGTTGGCAAGGTTGTCAGCGTTGCAACAGCTGCCCTTACAGGGACAACATCATCTAATTACACCATTACGACCACAGGCGCGCCAACCACAACCGCCGACATCACGCAACGACCCATCACACTTGGATTTACCGTGGGTAACAAGACATACGACGGCACCGTCAATGCGTCCGTCTCCTTTACAGATACAAGAGTCTCAGGTGACTCTCTGACGGTTTCTGGCACACCCAGTTATGCAGATAAAAATGTTGGAGCAAGCAAAACCATTACGGCCACCAACATGTCGATTAGTGGTAGCGATGCCGCGAACTACTCGTTCAACACCACTGCCACAGCTACTGCTTCAATTCTGGTGAGATCGCTATCCGTCACAATCACAGCGAGTAGCAAAACGTACGATGGAAATGCTTCCGCAGCGGTGACGTATATTGACACCCGTATTAGTGGCGACAGCTTTACGGTGAGCGGAACCGCGACATTTGCCAACAAGAGTTTTGGTCTCACAAAGACAGTGACAGCGAGTGGAATCACATTGACTGGGACCGATGCAGCAAATTACTCCCCCAACACCTCCACGACAACAACTGCAAGCGTCACCAAACGACCCCTGACCGTGACAATCACGGCCTCCAACAAAACCTATGACCGCACAGCGAATGCATCGGTGACGTATTCAGACGATCGTGTTTCGGGAGATGTTCTCAGTATCACAAGTACTCCAACCTTTACGGACAAGAACGTTGGCACCGGCAAGACGGTCACCGCCAATAGCATCTCTGTCACAAATACTGACGCATTCAACTACACCTGGAACACATCAGCCACCACCACTGCCGATATCACCAAGCGATCTCTTACTGTGGGTATCACGCCCTCCAACAAGGTCTACAACGCAAACACCACAGCCGCTGTTGATTATACGGACAATCGAATCACGGGCGACAGTCTCTCATTCAGCTCAACCAACACATTTAGCGACAAAAATGTCGGTTCAGGAAAAACTGTCACTGCGTCTGGAATTGTTGTATCAAATACTGACGCTGGAAACTATGACTACAACACCACCGCAACGGCTAATGCAAACATCACGAAACGACCTTTGACTGTGACGGGGACTTTCACCGTTGCGAATCGTCAGTACGATGCCACCACCGATGCAACTGCGCAGGTGACTCTGCCAGTCTCTGCTGGTTTATCGGATGTTCAATCTGGCGATGACGCCGTCTTGGACGGAACACCAACATTTACGTTTGCTCAGGCCGCGATTGGCAACTCAATCGGTATTACCACATCCGGCTATTCCGTCGTTGGTATAGACGCGGATAACTACGCACTCACCCAACCAAGCTTCACTGCAAACATCACACAGCGACCACTAACTATTGGTGGAGCACTAGTGGTGTCTGCCTCCAAGACCTACGACAAAGGAATAACAGCTGCAATTACGGATGCAGCACAACTTCAGTTGCAAAATGTTCCAGCTGGAGATGCAAACAACTCAGCAAAAGTGGCGTTAACCAGCCTTGCCGCGTCATATACAGACAAGAACGTTGCCACCGCAAAAACCGTTTCTCTCACAGCAGCCTCCCTCACGGGAACCACAGCTGGTAATTACACGATCACCACGACAGGAGCGCCAACAACAACTGCCGACATCACACGACGGTCGGTAACAATCTCCATCACCCCATCTGCAAAGACGTATGACGGAACAGACACTGCATCTGTTACGTATCAGGACACCCGCCTCTCTGGAGACTCCTTCACGACCTCGGGCACAGCTACTTTCTCAGACAAAAATGCAGACACAGGGAAAACCGTCACCGCTGCAGGAATCACGTTGTCCGGGCCAGATTCTGGGAACTACACACCCAACACCACAGCCACCAGCACAGCGACAATCTCTCGACGTTCGTTGGTAGTGACCACAACAGGCGTGAATCGTGTGTACGACCGCTCCACAACTGCATCGGTGACATATAGCGACAACCGAATTTCTGGCGATGTTTTCTCATATTCATCATCCTCATCGTTCAGCACAAAGACTGTTGGAAACAGCAAACCAGTCTCGACAACCGGCATCACTTTGTCCGGACCCGACTCTGGGAACTACACACCCAACACCACAGCGAGCAGTACAGCCGACATCACGGCTCGCTCGCTTGTAATCACAATGACTGCTACTGACAAGGTGTACGACGGTTCTGCATCGGCATCGGTCTCATATCTCGACGACCGAGTAACGGGGGATCAATTTACTGTCAGCGGAACCGCAACTTTTAGTGACAAAACAGTCGGTGTTGGAAAGACGGTCACCGCTTCATCAATCACCATTAGCAGCGGCGACGCCGCCAATTACACACACAACACAAGTACTACGACAACTGCGAATATCACCCTGCGCACATTGAATGTGACGGCAGTTGCAGATACAAAAATGTACGACGCCACCACTAGCGCTACTGCCGTTTATAGCGATGATCGAGTTGCTGGTGATGTCTTCACTGTCTCAGGCACGGCCACATTTGCAACGAAGACTGCAGCCGCCGAGAAAACAGTCACCATTTCCAACATCACAATCACTGGAACGGACGCCGGCAACTACTCGCAGAACTCGGGCACAACGTCAACCGCTGAAATCACCCAGCGACCACTTGAAGTCACTGGAACCTTGCAAGCACAAGACAAAGTGTACGACGGCTCACGAACAGCAACCTACGACATCGCTGATCTCACATTGGTCGGAGTTCAAGGAAACGACTTAGTTGGAGTCACTAATCCCCGAGGGCGTTTCCGAAGTGATCCAAATGTTGGAGTCGGCAAGATTGTTGAACTCACTTCCTTTCAATTCACGGGAGCTGACCTAGGCAACTATGCAGTCTCGGTGAATAACTCCCCTATCACGTACGCATCAATTACGTCGCGAACCTTGAACGTCACAATGACAGCCAGTAGCAAGACCTACGACGGCAACGCCACTGCGAGCGTGACCTATGCAGATAACAGGGTCAGTGGCGATGTTATGACAGTAAGTGGAACTGCAACTTTCAGCGACAAAAACATCGGAAGTAACAAAACAGTTACGGCGACTGGGATTGCGCTTAGTGGAGCGGCATCAGGTAACTACACACAAAACACGACGACGACGACGACAGCCAACATCACTGCCCGTTCACTCGCTGTCACAATTAGTGCCAGTAGTAAGACGTACGACGGCGATACCACCGCAACTGTGACATATCTAGACAACCGCGTATCGGGTGACATCTTGACTGTTTCTGGAACTCCCACATTTGCATCAAAGACAGTCGGCACTTCAAAGGTTGTCACTGCAAACAGCATTGCGATTTCTGGAACAGACGCGGCTAACTACACACAAAACACATCGACAACGACGACAGCCAACATCACTCTTCGATCACTATCTGTGACCATCACGGCCAGCGACAAGGTCTACGACCGCACAACGTCGGCAACCGTTGTTTATGCTGATAACCGAGTATCCGGCGACTTATTCACTGTCACCGGAACTCCTACATTTAGTGACAAACATGTCGGAGTCAGCAAGACTGTTACTGCCATCGGAATTTCACTATCTGGAACAGATGCGGCTAACTACACACAAAACACTTCTGCGACAACCACCGCCACCATTACGGCTAAGCCACTTACCGTCACCATTTCGGCAAGCAACAAGGTCTACAACGCCTCACCTGCAGCGACAGTCACGTATACCGATGACCGTATTGCAAGTGATTCATTCACTGTTTCTGGAACTGCCACATTCGACGACAAGACTGCAGCTAGCGGAAAAACGGTTACGGCAACGGGCATCTGGTTATCCGGTCTTGATGCAAACAACTACGCAACGAACACAACTGCAACGACGACCGCAACCATCACGCGTCGTACTTTGACAGTGACCGGATCCTTCACTGTTGCGAATCGCCAGTACGACGCTACAACTGATGCCACCAATCAAGTCACTCTTCCAGTCACGGCTGGGCTCTCTGATGTTCAATCTGGAGATGACACCACTCTCGTAGGAACACCAACATTTACATTCGCTCAAGCAACAGTCGGGACATCAATCAGCATCGCGACCTCGGGCTACTCACTCTCTGGCACTGACGCTGATAACTACTCGCTCACATCCCCAACATTGACAGCAAATATCACTCAACGCCCATTGACCATCAGTGGATCTCTCATCGTGGCAGCAACAAAAACATATGACCGCACCACTGCCATCACTATCACTGATAGCAGTGCGCTCAGCTTGGTGAATGTGCCCGCGGGAGACGAAAACACTCCTTCAAAAGTTGCTCTCTCAGGACTAGTTGCGCAATACAGCGACAAGGCCGTTTCTGACGGAAAGACAGTGACCCTCACCTCTGCTTCACTCAGCGGATCAACGGCCGGCAACTACACCCTGTCGTTAATCGGTTCGCCCACCACAACAGCCGACATCACGGTACGAACGTTGAACGTGACCATCACCGCAAACAACAAGACATACGACGGAACCGACACCGCATCAGTGTCATACACCGATAATCGAGTTTCTGGCGATCTTTTCAGTGTCACAGGTGCGGCGACGTTCTCGTCAAAGACAGTCGGAAATACAAAGACGGTGACCTCGAATGGAATCTCAATAAGCGGAACCGACGCGGCCAACTACACACAAAACAACACTGCCACTGCAACAGCAAACCTCACCGCACGCGCCCTCACCGTCACCATCACCGCCAGCAACAAGGTGTATGACGGATCAACTACCGCATCCGTGGTGTACGCCGACAACAGAGTGGCAGGAGACGATGTCACCGTCTCTGGAACACCAAACTTCTCATCGAAGACCGTCGGCAACTCCAAAACAGTGACAGCATCAAGCATTTCAATTACCGGGACTGACGCGGCCAACTACACACAAAACACCACCGCAACGGCATTAGCAAACATCACCGCTCGCGCCCTCACCGTCACCATCACCGCCGGCAACAAGACCTACGACGGATTAACCACTGCATCCGTGGTGTACGCCGATGACCGCGTCTCAGGTGACATTTTCACTGTTTCTGGAACACCAACGTTCTCATCAAAGACAGTCGGAAACTCCAAAACAGTGACCGCGAATGGAATCTCAATAAGCGGAACCGACGCGGCCAACTACACCCGAAACACAACTGCGACAACAACAGCGGACATCACTGCGCGAACGCTTGCTGTCACCATCACTGCCAGTAACAAGACCTACGACGGGTCGGATACAGCTTCAGTCACGTATGCAGATAACCGAGTCTCAGGTGACATTTTCACAGTTAGCGGAACACCAACGTTCTCATCAAAGACAGTCGGAAATACAAAGACGGTGACCTCGAATGGAATCTCAATAAGCGGAACCGACGCGGCCAACTACACACAAAACACCACTGCCACTGCAACAGCAAACATCACATCCCGATCCTTGAACGTGACAATCACCGCCAGCAACAAGGTGTATGACGGATCAACTACCGCATCCGTGGTGTACGCCGATAACCGCGTGTCGGGCGACATCTTCACAGTCAGTGGAACACCAACGTTCTCTTCCAAAACAGTCGGCAACTCAAAAACAGTGACCGCATCAAGTATCTCCATCTCGGGAACAGACGCAGCCAACTACACACAAAATACTTCTGCCACCGCCACGGCAAACATCACACTTCGTACTTTGGTCATCACCGCAAATGCATCCGACAAGACCTACGACAAAACAACCGCAGCCTCAGTCACGCTCAGCGATGATCGAGTATCTGGAAACCTCTTAAACATCACCTTCAGTACCTCCACATTTGCCACGAGTGCTGCAGGCGCCAACAAGACAGTGACTGTGACGGGTATTGCTGTCACTGGAACCGACGCAACCAACTACTCATATGCAACATCAACCACCACAACCGCCACCATCCTTCAACGAACGTTGAATGTCACGGTAAATCCAACAAACAAGGTGTACGACGGAACCACTACTGCTGAAGTCACGTACACGGATAATCGAATCTCAGGGGACTCACTCACCGTCACGGGAGAGGCATCATTCAGTTCAAAGACAGCGGTTTCCGGGAAAACAGTTACATCATCAAATCTTGGAATCTCGGGACAAGATGCTGCCAACTACGTTCTGCCATCTCTTTCAATCAATTCTGTTCAAACTGCCAACATCACACCTCGAGTAGTAACGATCACCGGAACATTCGGTGTCGCCAATCGTCAATATGACGCAACAACTGATGCAACCGCTCAAATCACTCCCCCTATCTCCCCTGGCCTCAGTGATGTTCAACTTGCTGACGACGTGACGTTGGCGGGAACACCGACATTTACATTTGCGCAAGCGACCGTGGGAACCGGAATTGGAATCACAACAACTGGATATTCGCTATCTGGAGCTGACGCCTCCAACTACACGTTGACACTGCCAACATTCACTGCCAACATCACGCAACGTCCATTGACGATTGGCGGTTCGCTGGTCACACCTTCGTCTCGTCTGTACAACCAAACATCATCTGCAACTATCTCAACACCAAACGCGTTAGCACTTGTCAATGTTCCTGCTGGCGACTCGAGTGATTCACAAAAGATTGCTTTGGCATCACCTGTTGCAGCGTTTGCAGATAAAGACGTTGGCATGGCCAAGACCGTCGCTCTTACTTCAGCATCCTTGTCGGGGTCACGCGCCACCAACTACACACTGACCCTTAACGGTTCACCCACGACTACTGCTGACATCTCCGCACGAGCACTCTCCGTCACCATCACAGCCAGCAACAAAACCTACGACGCGACAGATAATGCAACCGTTGTATACGCAGACGACCGAATCTCAGGAGACATCCTCACCGTCAGCGGAACACCAACATTCAGCTCGAAAACCGTCGGCAACGGAAAGACCGTCACCGCAACCGGCATCACACTCACCGGAACAGACGCCGCCAACTACACCCAGAACTCCACCGCCACCACCACCGCCAACATCACGGCACGTGCGTTAACCGTCACCATGACGGCCAGTAACAAAACCTACGACGCATCTGATACAGCATCAGTTGTGTACGCAGATGATCGAATCTCCGGCGACCAACTCACCGTCAGCGGAACTGCAACCTTTAGTTCCAAAACCGTTGGCAACACAAAAACCGTCACCGCCACGGGAATCGCCCTCACCGGAACAGACGCAGCTAACTACACCCAGAACTCCATTGCAACCACCACCGCAAACATCACGGCACGTGGGTTAACCGTCTCCGTTAGCGCCAGCAACAAAACCTACGACGGCAACACCGACGCCTCCGTCACCTATACCGACGACCGGGTTGCAGGCGATCTTTTGACAGTTTCTGGAACGTCAACCTTCAGCTCAAAAACTGTCGCCAACGGAAAAACAGTCACCGCAACGGGCATCTCTTTGTCTGGTACGGATGCCGCCAACTACACCCACAACACCACAGCCACCACCACAGCAAACATCACCACACG
>Ga0208485_1000371_pt1 | contig 13625 bp, 9 predicted proteins | sample LakMenEpi27Jul12_FD_150707 | JGI IMG/M metagenome (GOLD analysis project Ga0208485, IMG submission 150707) | Freshwater microbial communities from Lake Mendota, WI - 17JUL2012 deep hole epilimnion (SPAdes) | ecosystem: Environmental > Aquatic > Freshwater > Lentic | place: Lake Mendota, Madison... | reverse complement strand
TATCACTTTCAATTGCAATCTCATCAAGTGTGGTAATTGTGAATATCACCAAAAGTCCAAGAAGAACTATCAACTCAGCAACTGGAGATGCGATGCTGGGCTGGGCAGTTGTACAAGATATTATCGGTGTCAGTGCTGCAGTAATTATCTTGACTGTATTTGGCGAGAGTGAAAAACCTTTACCAATAGCTATTGGCGGACTATTTGGCTTTATCTTGCTTGCCTATGCCTGTTCAAAACTTTTACCAAAACTTTTAAGAATGGTCAGGTGGGAGAAGGATCTATTTTTGATTTACTCAGTCTCCGTTGGACTGGTGCTAGCTGCATTAGGCACTGTGGTCTTTGGTATTCCAATGGCATTGGCAGCATTTATCGCCGGGCTATCGATAAATCAAAGCCAAGATACCGATGAGGTTCGAAAAGCCATCCTGCCATTTAGGGATCTATTTGCAGTGCTATTTTTTGTGGTAATTGGAACCTTGATTCAGCCAAGTAAGTTATCGGAAGCTTGGCCATTTGCTCTCATATTTTTACTTCTAGTTGTTGTTTCAAAGACAATTCCTACCGCTTTACTAGTAAGGCTAGGAAAGTTAGAGGTTCAAAAGATTCAATTTGGAGTTGGAATAAGCCAGATTGGTGAGTTTTCCTTCGTATTAGGAAGTATTGCATTTGCTCAAGCTGCTATTACTGAGGCGCAATACACCGGATTGTTAGTGGCTGTTGTAATTTCTATTGTTGCATCAAGTTTATTGGTGCGAAAAGTTGGTAATAAACCAACAAAAAAACTTTAGTTACTTAGTTACCTGGGCTTACAGTCGACATATTAAAATCTTTAATTACTAAAGCAGGTGCTGACATATTTGCCATATCCCCAGCCCACTCTCTTGGCTGAGTCCATTCCGTAGCCCCGGCTGCGCTGATACGAGAGAGGGCGCTAACAGGTGAATCATTCCAGCGGAAATTATTTGTTACCCCTTGTACTTCACCATCTTTAACAAAGTAAACCCCATCTCGGGTTAATCCGGTCAGCAAGAGTGAGTTTGGATCTACCATTCTGATATACCAAAGAGTGGTTACCAGCAATCCATTCTTAACTCCTTTTACTAAATCCAAGGTAGAGCCTGTTGCCCCATCTACACTCATAATTAAATTATCGCCCAATGGCGTGTAGGCAAGTGAGGTCATCTTTGCACTTGCTCTGGTTTGTAATAAGGATTCAAGTACGCCATCTTTGATCCAATCGCAACGTTTTTGCACTTGTCCGTTATCAAATACTGAGGTGAAAGGGGTGCTGGCGGTGGCATGAACAAATGCTGCGCCATTTAATTGGGCATTACTTGGATCGCTAAATAATTGAAGTCCAACATTAGATAACTTCTCACCTACTCGGGTGCCGCCTCCCTTCTTAGAAAATACACTCTGTCCTTCAAAAGCTGCTCGAGCATCTGCAACCCACATCATATAAACATAAAAATCAGCAACTGATCCTGATGGAAATACTGTGTCATACCTTCCAGCTGGCAGCTCAATCTTTCGCTCCTGCCAGGTCAGGCGCTGGCGAATATCTTTATCAATATCTGCTACCGCCACATTTGAAAAGTCATGAGTCTCTACGCCATACCAGGTTGAACGGGTACGAGCATGAGATTTTGCCGTCATCTCTACTCGGCCAATAGGTTTATCACTTCGTAATCGCAAACCACCTTTTGATCCCACCCAAACAGTTTCATGTGTGTGCTCGGCATAACCAAATAATTCAATTGCATCACTTACAGATTTACCCATCATCTGACCTAAATCTGGTGCAAACTTTTTAAATACCTCTGGACCTGTTGGTTGATGTGGTGCCTGCCAATTACCTAGCTCAACATTTTCAGCAATTGGTGCGTAATCCTCGGCAGCTCCTGCAGCCTTTGCTGAGGCAACTGCTTGTGCCAGGAGTGAATCAATATCTGCTTCATCTACATTGGTTCTAGATACGCCCCCTGATGCCATTCCATCCTTTGTTTTAAGGAAGGCAATTACCGTCACACTTCTTTCTTGAAGAACTCCATTGGTAGTTAAGGTGCTGCTTGCCCATCGCAAATTTGCCTGTGTTTTATCGGTAACAATAACAATGCATTCATCAGAGCTTGCCTTAGCTAGGATCTTTTCAATTAAATCTTGAGCTTTAATCATTTGCCCACCTCAGATACGGTGTTTAAGATATTGATTTTGTTAAATACCGCAGCTGGACAACCATGACTTACCGCTGCAACTTGGCCAGGTTGAGCCTTACCGCAATTGAAAGCGCCGCCTAAGACGTAGGTGGAGGGCCCGCCTACCATCTTCATTGCGCCCCAAAAGTCAGTTGTAGTTGATTGGTATGCAACATCCTTTAATTGTCCGACTAACTTGCCATTTTTAATTCGATGAAATTGCTGTCCAGTAAATTGGAAGTTATAACGTTGCATATCAATTGACCAGGATTTATCACCCAAAATATAAATACCATCATCTACTGATTCAATTAGTTTTTCTAGTGTTGGGCCATTTGGATCAGGTTGGAGTGAAACATTTGGCATACGTTGAATTGGTACATGTCCTGGAGAGTCTGCATAAGCACAACCATTACTACGCTCTTGGTTTACGACAGCAGATATTCGCCGATCTGTTTGGTAACCAACTAAAACTCCATCTTTTACAATCTGCCATCTCTGAGCTGCAACTCCCTCATCATCAAAGCCAACTGTGCTCAAGCCATGTTCAGTTAATCGATCCCCAGTTACATTCATTAAGGCAGAGCCATACTTAAGCTTTCCTAGCTTGTCTGGAGTAGCAAAAGAGGTGCCGGCGTAATTAGCCTCATACCCAATTGCCCGGTCTAGCTCTGTTGCATGGCCAATAGATTCATGAATGGTTAGCCAAAGATTTGATGGGTGAATCAATAAGTCATACTTACCCGGTTCAACTGATGGGGCGGCAACCTTTTCTGCCAATAATGTCGGTAGTTGCTCAATCTCAGCATCCCAATTCCAAATTGAATTTCCCATCCACTCCCAGCCATAGCCTGCTGGTTGGGCCAAGGTACGCATTGATTCAAAACCATGAGCGCCAATTGAGATCGCTTCAATTTGAGTTTGTACTCTTACTCTTTGCTGCGTTGTACTAGTGCCATAAATATCTGCGTAATACTTTTGTTCCTTAACAAAATGTGTATGTGCGCTTGTGTGATTTACTGTTTCACTCTTTAGTAGTTTGCTACTTAAAGTAGCTAGTCGATCCTTTTTTTCACTATCTGACACTGAAAATGGATCAATTTCATAGGAAGATACCCATTCTTGATTTGGGTAGGCAGGCTCTTTGGCTAATGAGACAAAATCAGTTGATAATGGCTTTGAAGTCTTTGCCATCTCAACTGCAGTGATAGCCAATTTCTTTGCTAGCTCAATACTTACACCAGGTGCTGAGGCAAAGCCCCATGCCCCATTTACGATTACTCGAACACCAATTCCAAAGTTTGTTTCATCTGTTTGAGTCTCAGGTTTAGCATCTCGAAGTGAAAGGTAGCCACTTCTAGTTCTTTCAATTCGCACATCAACATGTAAGGCACCTGCAGCTTTAGCTGCGCTGATTGCAGCATCGGAGCAGTTATCAAGCGGTAGGGCTAAAAAGTCAGCATCTACATTGGTGATCACTTAGCGGCCAGCCTTGCCTCACGGCGCTTCTTTTGTTCTGCTGGATCTGGTACAGGGACAGCAGCAATTAATCGACGGGTGTACTCATTTTTTGCACTCTTTAAAATACTGTCTCGATCGCCCTCTTCAACTAATCGCCCATCTTGCATAACTGCAATTCGGTGAGCAAGTATGTCAACGACAGCTAAATCATGGCTGATAAACAAACAAGCAAACTTCAACTTATCTTGTAACTCAAGTAGTAACTCTAAAAATCTTGCCTGAACTGAAACATCAAGTGCTGATGTTGGTTCATCAGCAATTAATAAATCTGGCGTTAGAGCCAAAGCTCTAGCAATTCCAACTCGTTGACGTTGACCACCTGATAACTCATGGGGGAAGCGGTTTCGATAAGATCTTGGAAGTTCAACCTGTTGTAGTAACTCCTCTACTTTATGGTTTAACTCAGCACCCTTGGCAAGCCCAGCCAGCAGTATTGGCTCTCCAATTGATTCACCAATTGGCAGACGTGGGTTTAATGAGGAGGCAGGGTCTTGGAAGACAATTCCAGTATGGCGGCGGATTGGGAACAACTCCTTTTGAGTCGCCTTTGAAATATCTTTTCCAACAATCTCAAGCTTTCCAGATTTAATTGGAATCAAACCAATTGCAGCTCTACCTACTGTAGTTTTACCAGAGCCTGATTCACCTACTAATCCCACAATCTCACCTGGAAATATCTCTAAGTTAAAATCTTTTACTGCAACAAACTCTGGGATTCTTCCCCGCTTTGGATAGGCAATAGTTACATCAGTTAATTTGATTACCGGCTGCTTCTTATTATCAATAGCTGCACGTTGCTTGACTGTTCCAAGTTTTGGAACTGATTTAAGAAGTGATTGTGTATAGGGATGGGTTGGCTTATTAAAGATCTGATCGGAGGAGCCATGCTCAACCGTTAAACCATCCTTCATAACTAATATCTCATCAGCCATATCCGCTACCACACCCATATCGTGGGTGATAAGCAAAATTGCAGAGTTTAACTTGGTACGAAGTCCGCGCATTAGATCAAGAACTTCAGCCTGCACTGTTACATCAAGTGCTGTTGTTGGCTCATCTGCAATAAGAAGTGCGGGATCGCAAGCTAATGATTGCGCAATCATCGCTCGCTGGCGTTGACCACCGGAGAGTTGATGAGGGTACTTATCAAATGAAAGCTCAGGGTTTGGAATCTCAACTAAGGTGATTAACTCAATTGCGCGAGCTTTAGCAGCCTTCGGTCCCATATCAAAGTGAGTACGAAGAGTTTCAACTATTTGAAAACCAATTGTGTAAACCGGATTTAATGCAGTCATCGGCTCTTGGAAAATATAAGCTACCTCACGGCCACGAAACTTTCTAAGTTGAGATTTTGCAACCCCAATCATTTCACTTCCCTTGACCTTAACGCTGCCACTCATTCGCGCATTTGAGGCTAATAGATCCATGATTCCCATTGCGGTGGTGGATTTACCAGATCCAGATTCACCCACAATGGCCAAGGTTTTACCTGCTTGAACATCAAAGTTCATATCTACTGCAGCTGGATACCAGGAGCCATCAACCCAAAACTCAACAGTGAAATTACGTACTTGAAGTACTGGATCTGACATTTACGCTACCTGCTTTTCTGATGTGCATGAGAAGATGCTCTGGTGAATAATCCTCAAATTTTTCGCCCTAAAAGTGGTTACATTTTTGCGGGCATGGCCTTTTGGATAGTGGCCACGATGCTCTATCTTCAAATTATTGATTATGGATTTAACCTTGGATTGATCATTGCCAGTATTTGGGGAGCTCTGGTTTGTTTGATCGGCTATCAAATCTTTATTCATCCTAAAGTTGTTTTCTTTGATGAAGGAGTTGAAATTGTAAATCCCTTTACCCATCACTTGATTGGTTGGCAAGATGTTGAACAAATCGACACTCGTTACACCATGTCGATTAAGACTCATGGTGAAGGTATTGGAACCAAACAAATTTACGCCTTTGCTGCCCCTGCTCCTGGCAGGTATCACAGCAGATCGATTCATCAAAGTGAGTTGCGCGGTTTGAACATTCAAAGCACTGGCAGTATTCAAGCCGGTCAAAGCCCTAACTCCCACTCCGGAGTTGCCTCGGCTATTGCTAACCAAAAAATGATCGCATTTCAAAGGCTTGATAAACCGCAACTTGTTCAATACAGGTATCAATTTAACAGGAAGGCTCTTTGGCTTAATCTGATTCTTTTGGTTACAGGTACTCTGCTTTTGATTATTCATAATTAGGCCATCTCACTTCGCGATTGCATTTCGCGGGCATTTTCTTTATCTTTTTTAGAAAGTCTGCGTCTTTGACGAGGATCAAAAGCATCTCTTAAACCATCACCAATAAAGTTAACACAAAGTGCGATAGCAATAATAAATAAGCCTGGATACCAAAATAACCACGGTCTGGTTGTAAAAGCATCTTGGTAATTTGAGATTAAAAGTCCCAATGAAACATCCGGTGATGTAACACCAAAGCCCAAGAAGCTCAGTGCTGTCTCAAGCAGAATCGCACCTGACATCAACAATGTAACTGAGACGATAATTACGCCAATTGCATTAGGCAAAATATGCTTAAAGATAATTCGTCGATTTGTTGCACCAGCAACACGAGCAGCATCTACAAACTCACGCTCTCGAAGTGATAAAAATTCACCCCTTACTAAACGGGATAATCCAGTCCACGAGAAGAGCCCCAGCAATAAGGCAAGGAAGGCAGCTCCTTTATTACCGAAATGAAATCCAATTACCGATCCGATAATAATTACTGGAATTGTGATGATAAAGTCAACTAAGCGCATTAGGACTGCATCAGTCCACCCACGGAAAAATCCTGCTAACGCACCAACGATTGTTCCAATAGTGGTTGCAATTAATCCAATAATGAACATAACCAAAATAGATCGCTGCGCACCGCGCATTACCAATGCAAAGTAATCTCGACCGATGTTATCTTGACCAAATGGATGCTGGCCTAATTGGACACCATCACCATCTACAAATGGCACAAAATCAATTGTTGGACAGCCAAGAATTCCTTCTGGACAGCCTTCGGTTAATAACTCTGGTGTATCTTCAAAACCATAATTCCACCAGCCAGGAATAGTAAACCGTGGGTTTCGTGGATCTCCGATCCGCCAATCAAGTGCTGTATAAACAATTGCCACCAATGTAGTGAAGAAAACCAGTGCAACCATCGCGGCGCGGTGGCGCACAAAGCGCTTTAAAATTATCTGGCCCTGACTTAATCCTTCAGTTTCCTTGTTAAAAATCGCATTTTCATTACCGTCAAGTAATTCTTCGCCAGTGTTTAAACCTTTATTTGATTTACGCGCCATTATTTTCCTGCTCCTACTCTGATGCGAGGATCCAGCACTGAGTAAAGAAGATCAGCTATCAAATTAGCCAAAATCGCTAGCGTTGATAGGAAGAGAATTACGCCCATTAATAAGTTCAGATCAAAGGAAACTATCGCTTTATTAAACAAAGTTCCCATTCCATACCATCCAAAAACTTGTTCAGTAATAATCGCACCGCCCACAATAGAGACAATATCTGTGACCATAATTGTGGTAATTGGAATCATGGTATTTCGGAAAGCATGGCGCATAATTACAGTTCGCTCAGTTAAACCCTTTGCGCGCGCAGTCCTTATGTAATCCTGATTTAAAACTTCCAACAGGGTTCCACGTGAGAATCTAATATATCCAGCAAATGAGATTAGTGTCAGCGCAATGGTTGGCAAAATCATGTGCAAAACAATATCTAGGGATCTAACCCAAAAGGGAACCTCAAATAACCATGCTGTGCTCTGACCAAATGTAGAGATCGGTCGAAAATTAATATCATCACTTTCAATATAAGGTCGCCAAGATTGCATTAGTTTGTCTATAACTATTAGTAAACCAATAATTACTACCGAAATAACATTAGTTCGAATGATTGGTCCTCTATCAATTCGATTAAATATCACTGAGCCAAGCAGAGCTACTCCAATTAATAGGATAAACATCAGCAATAAACCAACTCTAGGCCTGTTTGAATCAAGCAGTATTTGTGCCGGGAAATACATTATTGATCCAACAACAGCGCAAAATAATCCACTCTTTACCGCTGATTTATTCTCCAACCCAACCGATAGATAGGTAATTCCAAATGCGATACCAATAGCGGCAAGCAAAATCACAATAGGACCCATTGTTGGATTTAAAAACCATTTAGTTGCGCTGATTATGGATAGAAATACTGAATTTACTACAAAAACTCCACTAAATATGAGAAATACTCTCTTTCTAGTTCCACTAAAGATAGCCGCCCAAAAAAATCCCGCAATTGTGCTGGCAAAAATTATTGATGGAAGTGAGATCTGAGCCGAAATGAGAAAATCATTAAAATCAATTGCTAAAAATTGCTTTAACAAGACTGCTACCCAGAAAATCGGTAAGGAGTAAAGCAAAAAAGCGAAAAAGGTCATTGAATAATCAAATCTTGAATACTGTCGAAGTGCTGAGGTAATTCCTAATCCAATTCCTAAAATAATGGCAACAATGGTTGCCACAAATACCAATCTAACTGTGATTGGGAGTGCGCCAACGATCTCTGTAATTACTGGTTGGTTCTCTCTGGTTTGACCAAAATCTGCTCTACCAACAAATACACCTAGCACGCCACGAAGCCAAATGAAGTACCGAATGGGTGCTGGTAAATCTAAACGAAGCTCACGGGTCAAATTTAATATCAATTGTTCCTTATTTGGCGCAGTACTGGTGCGAAGCTCCTCTAAGGGATCTGTAGAGATTGCTGAAATGTTGTAAACGAAAAAACTTGATCCAAAGAGGATCATAACTAAGGCACCAAGGCGACGAACTACATATGCAATCAAAGTAATTCTTACCTTTCTAGCAATTCCACAAAATAATGTGTTAGGTGGCGCTCAAATTTCTTTGAACGCCACCTAACTTACTACTTATAACTACTTATTACTAAGTAATTAACCATTAAGACTTTAAGTCTTAGTTGGTATATCTCCACTCCCAGTAGTTCCAAACGATCTGAGGTGATAGTGGGCCAGGCTTAACGTTTTGTAGCTTGGCATTTGCACCAGTCACTTCTGGGAACTGAACGATAGGAAGCGATACAACATCATTGTAAAGTTCTTTTTCAATGATTGTGTACTGCTCCAATCTCTGCTTGGCGCTTAGTGGGGCTGCTCCAAGCTTCTTCTCTGCTGCATCAATTTTTGCATTTGAATTACCTAGGTAATTTGATGGGCAAACTGTGCAATAAAGTGAAGCGTTACCCTTTTGGTCTAGAGCTGTCTTACCCCAAGCAAAGTGCTGTGCATCCCATTCGCTATCAGCTAGCTTTGATGACCAACCCTGTACTCCAGGTGCGTTAACTGCAAATCCAGCACGCTTTCCAGCTGCTGTAACTAATTGCATAATGTCAGCGCGACGGGTGTTGTTTGGATTTCCCCAAAGCAGGTTCACTTTTACATCAGTTGCTGAGTGCTTACGCACCAATGCAAGTGCTGCAGCCTCACGGCTTGACTGTGTACCTGTGGTGAACTTAGAGACACCGCTGTTGGAAGTGATTGCCTTGTAATCTGGCTCTTTTGGAAACACAATTGGTGAATCCATACGAACTGAACCTGGGTTAAGAGGCTTGAAGATCTTTTCAACGATCTCATCTCTTGGGTACATCAACAAGAATGCAGTACGAAGATCCTTTGCCTTTTGGCTATTGCCGGCAAATGGTCCTGTGTACTCTGTAGTTGAGCCAGCTGCTTTTCCTACGCGCAAGTCAATGTGCTCAAAGAATGAGCTCTGTCCACCAATTACCTTGGCGGTTGGAATTGCACGCAACTGAGCTACTGAGTCAGCTGTTGGTTGACCGGCATAAACATCAATCTCTTGATTTCGCAATGCCTGAGCTGCAGCAGTGGCGTTATCAATCACTCTAAATTGAACAGTCTTGATGCCATTTGTCTTTGGTCCTGATGGATTTGTCTTGTGTCTTGGGTTTTCCACCAAAGTGATGGTGCCATTTGCAACAACAGATCGAAGGATATAAGCACCGTTACCTACGTAAAGTAGTGGATTGGTTTGAGCGTTAACTTCCTTAACGTTGTAGTCATTTGACCAAACCTTGCCCATGGCTGCCATAAGCTTCTTGTCATAGGCATAGAAAGCCTTTTCAAACTTTGCCTTAGCAGCAAGATTTGCTGCAGCGTTTTGTAGAGACTTCTTACCCTCTGCCATGTGAACAAGAGCGTGAACAGGTGATGGTCCTGGGGCGTTAATCTCCCAATCAGGAATCGCTTGGTCATACTCAATTGTTAGTGACATTTTGTCGGCAGACAATTTTGGTAGGTAAACATGGTGGGTGTCATAAACGCCGCCGTAGCCAAGAGAATTAAACCCTGGCTTAACTTCAGCAGATTTAGGATCACCTAAGCCAGCACCAAGTGAGTATGAGCTTGAGCTAACTACGTGTGAAAGTAGTAGATCAACTGCGGTGATTGGTGTGCCATCTGACCAGACCTTGCCTGGATTTACATTGTATTGAACTCTAAATGGCTTTTGGCTAATTACTCGGTAGCTACCAAAGGTTGTATTTTTAACAAGCTTAGGTGAATTATCGTAGTAATAGAATCCAAAACTTTGTAGATAAGCAACATCTCCATTGATTGTTAAATTCATTTCATCAACTGAGGTATTTAATCCAGTCAATGCGTTGCTGGTAACAATTACAACTGTGGAACGGGTTGCTGCGTTAGCTGGTACTAATGCACCAGCAACTAGGCCCGCCGCCGCAGTAGCAACAAGCGCTACCTTAGATAAGCGATTTAATTTCATTTACTCTCCTAGGTTTAGGCCAAGGGAATTTAGAATGAGAAGTCGACTACTCCCACACCAAACTCCTTGAATTGTGCTGAATTCTGCCCTATCTGATGGGCCCACCACAACCCCGCTTAGGGGTGAGGGTTATTTGGCAGCCTTGCGGGCTGATTCAATCTTTGCTGTGGTTAATCTGGGAGCGGCAAAGAAAAATAGCAGCAGGCCAGCTACTGTCACTAAAAGATATGGCAGGCGCAGTGCAAACTCGCGATCTCCAGTTAGCTGAACAAGATCTACTAACGCCCCGCCAATTAAAGTTCCAATTGGCAAACTACCCCAGGCAAAAAAGCGATAAACACTATTTACTCTTCCCAGTAAATGGCTTGGGATAATGGATTGGCGTAACGAAACTGTTATAACATTCCAAAGAACTGCAAAGCAGGTTCCAATAGCGGTCAGTGCCCAAAACAGTTGCCAAGATGAGGTTAAGCCAATTATCAATGTAATTACTGGAGCACTTAATAAGGTCAGATAAAGCGATGGTCCACTTCCTAATTTTGCTGAGATTTTGGGGCCAAGAATTCCACCAACTGTGCCACCAATAGCACCTGCTGTTCCTAAGATGGCAAAGATAAATACTGATGTATCTAAGATTTCTTGAGCAAATAAAATAAATGTGGCAGCGGTAATTGCCCCTAAACCATTTAAGCATCCTAAAATAATGGCCATCGGCCGAAGTAGTTCATGTTTCCAAAGCCAGGTAAAACCCTCTTTTATCTCAGCTCTAAAGTTAAGAGCTTTCTTCTCTGCTTGGGGCTTTACTGGACGAGCAATGGTTGCCAAGGTTGCTATCAAAGCAGCTGAAACAAAGAAGGTTGCCGTGTCAAAGTAGAAGGGTAGAAAGACAAAAATACCAATTAAAAAACTACCCAAAGGAGGTCCAACAAAGCTATTTGTCACAAACTCAACTGACCAAAGCTTGCCATTGGCACTTTCAAGTTGATCTGCCTCAACAACCTCTGGCAGAAAGGTTTGCGCTGAGTTATCTCGCAATACCTCTGCGCAGCCAAAAAGAAGTGCGGTAACAATCAATACGGTGTATAAAAACCAATTTGTGGCAAGATCAATGCCACTACCGACTGTATCTAACGCGGGCAGATTATCAACCTCAAATGTCACCGCAACTGCAACTAGTAAGGCAAGGAATGCTCTAGTGATATCCATGGCGATAATTATTTTCCTGCGATCAAAGCGATCAGTGATCACACCTGCTGGAAGTGTAAAAACTAACCAAGGCAGACGGCTGGCTACTGCAACTGCGGCAATTAAAAGTGGTGATCTTGTTACCGCAGAGGCTAACCAGGGGTATGCCACCTGAGAGATGCCATCTCCTAAATTGCTAACAGCATGGGCAACCCACAGTCGCCAATAGTTTTTCCCTAGTGGCTTTGTTTTACCTTTTTGCCTCTTTTTAAACACCCCACCACACTACCTAAAGGTTGGGGTTACTTACTCTCAAGATTTGAAGTTGATCCAATGCTTAACATAAATTTGATTGAGAAGAGTGCAATAGTTGTGGCGAGGGCGCCGCCAACATAAAGTGGGGTTCGCAAGCCAGTAGTTGCTAGTACTCCACCCAATACAGATCCAATTGGCATCATCCCCCAAACTAAGGTGCGCCGGGTGCCATGGATTCGGCCATAGATCTCATTTGGAATCACACTCTGATAGGTCGACATCAACAATATGTTCCACTGCGAGATGGTGAATGCCATAAATGCTGATAATCCAACAAATAAATAGATGTTTGGTGAAAATCCCTGAAGCAAGAGCAGAAAAGAACTAGAGAAAATACCAAAGGTCATAACGCGGGCTCTGCCAAATCTCTTTGAAGCATGGGGCGCGATAACTGCCCCTATCAAGCCACCAACTCCTTGAATTGTTAAAACTAAGCCAAATAATGGCTCAGGAAGATCAAGATCACGAACCATAAATAGCACAATGGTTGCAGTTCCCATGGAGTAGCAGACTCCAATAAATGAGGTAGTTAAAACCAAACGTCTAAGTAATTTGTGGTTAAACAAATATGTAATACCAAACCTCATATCAGCTACAAAATGCTTTTTTTCACTCTCTCTCTTCTCATTTCTAACATCTTGCAGAAAATGAATTGGCATAGATAGGGCCAAAATTGCCGAGACGATATAGCCAACACTGTTAAAGAAAAATGGGATGTAGATGGCAAGGGCGTAGAGGAAGCCACTTAATGGTGCGCCGATAAAGCCTTGCACCACAGTCTCAGATATTTGCAATCTGGAGTTGGCCTTTTCAAAATGCTTCTCCTCCAAAATCTGCGGAATCAAAGATTGCGCTGTGGTATCAGATGCCACCTCACAGGTTCCAATAATGAATGCTGCCAATATCAACAGATAAATAGTTACTAAATCTGCAGCGATTGTGAAGGCAAGTGCTCCCACCACCGCACTCCTGAGCAGGTTGGTGCCAGCTAAAATATATCTTCGATCTAATCTATCTACTAAAGCGCCAATTGGAATGGCAAATAAAAGCCAAGGCAGCATAACCATCGCACCTAAGAATGAGATCAAAACTGTGTTATCAGTTAAGGTGATTGCAAGTAATGGGGCAGCAGCGAGTAGGACACCATCAGATAGATTTGAAGCTAAGCTGGCAGACCATAATCTGTTAAATGCTTTACCCATGAAATAACCTTATCTGCTTAAGCTTTAAAGCTGTAAAAAAGGTGAAGTAAATAGGTTAAAAACTAAGGGTGATATTAAGATTTTTTCTTCGCTACTACCTTAAATAAAAGTAAACTAATTAAAGCACTCACTATTGAGGCAATAATTACTGAAAAGACTGCCAGATCTTGGATGGCAGGATCTGAAAATGCAAGATTTGCAATAAAAATTGCCACAGTAAATCCAATTCCGGCAGCACTTCCAGTTGCAAGTAAGTCAATACTTTTGGCATCTTGCGGGTATTGACCTAATCGAATCTTTCTTGCCAAGATGACTGCGGCTAGAACACCAATTGGCTTACCC
>Ga0208485_1000367_pt1 | contig 13677 bp, 20 predicted proteins | sample LakMenEpi27Jul12_FD_150707 | JGI IMG/M metagenome (GOLD analysis project Ga0208485, IMG submission 150707) | Freshwater microbial communities from Lake Mendota, WI - 17JUL2012 deep hole epilimnion (SPAdes) | ecosystem: Environmental > Aquatic > Freshwater > Lentic | place: Lake Mendota, Madison... | reverse complement strand
GTGTTGATTGTTGAGGTGGGTTATTTCTCCAAGAAGAAACTTGTCCAAAAGTTAGCAAGGGGAAAATCAATAACGACAATAATATATTTCTCATGGTATCCTATTTTACTATAAATACCTTTCAAGTTGGTCTTTTAATATATTTATTAATACCAAGATACTATTAAATGAAAAAATTATTATTATTGATGCTCTTACCATTTTTATTGGCATCACACCAACCAACCCAAGAACCTAAGAAGGTTCACATTCAATCTGTTGAGAACAAAATTCAAATTGGTTCTCTCGCAAAAAACAGAAACTTAACATTCGGAGTTAAGAACATTCTCTTAGAGAATTTACAAGAGTTAAATTATGAAGTTACGGACTCAATTGAGAATTCGGATTACTCATTAAAAGTAGAATTATTATATTTCGATGTACTACAAACAAACTCTGGCGTTTCCGTATTTCACAAAAATAACAATGAAACTATTTTAAGAATCAAAGGTTATTTGTACGACAAAAACGGAAAAAAAGTGAAAGATTTCCTCGCGACAGGTAAGTCATCCGAAATTTCACTATCAACATTGATTATATCTGAAGGAGGTAATATAAATCAGACCTCCGTTTCTAATGTAATAAAAAAGTCCTGTGAGACATTAATTTTTAATCTATTTAGTAAATGAAAAAACTAATTTCGGTGGTATCCCTACTTTTAATGAGCATTGTAGGATACTCACAAACACCCGAAATCGGTCATTTTCAACAGTTATCAACGATTAAGAGAGGAGACACTTTAGATGTCGCATGGTACTTCAAACCCGCAGTGGGGACGGATGTCAGGACCTTTCAAATCGATTGGCAATACAAAAAGGCGTTGTTAACACATATATCGTCTTCTGTTGATGCGGCCGTGGCGGGTAATGCACCTGTATTAGATTTCAAGTCGTGGGAGAACTACAAATACGGTTCTTACTCGAATGGAGTCTACAACTATGTGTCTGATTCTGACTGGTCGATTGGTAGAAACTATCTTATTCTAAGTAATGGTAGTCAAATCAGTTCGAATGGTTATATCATTCGCAATAAGTTTAAAGTAAACGATGTTCCTTCTAATTTTGATGAGGATTCGGTACGAGTTAACTGGGCGAGAATGTTTAAACTCGATGGTACATCTATCGGAGACAATATCGCATCGTTATCTCATCAAGTATTGGACCTTAAGTTATTAGGTAACTTAACAATTTCTGGAAAGATATGGTTCCCTTCAACCATAACGACTCAGACATTACCGACATTGTATTGTTACGATAACGTAACCAATGTTTTGGTGTCTCAAACCATTCCTGATTTAAATGGTAATTACACCTTTAATAACGTTGACGAAAACAAAACCTATAAAATTGAGGTTAGGTTCCCGTCGGCACAGTTGTCGTCAATAAGAGACAATGCTGTTACAATATCTGACGCGGTGAAGGCATATAACGAATACATCAATACTGATGTAAATCAAAATATGACACGTCAATATCTTAGACATGGTTTGTCTTATTTAATTGGTGACATAAATTTGAGTCAATCTTTTGATGGTGGTGACCCTTACTCAATTTACGCATCTGTATCAGGGTTAGCACCGATAAACACAAGTAATCTTATCAATGTGTTTACAAAAGAAACCTACGACTCTTTAGTTTTAGGTACGGACCAATGGACAACATGGCAAAACCATTCGAACAAAGGAATATTCCTAACAACTACTGTGGGTACCACAAACTTATCTTTAGACATCAAATACTTTGTTTTAGGTGATGTTGACAGAAGTCACTCTTCACCTGTATTTAACGGAACAACCGAAGTTTTAGCGGCGGTTTATAAAGGTCAGTTTGATGTAAACATCGCTAACTCATACGCAGTTGGAAGTCCAATGTATGTCCCATTCAATGTTTCAACAAATGGGTCGTTATCTAATGGATTACAATTTGAAATGAAGTATGATGTAACCAAAGTTAAATTTGATGAAATAGTTTCAAACATACAAGGTCCATGGTTACAATATGTAACACATGATGACGTAAACGGAATCGTAAGATTCGGAGGAATGAATAACCAACAAAATGGGTCGCTACAAGGTGTAGCGACTCCATTTGTTTTAAAATTTTTAGCCAAAAATCCTAGTGAGGATATTAATTCAAGTGTTTCAATCAGAAGTTTAATGGATGCATCTCATAAAGATGGAGACCACTTCAACATTAACCTTTCAACAGGTATGATTGTATTATCATACAGAGCCAACAATCCTAATATAATAACCGCAACAGAACCAACGGTAACATTATATCCAAACCCTACTAACGGTATTGTTAATATTTCTATAGATTTATTACCTAAAACTAAAATGAACGCATCTATTTATAATAATATTGGTAGATTGGTAATGAATGTTGGGGATTTCACATCTGACGAGTTTAATTTAAACCATAAAGAAACCGTAGACGTGGGAAACCTGATGAGTGGAGTTTATTACATTATTCTATCAGGATACAATAAAAAAATAACTAAACCCTTTATTAAAAATTAAAAAAAATGTCAGAAGAACAAGAAATGCAAGACCATAACGACGGAACATGGTCAAGTCTTAAAAAAACAATCGTAGGTACCTTAGGTACCGTAGTTGCAGGTGGTGGTGTATGGTTAAGTACACTATTATTTGGTGGTGGGGACGCTCATGAACAACCAGTTCAACAAGCTCAACCATCAATTATAATTAACAACACTCAACAACAGCAACAATCACCCGCGGGTAAGACAGTAGTCATAAAAGAAGTTAGTCCTTCAACACCACCTGCAAAACCTGCAGAGAAAAAACCAGAACCAAAAAAAGATGATTGGACTAAAGAAGAACCAAAGTGGTAAAATAAAAAATATTAACTAATGATGAAACAAAATATTAGAGAAAATCTTCGACTTGTGTTTATCACAATAGTTTGGTTTACATTAATGTTTCTTATCGCATCAAGCGTAACTGCACAAACAATAGGAACAATAAAAACCGAACAATATAAAGCAAAGTTTGAAAAAGATATGTCAATTGATACAATACCTGAATTTCATGGTAAACCAGTTCCAATTCAACTTTTAAATATAGGAGTTACACCTGAGCTATATGAATCATTTCCTGAATTAAAGGATAAAAGAGTTGGTTTAGGGTTAACTAATATTGTTGTCGAATACCTTGAGTATACTGAAAGATTTTTATTTACTGAGGATAAAACTGAAATTAAAAATCGAATGGTAAAACAATTTCAGGCATCTGAATCGGGTATTACTGAAGATAAATTAGACGGTAGAGGAAAGATTCGATTAGCTCGTTATTTTGTTTATGTTGAGGTTTATGATTTTAGTGTTAGTGAAGACGAGACGATAAAACTTAAAGATGGTGTCAAGAATACCTTGACAACTCGTTTAGGTCTTCAGGTTAAATTTGTTGATGCAGAGACAGGGTCTTACTTCACCGCTTCAGGTTTGGGTGAGGCGTCCACAGTTAGAGAAATGACATTACTTAACGATGACAATTTATCTGAGGTTAAATTTAATCAATCAACTATTGGTATTACAACTAAAAAAGCATTAGAAACCGCATCCGCTCGTATTGTGAGAAGGATGATTTCAAAACAAATTTTTGACCACTAATGAATATTAAAAAAATCATATTATTTTTTATTTTGTTGTTCTCAACAATCGTAGTTAACGCTCAAACTTTAACCTACGCATTTATAGACCCTTGTACTCAACAGGTTACTAATTTTAGTTTTCCGTTACAACAAGGACAAAGTACTGTGATTTTTTTCTTAGGTAAACAAAGAACATTTACCGCTGGTGATGTTGCTAGCGGAGCCTTTGGAGCATGGATTAATCAGGTTTATTCTGATTATAGAATGGTGATGCCATGTTCCGTTCAATCAACAACAGTTATTAGAAACCAAATCATAACTCAAGTGATTGGTGGTACTGTTCAAAGTGTTATGGGGAGTATAATGAGTTCTGTAAGGTCTGAAGCATCATCTAATGACGCTGCGTCAAAAGGTAAAACAGGCTCAGATAAAAAAAGAAAAAATAGTAAAGATGGAAACAATGGCAATACTAGTGGGAATTCCGTTTCTAGCGGTAATTCTACTGGGGATGTTCAGTCTAATGGTGGAAATTCGAATGTCAATGTTAATAATAGTGGGACTAACACAAAAACTAACGAAAACGGTAGCGGTGGTGATGTCAATAATTCTGGCGGTAATAATAGCTCATCTTCAACTAATTCAACAAGTAGCGAAAAAAGTACTGAAGGTAATGAAGTAGTTGGTTCGGTGACTATGAATGTTGATGCCAGAAACGACAAAGGTGGTGGTGGTAAATCGTCTCAAAAAAACAACCCTATAATTGTTTCTTCTGACTACACTAACGCACAAAACTTAGACAGGTCATACACAGGTATTATAAACATAGGAATGTCACAATCTTCCTTAACAGGGACCTCAAGTTGGGGACTAACTTCAATGACTTGGTTCAACTTTAAACAATTCGCAATTTCGGGTCGATATACAAAAATAAATTTTAGTAATAATGGAAAATTAAAATTTATACATAATTTAAATCTTACAGGTGTGTATACCTATGGTAATTTTATGGGGTTTGTCGGATATAGTGGTATATTAAATGCAGGGAAATGGGGGGTTACAGGTATAAACATTAGTGCCGCAGCTACAAAAATTAATGAAGACGGAAACTTGTTTTTAAGTCCATCAATTACAGGTTTTTATACAAGACCATTTATGGCTGGTAGTAGATTAACTATTTCACCTGAAATTTACGTTATATCAACACCTTTAGTTTACTCATCATTAGAAAAAATGACTGTAACTGATAGAACATTTAGTGCATTTTTAGGTTCAGGTTTTGATTACCAAATAACTAAAAGATTTAAAATAAACATGAATTATAAAGCAAATTTGAGTACTAACCCCGAATTTCCTATACTTTCATTTTTCTTAATTGGCAGTAAGGTAAACCTATGAGAACGTTTTTAATCATACTATTAAGTTTTTTTGTCTCATTTTCTTATGGACAATCTGTAAGTGCCCCGTTAGGTAGAACTTATCAAGTTAGTACAAGTGGACAAGATGCAAGTGGATTTGTTATAAACGGATTTACCAATGAAACACTTTTAACATCTATTGGTCTTGTTAATCCTCCAGCAGGAACAACATTTTCAATTACCACAACAACAGGTCTATCGTTTGCTTCAGGTTATAATTCATGGACAAACCGAACAAGATTATCCTTCACGGGAACAATGTCAAACATCAATAATGCATTGGCATCATTAAAAATTAACACGGGTTCCAACTTGGGAAATGTTCAAATATCAGTTTCTACAACAGTGAATCCTGTGGGATATTATTATAACCCAACTAATGGACACTTTTATAGACCAATATCGACGGGAAACACATATACAGGCGCAAGAGCTGCCGCACTATCAACTACATTCAAAGGACAAACTGGATATTTGGTGACAATTACTTCTGCAGATGAAGACGCATTTATTTACAACAACGTTCCCCAATCTCAAATATGGTTTGCATTAACTGATGAATTAAGTGAAGGACAATGGAGAATTGATGCAGGTCCTGAAAATGGAACTTTAATCAAAACATCAAACGGACAAACTGCGGGAAATATAGTTGGTCAATACAATAATTGGGCACCTGGTGAACCAAACAATAGTGGTAATGAAGATTACGCGGTAACAAAATGGAATGGAACACAATGGAATGATTTACCTAATAATTTTAATTGTCCTTATGTAATTGAATATGGGACTTGGGCTAATCCTCAAGACCAAACATTCACGGGATTTTACGCAGCGAATACCACAAATACTGTTGCAATCACAAATACCTTATCAGGAACTATTACTATTCCCTCAACTTTAACTTCAAGACCACAATTAACACTATATAGAGTCGTAAACGGTTCTGACGTATTGGTTGATGTTAAGACAGTTGCGACTAATGGTTCGTATACTTTCACATTACCAAATCAAAATTCAACGTATAAGTTAGTTCCATCTTTAATTGTTCAGGGAGTAACTAATGAAGATTTTACTTTAATTTTTAACGAGACAAATAACATCAATACACCCAATAATCTTCAATCAGGTTTATCAATGACAGGTACCAAACAATGGAAATCATCTGACATGAATAGAAATGGTATTTTAGATTTAGGAGACGCTTATTTATTAATTGCCCACACTACAGGGTTAAGGGTATCTAATGAAGTTTTATGGTTTAACCCTTCTGATTACGACTTAATCACCAAAAATAATTTTGGTTCAATAAATCCTGTTTTACATTTCACAATAAATGTTTCTACATCAAATGTCACACAAAATATTAAATACTGTATTTTAGGCGACGTTAATCTTTCACATTCTTCCCAATAAAAAAGTATTTATAGTAATAAACGTAAATTACTATGATACTAAAAATTGGCTCTTCAGGAGAAGACGTAAAAAAACTCCAATCAAAATTAGGTTTAAACGCCGATGGCGCATTTGGACCAGGAACTGAAACTGCCGTTAAAAAATGGCAAAAAGATAATAATTTAACTGCTGACGGAATTGTTGGTGAAGGAACTTGGGGTAAAATGTTCCCACAACAATTAATTACCGAACCAGCTCCTGTTAAATCATCAACTCCTTCAGGTAGTGGATTTAAATTAGAGAATCTAAAAGGTCACATACCTGATTCAGTAATTGCTCAAATTCCTGATACCGCTAAAAAGTTTAATATAACAACACCATTAAGATTGGCACACTTTTTAGCTCAGTGTGGACACGAATCAGGTGGTTTCAAAGCAGTACAGGAAAATTTAAACTATTCTGCAACTGGTCTTAAAGGTACTTTTTCAAAATATTTTAAAGAGGCTGGATTGGCAGAATCATACCAAAGAAATCCACAAAAAATTGCAAGTCGAGTTTATGGTGGAAGAATGGGTAATGGTCCTGAGTCTACTGGAGATGGTTATAAATTCCGTGGAAGAGGTTATATCCAATTAACAGGAAAAGAAAATTATACTAACTTTGCAAAATTTATCGGAGAAGATACTGTTGCAAATCCTGACTTAGTTGCAACAAAATATCCTTTAGCTTCAGCAGCATTTTTCTTTGATTCAAATAAACTTTGGTCAATTTGTGACAAAGGTGCTGATACTGTAACAGTAACTGCGGTAACTAAAAGAGTTAACGGTGGTACTATCGGATTACCTGACAGAATTAAACACTTTAACGAATATTACCATTTATTGTCATAATTTTGTAGTTATCAAATAAAGTATTACCTTTAAATTAAATTAAAAAAATTATGACCAAAGATAATATTAAACTAGCAATCAAAGATTTTGAATGGGTGATTAAGATTTTAGAATCTTCAGAAGATGAAAGTCATATGAAGACAACTTTAAAATGTTTTTCATTATGGGATTCAAAATATTCAGATTCAGGTCTAACAAGATTAGAATCAGATGTGTTGAATAAGTTAAAGTTGAATTTTTGGTCATTATATAAAGATAAAAATAGTAAGATTGGAACCATTAATATTTAATAGCGAATTCATACCAGAGGTACAAATCGCGGTCATTCTTGATGACCATCCTCAATATGGGGAACTTAAACCATTATTTGATGAGTATGGGTATGGATTTATGGTACCAGGTAAAAACTTGATTATAATAGACGGAGAACAGTTTATTGATAACTTTGGAACTGACGTTCTTAAATTTATTGAAGCTCATGAAGTCTCTCATATTATATTGGGTCATGACGGTCCAAGAAATGATGATGAGGAAATGGACGCTGACTTAGGTGCTTATTTACTATTACAAAAAGTTGGTAGACAAGATTCTATTAAAACTCTTTTGAGACACTTTAAAGAAAGACATGGTGTTGCTTTTGATGAAAAATTATTAGATAGAGTAAAAAATTCATTCTAACGCTAGTGAAAAGTGGACTTTTTTAAATATTTTTCATATTTATTTGTACACATCGCTCCTTAAGGAGTGTTCTCATATATCCCTTTCCAAAAGACCCGCGAAATTTATTTTGTCGGGTCTTATTTTTTTACTATATTTGTAGAAATATTTAGAAAAAATGGAACCAGAAAAAGACATATTTGACGAGTGGGCAGATGAGAGGTCTAAAAAACCTTGGATTATACGAAAATTAGAATTTATTCCGTTATGGTGGAATCATGAAGGTAGGTATCTACATAAAGAAGTTCGTACAGGAATAAGAAATATTTGGTATTGGTTACCAATTATTTGGAAAGACAGAAATTGGGACTCTCACTACATCTTTGAGATTATGATGCATAAACTCAAAGCTCAATCAAAATATATTGGAGGTAGAGATATTCATACAAGAGCAAAAAGAGACGCTGAAGTTATGATGACATGTGTTAACTTAATGAAGTTGGTACAGGAAGACTTTTATAGTTCCGAATACTCCGATTATCACAAAACAAAACACTGGTTTGAAGATTTAGAAGACAAACCTGGATTTTCTTCTTGGGAGTCTAAACTTTTAGAAGAAAACTTTGATGATTACTTTAAGAAATACCCTTTGATTTATAAAAGAGTATTAAATGGTGAAGGTATTTTTGGAAGAGATGGTCGTGAAGAGGATAAACAAGTTATTGCCATGAATATTGGACACATTAATCATGATAGAGCAAGAAAATTGTTATTCAAGATAATGGAAGAACATATTGAAGGTTGGTGGGACTAATAAAATAAAAAAATATGTGGATAGTTTATGTATTAATGTTCGTTGTAGTTGCAATTATTTCGTACCTTTGGGTCCAAGGAATTGACTACATGAAAGAGAATCATCCCGATTATAAGGGAGATGATTTATTTGGAGATTTTGACGAAAACGATAAAGACAATATATTATGAAAATAACATTCATCAGCGACACGCACAACAAACACAACCACCTTACAAGTAAGGGGATGGGTAACATATTGGGTAGTGGAGACGTATTGGTTCATGCTGGTGATATCACAAGTATGGGTAAACAACACGAAATCCAAAATTTCTTGAACTGGTTTGCTCGCACTGATTTCAAACATAAAATCTTTATTGCTGGTAACCATGATTTTGGTTTCGAGCATGGATTCGAAATCGACCAAGAATTTAAAGATATGGGAGTTATCTATCTTCAAGATAGTGAAGTTACCATTGACGGTGTGAAGTTCTACGGTAGTCCTTGGCAACCTGAATTTTATGATTGGGCATTCAACCTACCAAGAGGGGAGAAACTCGCTAAGAAGTGGTCTAAAATCCCTGGTAATACAGATGTACTAATTACTCATGGTCCTGTTTACGGATTATTAGATTACGCACCTCACGGAGGTCATGTTGGATGTGAAGAACTATATAAAAGAGTTTTTGACGTTAAACCAAAGATTCACGTATGTGGTCATATCCACGGAGCTTATGGTCAAAAGAGTATTGACGGTGTTGAATTTTTAAACGCGTCAGTTCTTGATGAAAGATACGAACACGCGCACAAACCTATCGTTGTTGAATTCGACATCGAGACTAAGGAAATAACTTATGCTTAAAGAGTTGTGTGATTGTGGTAAAGTTGCAGTATGGTGCTACATGCCAGGATATTCTTCTGGTTGTAGTCCATACTTTTGTGATGAATGTGTTCATCGTGGATGTGATTGTAATTATCGACATCTTGATGTTAACACCTATCATCCCCCGTTAGATAATCCTGAAGTACCTGAAGGTCAAGAAGGTGTTGATTGGAAGTGGATTGAAGATGGTAGTGTTTGGACATCTATCGATGATAAAGGCAGAGAATGGCCTTGTGCTGAATATGAATACGACCTTGATGGGTATGAACGAGAAATAAATCCACATGAATATGAAACAAAATGACGATAAAGAGGTTTTGATTTGTGCATGTCACTCAACTGACCACCAATTAATAATACTCTACAGTGAAGATGAATTAGAAAATGGGCATAAGTTTCCAACGAGTTACTTTCACATCCATTTAACTAAAAGACCGTTTTGGGAAAGAGTTAAATACGGTATCAAATACATTTTTGGTTATAAAAGTAACTACGGAGCATTTGATGAGTTTATTTTCAATCCAAAAGATGCGGATAAATTACAAGATTTGGTAAATTATTTAAACAGAGAAAAAAATGACTAAAATTTATTTAGACGACGTTAGAACTCCTGTCGATAAGAGCTGGACAGTTGTAAGAAATTACGAGCAGTTTGTAAGTACCGTTATGTACATTGGATTAGAGAATATCGATTTGATTTCTTTGGACCATGACTTAGGTGATACTGCAATGGCCGAATGGCATCGTAACGTATACCATAACTACACTTTGGATTATAATAACATTACTGAGAAGACAGGGATGGATTGCACTAAATGGTTAGTAGAACAATGGATGGATGGGGCTCCTGTGGTTGAAGTTGTTATTCACTCAGCAAATGCTATTGGTAGTGCCAACATGATGGGGTACATTAATAACTACCGACATGTTAATCGATTACCTCAAAATTGTGTAAGAGTACAAATCGAACATACAGTTTAAGAAAAGGTGGAGAAATCCACCTTTTTTAGTATTTATTAGTATGGCAGACCAAAGTCAATTTTCAAGATTATCAAAAAAACAATTATTATTCATCTGTGAACGATTAATTGATGAGGGGTTCGACGCAGTATCCCCATATGATAATTACGATGATTCATACAAAGCCTTAGAGGAAATTGGGAGGTACTTTAATATTTCAATTAGTGATGAGGATGTACAATTTTTCGGTAAACTACTTAGTGATAACGATAACTTAATTGCAGATATTTTCGCAAATCAAGGTACAGATAGAAACAACAAAGAATTAATTGAAAGATTAGAAATCCCTGTTGCCAAAGATTATGAATTAGAATATACTGTTGATGGAACCGTTAATTACACTGAATGGTACACTTATAAAGTATCTGCATACGATAAATCATGGGTTGACGATTCTGTTAGGCAACAATATAATGATGGTAGTTTTGATTTATATGAAGGTCACTTAGATGACACTCAATACGATAACTATGAAATGAATGATTGGGAATTTAAAACTGTTAGTGAGGTAACACCAAAAATACAAGAATCATTATTAAGTAAACTTATGATTGAAAATACCCAAGATGTCGTTAAGTCCTTAGATAAAAAAACTTTAATAAAATTAAAATCAATTATCGAATCAAGACTTAAACTTCTTTAATTTAGACTCTTTTCTAGCCTCTTTTGCTAACTCACCCAAAGTTTTCTTTTTCTTATCCAACGGATGAACATACCCTTTCTTATATTTAATTTCAACTTCAATTGGTCCCGAAGTTGAGATTTTTGAATCATATTTCCAAATAGAGATAGTTTCCTCATCTTCATAGACGTGTTCCCATTTAGTTGGTTTGTCGGTCGGTTTAGAATTTGTTGATATTGCCATAAGGCTAAGATACGAAATTACATCAAATCTTTCAATCTGTCACCATATAATTTTATAACTCTTTTTAAGAAAGCATCAGGGTTTTTTCTAATATATTCTAAAATGTCGTAACGAATATTTTTTGCATATTTTCCAAACAATTCCCCAATTTTATCTGCCTTTTGACCTCTTTCTTTATTATATTTAAAGTTTTTTATCGTATTTACATCTACAATTGGGAATGTAATAGTTTTTTTATTTCCTGATAATGCATCATTGTGAGATAATGATATTGAAGAGCTTGTTTTACCTGCTTTCGATTCTCTTAACAACAAATCCATAACTTCTTCGTTGCTTTTTACAGAATATTCAATAATATTCCCCGTTTTTGGTAATACGGCAAATATCCAATTCACATTATTAAATGAAACCTGCATCATTTGATTTTTGTAAAAATCAAATTCTGGTCCTTTTTTCATTAAATCATATGGTTTTTTAATACCCTCAATTGATAATGAATCGTCCTCGGCAATGTTCTTTAATGCAACGTTAAAACCTTTGTTTAATGAACCCAATGAATATCTTTCTCCAGGAATTGAAATCTTAACTGAATACGGAACTCCTTGAATCAAAATATCCGCCTTAGAATCCTCTACATTACTTTCACTTGTTGGTATCGCAATACCCCCAGTAAATAATCCAGCCATTAGACCTTCAAAGAAAAAACCACGACCATCCATTTCCTCTTGTAAACTAATAAAATATTGGTAAAATCGAATTCTATCAACCGTTTTTCTAATATCTGAATCTAAATCAACATCACTCCCGTCGTTAGAAAAATCATAAGTACCAATACCCTCAGAATTTAATATTTTTGGTATGACTTTAGACGCCATAATCTTACTCTTTGGGATTGGGGCGATTGTCGACATAACACTGCCTAATGATTCAGGCACACCTATTATATTTTTTTGTTCTAAGTATAGTTTATATTGAGATTCAGTAATTCTAATTTTCATATCTATAAATACCTATAATAAATAAAAATCCCCACCTTGTGAGTGGGGACTTAAATTATATTAATTAATCGTTAATGCCATTGGCCCTTTTCATCCCATTTGTTCAAACAGTCATATCCTTGTTCCTCAAAATTACTTTCAGTACCTATCAAATTCACATTTTTTAATTGATTTAAAGAACACATATCAATATCCTCAAAATCGGCAAAGTCACAATTAATGATTGCTAAATATTCTAAATTAGGTGGTAAGTTTTTTAATACTCTTCTAACCATTTTTGGAGTTTGTTCGATTAAAGCAACCATTCCCTTTTTTCTATCAAATATATAATGTGGTTCATCTAATGAAAATCTAGTTTGCTCGTTAACCACCTTTTTAACTAATCTTATCATGTCAGATTCTGTTAATCTTACTATTTTCTTCGCCATTGCTATTATTTTTATTATAAATACCTCTAATAAATAAAAATCCCCTCTTTTGGAGGGGATTAGTTAATTTACTCTTCTGTTGAGTCCGTTTTTCCTTTGTTAATCCATTTGTCAATGGAACCGATTCCAAAAGACCCTAATACTAACCATAAGAACGCATTGAAAATGAATTCGTTAATTACTAAGTCTTTTCCTAATGAACCTGTAACAATGTCTGCAATTGCAAACCCTGTCATCATAACAAATGCTAAAAAGCCTACAACAGATTTCTCGTTGATTGTGTTGTTGTCGTTAAACAACTGTGCAAAGAATTTTTTCATAATATTTGGTAATTTACTTACCTATAAATATCTAAAATTCTTTAATTCACCACGTAACTGATATAAACTGTTTGTCCTGTTACGAAGTCAGTAGATGCGGATTGAATCAATACCAACTGACTAGGTCTTGTGCCTGGATTGTAATTAAATGCCTGTTGTCCTGGTGGACCTTCAAATGTAAATGCCGTAGACGAACCACTGTAAATTGCAGTATCTCCATTTTGAGTGAAGTAAGCGGTAACAGAAGTACCCGTCATTCCACTATAATAACTTGTTCTATCAACAGATAAATTATCTATTGAGTTCCAAAAAACACCATTTACATCAAACGTGTTGGGTGTCGTCACACCTGTTGATTGACCT
>Ga0208485_1000363_pt1 | contig 13767 bp, 8 predicted proteins | sample LakMenEpi27Jul12_FD_150707 | JGI IMG/M metagenome (GOLD analysis project Ga0208485, IMG submission 150707) | Freshwater microbial communities from Lake Mendota, WI - 17JUL2012 deep hole epilimnion (SPAdes) | ecosystem: Environmental > Aquatic > Freshwater > Lentic | place: Lake Mendota, Madison... | reverse complement strand
GTATTGATGAGATGAGAGAGGCAATGCAGCAAATCGCTACTGATGAACAATTACGTCTTAAATTAAAATCCTTGAGTCGCCAACGCGCCGAACTTTTTAGTTGGGAAAAAACGGGACAAGAAACTGCAACAATTCTGGAAAGTTTTCTCTAAAAATGGTGACAAAAAAACTTATCAATCATTGTAGGATGGGTTAGACGGCACTAAGCATTAAAACCCAAGTATATGAGAGCAAAAACCTTTACTTTCTTGGGGAGATTCAGTTTTACTTCCTATATATTATTGTGCCATTCTTCGGGAATTTGAGCGACTTTTTCTTGGCCAGTAGGCTGATGAATAGGTTTTCCTAAAGGACGAATTTTGAGATTTCCTTGCAAATAAGCGGCGATTCTTTCCTTGGCAATTTTCACATATTCTGCTTCTTTTTCACTCCCCATCACTCGACGATTGTGCATAATACTAGCAATCAGAGAAGTTCCAACCCCGGCAAAGGGATCAAAAACCCAATCCCCCTCATTTGTCAAGGCTAAAACACATCTTTCTACTAATTCGATTGGATATTGACAAGGATGGATAGTTTTCTCTGGATGATTAGATTTAACGTTAGGAATATCCCATAGTAACTCATCCCATTCTTGTGCTAAAAACTCCCAAACATCGCTGGGATTTTTCCCTAAAGGATTACCAGAGGGTTTACCGATATTTTTACCTTTAAAATGGCGCTTACCAGGGTATTTAGCGGGGATTCTCACTGGATCAAGATTAAAGATATATTTATCGGTTTTTGTCAACCACAAAATAGTTTCATACCTGCCAGAAAATCTTTTAGAGGTATGTAATCCATGGCCAAAATGCCAGACAATTCTATTTCTTAAAAAGAAACCCATTTGTTTAAATAGCTGATAATAAAAAATATCTAAAGGATAAACTTCACCCTCTTGAACGAAATTTCCCACCTGCCAGCAAATACTGCCATTATCTTGCAAGATTCTAGACAGTTCTCCCAGAATTTTGGTTTGGGTTTCCAGATAAGTATCCAAAGAGATTTTTTTTTCGTAGTCTTTTCCTAAATTGTAGGGAGGAGAAGTAATAATCAAGCTCACAGAATTATCTGGTATAGTCTTGATAAAATTATTGCTATCTCCTTGATAAAGAATTATTTCGGCATCAGGTTGATAAAAGTCTCGCACTGATTTTGACTGAGAAAATAAGGGCAACTGATTCATAGACAATTTAGCAGAGAAGAGCCACTTTTAATTATATAGTTTTCTGGACTAAAAATCCCAAAGATTTCGGGCTGTGTAAACTGGAAGTTTTACCATCTACCACCGCAGTTATTCAGCAAGCACCAAGTATTCTTACTCATAGTACAATGGGGATGCTCCCTATTTTACATCCAATATTCAAGAGAGCCAGTTTTTTCAAACAATTAATGTTATCTGTAGCCAGCAAAGATATAACAAAAATTCTACTTTTTTAGATAAAAATCGGGAAGAAAGTTTTGACTTTTTTCTATTCTTCCCTTAACTTAGATTAGCTCAAACCAGGAACGCACTCGCCCAATTCCACTGTAAAAGGTTGCCAAGGACGAGGATCAATTACCTTTGTCGGCAAGTCATGGGATGTTAATAATTCTTGAAAAGATTCGGGACTACCCCCAGCACTTAACACCGCCATTAATAATCCTTTAAACTCGATATCACCACCGGCAGCCGTAGAAATAATATATTGAGGCTGCAAGCGTTGACAGACTGCTAAGGCGCTTTCTTGTCCTTTGATTACCGGTCCGAGGAAAGGTATTTTTAAGTCAATCAAAGGGGTAATAATCACGGAGATTTTACCGAGAGAATCGAGGCTAGGAGAATGATAACCGTGGGGTTCGTAGTAGATACTCTGATTTGTCGCTAATTCCTTGATAACATAACCATTTTCCACCAGAGTCGGCCCGATTGGAGAACCGGGGACAGCAGTAATTTCGATCGCATTGTCAAAGATATAACTAGAGCCGTGGGTTAAAGGGATGAGATGGGTATAATTAAGCGCTCGAACGACTTTTTCGGCATTAGGAGAAGCCACCACGGGAATTTGGCGATCAAGTACCTGTAAAGTAGGAGGATGAGCGTGATCTTCCAAACCTTGGGAGAGAAGAATCAGATCGATATGTTCGGGAATGGCATGATTAGCGGTTTTTTTGCCCTCAAATAGCCAAGTTAAATTACCAAAAGTCAGGGAACCTACCAACCAAGGATCGAGAAGCAGGCGTTTTCCCCCGATTTCGATTAACCAAGAATTACTATCAAGCCAAGTTAACTGCATATAAGCCGAGGAATAATGGGGATTTTCTTAATTTAATTTAACATTAGCATTAACTTTTCTGCGCTTGGGGGTTTTTCAGTCATCAGTGAAAACACAGCACTGTTAATGCCATTTATAGCAGTTATCTTAATGGTGAGGTAGGAAGTCTCTGGTTTTAGGGAACGGGCAACAGTAGCCAGTCGTCAGGGGGTGATACCAAATTAGGTTACACTTCATCTTGAGGAGAAACGCTGTCACACTCCTCACTCAATGCCGGTCACTGAAAACCCAAATCTGATCACTGATTACTGATTACTGATTACTGATTACTGATCACTGATTAGTCAAGGCTTAAGAAATAGGGAAAGTTTAGCTATCCTAGGGAAAGTAGGCGCTAAAAGGGGAAGAAGAACGCATCAGCCGAGACTGAATTTCTATGACTAAACGTACCTTCGGTGTTATCGGACTAGCTGTCATGGGAGAAAATCTCGCTCTCAATGTGGAGAGTCGGGGTTTTCCCATCGCTGTTTACAATCGCACCGCCAGCAAAACTCAAGAATTTATGGAAACTCGCGCCGTCGGCAAAGATGTCAAGGCGGCCTATAGTTTAGAAGAATTCGTCCAAATTTTAGAGCGTCCCCGCAAAATTCTGGTCATGGTAAAAGCTGGCCCGCCGGTGGATGCCGTGATTGAACAATTAAAACCCCTTCTCGAAGAAGGAGATATGATTATCGATGGCGGTAACTCCCTCTACGAGGACACGGAAAGACGCACCCGCGACCTAGAATCAACCACTAAACTGGGTTTTGTTGGGATGGGAGTCAGTGGTGGCGAAGAAGGCGCTCTGCACGGTCCTTCCCTGATGCCGGGGGGTACAGAGTTCGCCTATCGGGAATTAGAGCCGATTTTAACCAAAATTGCCGCCCAAGTCGATGATGGTCCCTGTGTCACCTATGTGGGGTCCGGGGGTGCGGGCCATTATGTGAAAATGGTTCACAATGGCATCGAGTACGGCGATATGCAGTTAATTGCCGAAGCCTACGATGTGCTGAAAAATGGTCTAGGACTAAGCAATCAGCAGTTACAGGAAACTTTCGCCGAGTGGAACCGCACCGATGAGCTTAATTCTTATTTAATTGAAATTACCGCCGATATCTTTAAGTGTGTTGACCCAGAAACCGGTCATCATCTAGTAGATTTAATCTTGGATTCGGCGGGACAAAAGGGAACAGGACGCTGGACCGTGTTAAGTTCCTTGGAGTTGGGGGTGCCAATTCCGACCATTTATGCTGCGGTTAATGCTCGCGTGATGTCCGCTTATAAGGATGAACGGGTGGCAGCCTCAAAAGAGTTACCCGGACCTGGGGAAACCTATCCGGGGGATGCGGCACTATTTGTGGATAAGGTGCGTGATGCTCTTTACTGCTCGAAAATGTGTTCCTATGCCCAGGGTATGGCTTTAATCGCTAAAGCTTCTCAGGAGTTTAACTATAATATCAGTCTGCCGGAATCGGCCCGCATCTGGAAGGGCGGCTGTATTATTCGGGCCGGTTTCTTGGATAAAATTCGCAAAGCTTTTGCGGAAAATCCGGGGCTGCCGAATTTGTTGTTAGCGCCGGAATTTAAGCAAAGTATCCTCGATCGCCAAGAAGCTTGGCGTGAGGTGTTAGTCTTAGCTAATAAGTTGGGAATTCCTGTCCCGGCTTTTAGTTCTTCTTTGGACTATTTTGATAGTTATCGTCGGGCCAATTTACCGCAAAATCTCACCCAAGCACAACGGGATTATTTTGGCGCTCATACCTATGAACGTACCGATAAACCCAGAGGTGAGTTTTTCCATACGGAATGGATGACTGAATCCTAAAGCTATCTAATATTTTCTCCCCTTTTTATTTCCAGTAAAAAGGGGAGATTTTTTTGCGATATTTTTCTGATTAAGAGTTAACTATCGGTCAAGAAATTGGTAGGGATACCAAATCAGTTTTTAATGGGATAATGGCTTTAAAAGTCAGACAGAGGAATAATTCCACAGGCTTGAATTTTGCTGAAAACGAGGTGAAGTTGCCACAATAACCAATTGCCAACTCTCCAGAAAGCCACGGAGTTTTGATGATCAGAAACCTCGGCAGATGGATCACCAAGATTTTCCTCAAAAATCAACCAATGAACCGGTAAATGACCGAGGGGAGAATTCGGCTCTAATTGAAAGTTTAGTTGCTCATAATTGAGCCATTTACCTTCCTTCCGCCAACCTAGGCGATCGCCAAGTTTCTTTTGGGTTTCATAATCCACTAAACCACCGAGACTAGAGAAAATGGCCTGCTGAATACTAAACCCGAAATGACCATTACTATAATGCAGCCAAAGTTGATCAATTTTTTTCAGTTCCGAACAAGGTAATTGAGCAATATCTTGAGGATAAACCTCATTCCAGTAGGTTCTACCCAAAATTTTTAATAGTAGTTTGGTTGTTTGGCGATCAGCCGCTTGCCACTGTTGCTTTCTTAGCAAATCTTGTAATTGATTATAATCAAGATCGGCCGATTCTTGAGTTAAGATATTTGGGGAAGTCGGGGGATTTTTAGAACTAGAAGATTTGTCAAGATTGTTTTGAGTGAATTGAGAGACAACTATTGCTAGGGGAGTTTTTGGGATAGCGTCTTTTTGACAAGCCTCTTGTTCTGCTAAATGATCAGATAATTTATTGATGGTTTTTTCTAGGGAAATGAATTGTGCTGACCATTCACTTTCATTGAATAAGTAATCATTAAATTGATCAGAGGAAAAAGCCTCTTTTAACCTTGCTTCTTTCTCGTAACCAGTCGCTAGAAAATTTAGCAAAAACTCAGAACTTATGCTGGAATCTGACGTTTCTAAGAGATCAGGCTGAGGTTGAAAAATATTGTCTACCAAATACTTAATTTCTCCAACCGTTGCATAAAATTCTTCGTCCACCTTAATGACTTCTTCTATTAATAATTGAAAAGGAGCAAAATAGTCCTGTAGGTAGTTTTCAAAATTAATCGCATTTTGGGCAAGATCAGCAATTTCTTGGCGAACTCGTTGAGATTTGAGTTGATAATGATTTAATTCCTCATAAATTTTGAGTTCTTGAATAATTGCTTGCACAATTTTTTTCTGCTTTTGAGTATCCTCGGCTAATTTCTGAACTCCTTCCCCTAGTAATTTAGTTTTTCTCAACATCAAAAAAGATGTTTTTCCCAGTAGCAAAATTGCCCGAAAATTTTCCTGTTTTTCTAGCTTGAGTTGATTGAGAATATTTTGATTATTATTATTTTTAATCTCTAACTTTATTCTCTCGTAGTCTAAGATTTTTAATTCTTGATATTTTTGGGAAAATAAAATTTTGAGATTGTCACTGAGTTGGAGTAAAAAACGATAATATCCGTCTTGATAGATTTCTAGCCCGTTAATTAATAAATTATAGTCTTTAATTAATAACTGAGTCTCAATCAAGATTTCTTGTTGAGTAATTTTTTCTTTTCGTTTAATAATCTTACCAAAATAGTAATGGTAGCGAACTCCTTCTTGAATTAATTTCCGACGTTCCTTGATGATTTTCTGAAAATTCTTTAAGTATCTATTTTTAAAAACAGGAAGTTGATAGCTTTGCTCATAAATGGCAATTTTTTTATAGGTCATCAGATGTGGAGAGTTCCTATTTAGCATAGCTATCTTAGACCAAAAAATTCCTCAGTACTTAGCAATAATCACCCGCTGCTCCCAGCTATTACAAGAGGGAGCAATACCTAATTAAACATTCTCAACTTCAACAACAACTGGTTCATTTTCAACAACTGGTTCCTTTTCAACAACTGGTTCCTTTTCAACAACTGGTTCCTTTTCAATAATTGGTTCCTTTTCAATAACAACTGTTTGAGGACTTTCAGGAGTTGGCTCAGTTACCGTTTCTTGCTGCTTTACTGTCTGTTCTTGATGGTCAGTCAAGTGTTTTTTGGTTTTTAATTTCAGGTCATCAGTCAGAGGTAAAGCATCAATTTCAGCCAAAAGTGTTTCCAGGGATTCTTTTTTACTTCGCTCAGTGTAAAAAGCATTCAGAACCGCTTCAATTCCGTACTGAGCGATCGCATCTCCTAGGACAGTAACCAACCCCATCGCTCCAATACCCATAAAAACTACAAAGGGTTGTCCGAGGGTTAGAATTAGCACGATGACAGCAATAACAGCCGAAGCTAAATAAGCACCTGCCACTTTTTTGATAATGTTATCGAGTTCCATAAAAATCACCTCAAATTTCTAGCGAAGGATTAGTTTAATTCTAAAGCAAGGTTAATCTATCTGTTGATCGCCGTCAAGTAAAGCTTGAAGAAAAGGTTCAAGACTTTTGGGACGATAATCGGAAAAAGCCTTTAATCGTTTTACCACACTGTGATGAACAGTGACAACTTTTGTATTGAAATATCGCCATTGCTCACCTCCCAAGGCCGACAATCCCTTAAGGGTATTATCGAACTTGATGGTGGGGTCTAGTTTAATTGGGAATTCCTCAAATTCAGAGGTGGTTGAGTCAAACTCTAATCCCAATTTTTTGGCTTGATTAATCATCCATTGTAAGGGGTAGTCGGAAAGTCCTTGATATTCTTTTTTACCACCACCTAGACAGGTATGTTCACCGACAAATAAAACTTCTTTGACAACTTGTTCAGGATTTTCGGGGTTGGCTTTGATCGGAGTGGAAGGGAAGTTTTTCCGTTTTTCATCAATGGCAACAGCATGAAAAGCATTTTGGATAATCGGACTTAATTTTGTGTTACTAAATTCATATTTTTTATGATAAAACTTAGCTAGGGGAAACCAAGGAGTTAAATCAGGAATACCAAAATGACCAACTGTATCCCAACAACCTAACATCTTGATTGGAATACGATCTTGAAAATCTTCCTTTTCTGTCTCAATTTTTTTAGCATTAGCGGCACGAAATTGTTGAGCTTTGGCACTATCGAAACTAACGTTGTGGTCTCGATAGAGTTGATAAGCTAGGGGAATTTCTTTAATCTTAGAGCGTTTTAGGATTCCACATTTATCGATAAAACTAGCCAAACAACGAACGATATATGCTCCTCGACTAAAACCTAACAAATAAATTTCATCCTCGGTTGTGGGATTGTAGTTAAGGACAAGAAAACGATAGGCATCTTGAATCATTCGATCAAGGCCCCAGCCAAAAGTTTCATTCCCTAAACTTTTAATAAATTCGTTATCTTCGGCGCTGCCAGAACCTGACAAAAAGACGATTTGAGGGGTTTGATCCTCGGCAATATACTTAATAGATTCGGCGAATTTAACCACGTTGGTGGGGTAAGCACTGCCAGAGTTTTCCCAAGAACCATCACAACAAATAATTAACCGTTTTTTCTGGTTTGAATAAGTCAGTATATCCGGTTGAGAAATTGCCGTTTTAGTAATCTCCTCAATTTCATTACTGGCAAGAGCAGCTTCTGCGGCAATTATAATTGATTCTGAATTATCTTCCCGGGAAGGTTCTTGATTTTCGGATGGAGCATCCTGTTCAATCACTTCTTCTTCTTCAAGGGAGTTAAAAATTTCGTTGACCATTGTTATCCTTTTCGCACTCCTTCTAGCTTTACTGCTAGTCTGAGTTTTTGATTTAGGGATCGAGGTCGGTTTGGAGGGAAGACTATCTAGTTGCCAGGTTGTCCCATAAAGAATACCATGATTGCTATAACTTGTTTGATCCTCGGCACTGCCATTGAGTGATAAATAAGTAACTAAGCCAAGGTCATCAACTAAGGGAGATTGATACATCGCTTTTTGGATTTCTTCTTGGCTACGCGCTTGATTCCAAACAGAAAGTTCTGCAAGACAACCTTGCCAATAATGAGAGAGATTAACAGAGGCTCCCAAGATGATTTTTTCAATCCCAGTTAAGGCACGGTTATGACCGTTGCCACGATGCCAAATGATCCCATTGCGATAGATCAACATTCGGCCTGTGGTCGCATTTTTGACAAAGGCCCAGTGAGTCCAATCACTATAATCCTTAAGCTTGACTTTTTTTTCAATTCGATCGAAACCTTCTTCATTTCCCGCATCCCAAAAAATTGCAGGTTTCACGGGATCACCCCAAGGCAGGGTAATATGTAGAACGCGGTTATTTTCCCGATTAACAGCTTCTAAAAGAGTCGTTTCTGTAGCTAAATTATTTTCCCCTTTTGCCCAAAATGTAATGGTAATACTCTGATCGATGTCAAGAAATCCGTGGGATAGATCAATATGATCATCGATGCCATTAAATTTTAGTACAGAGCGTTGTTCAGCCATTGGTTTTGTCACCGACCGGGGGAGAAAGAGGTAATCAGGGGTTCAGGGATTCTGACTAATAAGAGACTGATCTATTTGTCGTGATTCCCCAGAATGCTACCCCCTAGTTTAACACATTTTAGTTATCTAGCGATATATATATAAATAAATGTGTAAGTAGATGGGCGTAAAAAACTCTAAGATCCCCCCGCCTGTCGGCACCCCCCTTATTAAGGGGGGCAGGGGGGATCGAGTGCAAAACCTATCTTCTATTTAATTGCAAACAGCTACTTAGGAGTCAACGACTAATATTCCAGAGCCGGCACTTGCTGTGGCGAGAAACTCAGAGGAGTTGACCCCAATCCCTATCGCCATCAATAGGCTTTGGAGGGATGCTCATGGCTGATTGACATCCCTCCCCGGGCCGGTTATCAGCAAACCCTAGGTACTTATTGTAACTCTGACCAAATTCCGCGGCAGCGCTCTACAATTAGTCCCTGAAAAATTAATTGGGTTGCGGGATGAATCTCTACTTTATACAGAGCAAAAAGACCTGTTGGACTATTTAGATTCAACTCCCTTCGCGTTAGAGATAAGGCTTTTGTTCGGTGCATTTCCACCGCTTTTAGTAAGCCTGGATAACTGATATTCCGCAGGGCCAATTGACCATTTTTTGTGAGATAAATAGCATCATTTTGCAAGAGATATTCCAAACTGATCAAACTAGCGTGGACATCCACATCTTTTTCTAAACCCCCTAAACGGTGAGCATCTAAACCAAAGCGAATGCAGAAATTAACAGCGACTAATTTTCCCGCTTCTTCGGCAGGTAAAGCACAATCGGCAAATTCAAACCCTAAACTATCTGAGCGCCACTCCTCGACTCCAGCATAAGTATAGTTTTGAAACAGTTTATTTTTGAGTTTTAAGTCAAATCCTAACCCACTAGCATGACCCGCTTCATGGAATTGGGTATCGAGATGACGATAGCGTTCACCATTAATTTTATCCTCTAGGGGTCCTAATAGCAAATCGGCCGTTTCTGGCTCAAAAATTTTTCGGATACATTCGTAGCTAGAACCGGAAAAGCGTCTTTTTTGCTCACTGGCATTATTTAAAGCTGGTCCCTGAACACTATTGGGAAAAGTCCACCTATGAGGAACGATAAAAGCCTCCCCCTTTTCTCCGCTAACTGTACCACAACTAGCAATTTCAGTAAAGGACAAATTTCTGGGAATCGGTTGTCCTAAACTGCCAAATTTTTCACGAATTAACCTTTCTAGTTGTTCAATAGAAGGTTCACTATTTTTATGAATTTTTCCGTAAATCGCACTCAAAGTGACTTGTTGCTTCCCCTGACGATTGATGCTATAGGGAGCAATCATCAGAAAATAACCATTTTTATCGATAAAATTCAGATTAATGAAATCTTCTGATAAAATGCTCCAGTCATCGGTTTCTAAAGCCTCTGCTGTTTTCCACAGCCACTGAGCCGGAATTTCACAGCCATCTGCTTCCTGTTGACGCAGTTTTTTCGCCGCAATTGCAATTTTATTTTGCTCGATATCTTGGACGATTTCTTGGAAGAACTGTTGTTGATTAACCAGGGTTTGATTCATTTTTTGGGTAGCTAAGTTGGTGTAATGGTTTAACGTTGTTTTTTGACCGGTCTCTCATCGGCTAAACTCTTAGCCATTTTAAGATTTTAGGGTCTTTGTCATAGCGATAGGTCAGTCCATCTTTCCCCGTAATTGATTTTCCCTGACTGGCTTTGCTTCTGATGCTACTAAGGGAATAGTCGCTTAATTCCTTCATTTGTGCATGGGAAAGTCCTTCTTCGACTTCCGTTAAGATTGTTGTCGTTGGCGATTCGGGGGGTGGTTCCTCGGCAGAATTGATTTTAGGATTGACTTCGGTTTCCTGATTCGCTAAATCTTCGAGCCTATCTTGAGAATTATCGACAGAAATATTAATAATTTCTTTCACTTTTTGTCGGCGATATTCCTCCACTGTAAGCAGTTGCCAATGGGAATTACTAGAGAGTTCTAAAACCCATTGATGATAGTTAAAGAGACTTTCCCGATGTCCGACACTAATAAAAGTTGTGTGAGTTTTCTGCAATTGCCGATATAAATTTTCCTCATTGTTTAAGTCCAAAGCACTTGTGGCTTCATCGAGGATAGTAAAACTGGGACGGGTAATTAAGACCCTGGCAAAAGCCAAACGTTGTTGTTCTCCCAGGGACAAAATGTTTTCCCAAGGCTCTTCTGTATCAAAGCTATTGACTCGATTTAGTAAATTTTGGAGATTGACTTCTTGCAAAACTTCCCTCAATCTTATCTCATTGGTTTCTTGATTGCGATTGGGATAGAGTAACTGTTCTCGCAAGGTTCCTAATATTATATAGGGACGTTGGGGCAGAAACAATACTTCTTCTAGGGGGGGACGCACTAATCGGCCGGTTCCAGCATTCCATAAACCGGCAATTGCGCGTAGCAAGGAACTTTTACCCCGACCGCTCGGACCGACAATTAATAAACCTTGTCCTGGCTGAACAGAAAGGGAGAGGTTTTCGACAATTACCTGTTCATAATCGGGAGTTTGCAAGGTGACATCTTCAAAGGAAAATTGGTTTTCTTCGATGGTTTTAATCGTGCTTAAATTTTCGGGTTGTTTAATGACTTCTTCTAAGGCTTGGGAAAATTGCGATAGACGTTCAACATAACTGCTAAATTGTGCCGAAGTGCCAAATTCACTAATTAATTCCGCCAGCGCCGTAGCAAACAAATTAGCCGCTAAACAGGCTTGCCCGACCTGTCCGAAACTAATGCCCTCACTATTGATATACAAAGGACCCAAAATGACAAAAGTAAATACTTGAATTGCCGCCTGATAGCCCCGACTAAAAATTTCTGTGCCTCTCTCCCAATCAATTTTACGTTTAGCGCTGTCTAAGAGTTTATTAAATCGCCGCTGAATAATATTTAATTCCTGATTTTCTCCCTCAAAGAAAGCGATTGACTCCGCATGATTACGAATGTGGGTTAGAGCATAATTGTAGTTAGCCTTAAGTTCTAATTCTTCTTGAGTAATTTTATTTAAAGCTTGGTTAAAATAGATAGCAATGACGTTACCGAGAATTGTCCAAACGACTAAAATAATGGCGACAGAGGAAGAAATTGACCAGAGAATCACTAAAAAAGTAATCATATCTAGGACATTTTCCAGGGCAACTGCAAAAAAGGAGAGAGCTTTACTGGTAATCGGCTCAATTTCCTGGGATAAACGCTGATCTGGGTTGTCGATATCGGATTTAAAATTAATTCTGTAATAGGCGCGATTATGCAAATATTTGTTGAGAATCCAGTCGTTGAGCCAAGCATACCAATCCAAGGCGATTCTTTTTCTGAGAAATTTAAGCAAGCCAACTAAAAGGGTGACAAAGAGCAGTCCAACCGCAAAAACTACCAAAGTTTTGACAAATTTATCAAAATCACTTTTTTCAAGAATGACATCAACTAAGTAATTACTAACAAAGCTATTGAAGGCATTTAATCCCACAACTCCTAGGATTACCCCGATTAGTAGGAGGAGCATTGCCCAAGCTTGGATCACATCGGAAAAAGTCCTTCCCCCCGATTCAGTAGGATACCAATAGGGAGCAGCGATCAGCTTGACACTGTGCCAAAATTTGCTGACATCGGAGATAATATTAGTCGTCGATCGATCTTGAGGGACTTTGGCGGACATATAGCATTTATATCTGAGTTGTGGACATTTTGCTGGAATGATTTTAGATTTTGGCTGGATTGGCGGAGTAGAAGGCAATTGGCGAAAATATAAAGCTCCCCGACAATTTTAAGGTTATTGTGTTTGAGTTGTGGTAACATACTCCCGTCGCTTTATCTGTCAGTGTAAAGAGATGGCTTTCTCAGCCCCCTGCTACTGCTTTTTTAACCCTCGTTATCTTACTACAAGTAACCGTTGTTTGGATAGCTAAAGCTAGTGAGCGCTTCTCAGACTAAGCTAAACGGCTTTTACTTCGGATCACCGATATAGACTCCAAAAGGGTTATAGCTGTTGGATCATGCAGGTTAAGCGCCGTTTAGCTTACCACATATTACCGAATTTCGTTGACCATGACAAATTTTTTTTTCTATGATAGGATTTCATGGTACAGTTTTCAAAGCAATGAGGTGCGCCGATTTTCTTCCCTGTTCCCTGTTCCCTGTTCCCTCAAAGCGATAACAGACCTTGCGACATCATGGTGAAAAATGTTCGATATATGTTACATTTTGTACTCGGCTTCCTTGCGCCCCTATAGCGGGGCAAATTCGGTTTCTGTAGGGGCATAAAGCATACGCCTTCCCCTAGATAACATTTTTTTATCACAAATGCGGGAGAGTCATGAGTAGAAATATGAAAACAATTTACCCAAGTTCATCTGGACTTTCACGTGGTCAAGAAGCAATGTGGTTAATCTACCAGATTGCTTCAGAAAGCGTTGCTTATAATATATTTATTACTGCAAAAATTTATTCTTATTTAAAGATTCCTGTTGTCAATCGTGTATGGCAAAAAATTATTGAAAAGCACCCGATTCTGAGAACCACATATACCAGTCATGAGGGCAAACCGGTACAGCAGGTTAACCAGCAAGAGAATTTTCAGGTTGAGGTAATAGATGCCAGCGACTGGAGGGAAGAGCAATTAGTAGAAAAAATCTATGCTATTGCTGACCACCCTTTTAACTTAGAAAAAGATTCAGTTTTGCGGGTGAATTTATTTACTCGTTCAGCAGAAGAACACATTCTCTTGCTGACAATGCACCACATTGCTGGCGATATGTGGTCCTATGATTTACTGCTGAGTGAATTTCAAGCTTTATATCCAGAGGAAGTGGAGCAATTTAGTCAACAGCAGACAGAAACAGCCCCAGATTCTTGGAATGAAAATAAAACCTATGCAAATTTTGTCCAATGGCAAGCAGCAATGCTATCGGGTAATAGGGGAGAAAAACTGTGGCAATATTGGCAAAAACAATTAGCTGGCGAATTGCCAATTTTGAATTTGCTCCCAGACAAACCCCGCCCCCCAGTCAAGACTTATGAGGGAGCCTCATACATTGTTAAGCTGGATGAACAGTTAATTGAAAAACTCAAGCATCTAG
>Ga0208485_1000361_pt1 | contig 13788 bp, 13 predicted proteins | sample LakMenEpi27Jul12_FD_150707 | JGI IMG/M metagenome (GOLD analysis project Ga0208485, IMG submission 150707) | Freshwater microbial communities from Lake Mendota, WI - 17JUL2012 deep hole epilimnion (SPAdes) | ecosystem: Environmental > Aquatic > Freshwater > Lentic | place: Lake Mendota, Madison... | reverse complement strand
GGATTTGAACCCTCGATAGGTTGCCCTATACACGCTTTCCAAGCGTGCGCACTCGGCCGCTATGCGAATCCTCCCGCGCAAATTGGGTCCAATCCGAGCGTAAAACCTGGCTCAGACCTAATCAGCAGGTGAACTCTATCGGTAGCAATAACTATGCTTAGACCAGATCCCTCGCGCGACGTTATCGCGTCCGAACTCCCCCAGGGTAGGAATACAGCAAGGGTAGGCGTGCTCTGACGGGTGCGCGAGGGATCCCTTACAAGATTATTTGTTGGAACTAGAGTTCGGCACCGATGAGTAGGAAGAGCGGAGATCACAAGCGATGTCATTAGCTTTGTATCGCAAGTACCGCCCATCGGTTTTTGCTGATGTCATCGGACAAGAACATGTAACCGTTCCATTATCGAACGCGCTCTCTGGTGATCGCACACATCATGCATATTTATTTAGCGGACCACGTGGTTGCGGAAAAACTTCATCAGCTCGAATCATGGCGCGCTCACTTAATTGCGTTGAAGGTCCAACACCAACACCATGCGGTGAGTGTCAATCTTGTAAGGACTTAGTTGCGAATGGTCCAGGGTCATTAGATGTAATTGAAATTGATGCTGCGACACATGGTTTAGTAGATGATGCGCGCGACTTGCGCGATAAAGCATTCTTTGCGCCAGTGCAATCTCGTTACAAGATTTATATTATTGACGAAGCACATCAACTCGGAACTGGTGCAGCGAATGCGCTTTTGAAAGTTGTGGAAGAACCACCTCCCCACGTTATTTTTATCTTTGCGACAACTGAACCTGAAAAGTTAATTTCAACTATTCGTTCTCGTACTCACCACTACCCATTCCGATTAGTTCCACCTGGAATCTTGGTTGCTCACTTAGAGAAGATTTGTAATGCCGAAGGTGTAAAAGTTGCTAAAGGCGTATTGCCATTAGTAGTTCGTGCATCAGGTGGTTCAGTTCGTGACGCACTTTCAATTCTTGGTCAGCTATTAGCTGGTGCTGGTTCTGATGGCGTTTCCTATGAAATCGCAATTCAATTACTTGGTTTCACCGATGGTGCGCTACTAGATGATGCCATCGACGCACTTGCTGCTCGCGATGGTGCATCACTCTTTAAAACAGTCGATCGCGTAATTGAATCCGGCCACGACCCACGCAGATTCACCAGCGATTTCCTCGAGCGGTTGCGCGATTTAATGATTGTCGATGCGTTGCGGCAAACAAACGCCAACTCAATTTTGCGCGATCTACCTGAAGATCAGATCGAACGTATGCGCACCCAAGCCAATCAAATTGGTGCGGCTAACCTTTCGCGCGCAGCAGATATTGCTGCCGAAGGCCTCACCCAAATGCGTGGCGCCACTGCCCCACGTTTAATTCTCGAACTCATTTGCGGCCGCATCCTTTTGCCTGGTGGCGACACCAGCGAGCGCGGATTACTCAGTCGCATCGAGCGCCTCGAACGCGCCGATTCCATCGCCGTTCCAACCGCCCCAGTTTCTATCCCAGCTGTGAAAGCTGAAATCAAAGAGGCTGTTTTAACGGAGCAAGACGATTTTAAAAAAGTTCTTCCCAAATCGTCGGATCCGATTAAAACAGCCGACCCAGTGAAAGCTGCTTCTCTTGAGAATAAAACGATCGACGTAACCGGCCTCCGCAGAATCTGGCCCGATGTAATCGAAGAAGTTAAGAAGAAGCGCCGCCTTACCTGGTCGCTGCTAAGTGCCAGCGCGCATATCGTTTCGATGGATGACAAGTCGATCACGATCGGCATTGTCAATCCGGGTGCGCGCGATTCATTCTTGCGTTCTGAGTCTGATGTAATTCTGCGCCAAGCATTTGTTGATGTAGTTGGCGTTGATAAAAAGATTGAAGTGATCGTTGATTCTTCAATCGACACCAACACTCCAGCTGCTCGCGCCGTGCGCGTTGATGAATCACCAACTGATAAGAATCAACTCTCTGGCCCCGAACTACTCGCGCGCGAACTTGGTGCCAAGATTGTGAAAGACGATAGATGAGCACTGGAATGTATGAAGGTGCCATTCAAGATTTAATCGACGCACTTGGTCGCTTGCCCGGCATTGGCCCAAAGAGCGCGCAACGAATTGCTTTTCATATTCTGCAATCTGAACCTGAAATCGCAATTGCGCTAGTTGAATCAATTCGCACTGTTAAAGAGCGCGTTAAGTTCTGTACCGAATGTGGCAATGTTTCCGAAGAAGAGCAATGCCGAATCTGCCGCGACCCACGTCGTGATCGCACTGCAATCTGCGTGGTTGAAGAGAGTAAAGATGTAATTGCGATCGAACGTACCCGCGAATTCCGCGGTACTTATCATGTACTTGGTGGTGCGATTAGTCCGATCGATGGCATTGGCCCAGATCAGTTACGGATTAAGGAATTAATGGTGCGCTTGGCCGATAACACCGTGACTGAAGTTATTTTGGCGACCGACCCCAACCTTGAAGGCGAAGCGACGGCTACCTATTTATCTCGCGCTTTGGCACCACTGGGCATGAAAGTCTCGCGGCTAGCTAGCGGTCTGCCAGTTGGTGGCGATCTGGAATATGCCGATGAAGTTACCTTGGGTCGCGCATTTGAGGGCCGTCGCACAATTTAGCCTGACTATCTCATTATGTGGATAAGTCGCCGTATCATTATTTGAGATATCCCCTTTATCGGTGGCACGAGTGGCTATCCATAGTTCAAACTTCGCTACATGGGACTAATTGTTCAGAAATATGGTGGCTCTAGCGTCGCCGATGCCGAGGGCATGAAGCGCGTTGCCGCCCGCATTGTGGCCAGCAAACGCGATGGAAATCAGGTCGTGGTCGTGGTTTCGGCCATGGGCGATACCACCGATGAACTTATTGATTTAGCTAATCAAGTCACGCCAATTCCTAATGGCCGCGAGCTCGACATGTTGTTAACTGCCGGCGAGCGAATTTCAATGGCGTTACTTGCGATGGCGATTTCAAGTTTGGGTCACGAAGCACGTTCGTTTACTGGCAGCCAAGCTGGTGTGATTACTGATTCATCTCACGGTCGCGCACGCATCATCGATGTAACACCGGGGCGAATTCAAGAAGCACTGAACGAAGGTGCAATTGCAATCGTTGCTGGCTTCCAAGGAATTTCGCAAGACACCAAAGACATTACAACTCTTGGTCGCGGTGGCAGTGACACAACAGCCGTCGCGCTCGCAGCTGCACTTGATGCTGATGTTTGTGAAATTTATACCGATGTCGATGGCGTTTTTAGCGCCGACCCTCGCGTTGTGCCATCTGCTAAAAAGTTAAAGAGTGTTACTTACGACGAAATGTTAGAACTTGCCGCAAGTGGTGCAAAAGTTCTGCACTTACGTTGCGTTGAGTATGCCCGCCGTTATGACTTACCAATTCATGTCCGTTCAAGTTTTTCTACTAACGAAGGAACCTGGGTGGTCAAAGATCATCCGGAAGGAGACCAAATGGAACAAGCAATCATCTCAGGTATCGCTCACGATAAATCAGAAGCGAAAATAACTATCGTTGGTGTACCTGACCGCACTGGTGTTGCTGCGCGCATTTTCCAAGCAATTGCCGATAACGACATCAACATCGACATGATTGTGCAGAATGTTTCAGCGGCGGCAACTGGTCTTACCGATATTTCATTTACTTTGCCAAAATCTGAAGGTGCTAACGCAACACAAATTCTGCAGAAGTTACAAGGTGAAGTTGGATTTGCGTCAATTCTCTACGACGATCAGGTCGGCAAAATCTCACTTGTTGGTGCTGGAATGCGTTCCCACCCAGGTGTTACAGCTACTTTCTTTGCGGCTATGGCTGAAGCTGGCATCAATATCGAAATGATTTCAACCTCTGAAATTCGCATCTCGATCATTTGCCGCGTAGCTGATCTAGAAAAAGGCGTAAGAGCTGCGCACACTGCCTTCCAACTAGATGCTGAATCTGGCGAAGCAGTTGTTTACGGAGGCACTGGCCGATGAGTAAAAAACCATCTTTGGCAGTAGTTGGAGCAACTGGTGCAGTCGGCACTGTAATGCTCGGAATCTTGTCAGAACGCCCAGATGTTTGGGGCGAGATTCGTTTAATCGCATCTGCTCGTAGCGCAGGCAAGAAGTTAATTTGTCGTGGCGAAGAATTAACCGTGGTCGCACTTTCACCTGAAAGTTTCGATGGCATCGATGTCGCAATGTTCGACGTACCCGATGAAATTTCAGCTGAGTGGGCGCCCATTGCTGCATCCCGCGGGGCAGTAGTTGTAGATAACTCAGGTGCCTTCCGCATGGATGCCGATATTCCATTAGTTGTGCCTGAAGTTAATCCGCAAGAAGTTAAGAATCGTCCGCGCGGAATTATCTCTAATCCAAACTGCACAACGCTTTCGATGATTGTTGCCCTTGGCGCACTTCATGAGAAGTATGAACTCAAAGAACTTGTGGTCTCTTCTTACCAAGCTGCATCCGGTGCTGGTCAAGCAGGTATTGATTCACTGCGTGCACAAATCGCCGCAGTTGCAAATACCGATGCTGGCGATGTCGCAGGCGATGTTCGCAAACATGTAACTGACTTAGGTCCTTTCCCAGCACCGCTCGCGCTAAATGTTATTCCGTGGGCCGGTTCGTTAAAGGCCGATGGTTATTCATCTGAAGAGTTAAAGGTGCGCAACGAGTCTCGCAAAATTCTCGGCCTACCAAACTTAAAAGTTTCAGCAACTTGTGTGCGCGTGCCAGTTATTACAACTCACTCACTGACAGTTCACGCTACTTTCGCGCAAGAACCAAGCCGCAAAGATGCCCAAAACATTCTAGAAAATGCTGCTGGGGTGAAGTTGGTCGATGACCCAGAAAATCATAAATTTCCGACCCCGGCCGATGTAGTGGGCACAGACCCAACTTGGGTTGGCCGCGTTCGCAAGAGCATCGATGATCCAATGTCACTTGATATGTTCGTTTGCGGCGACAACCTACGCAAGGGTGCTGCGCTTAATACTGCACAGATTGCCGAATTACTTGCCCTTGAATTTACTAAGTAGGCTTACCTCATGAGCATTAAAGAGCAACTGAAGTTAGACCTTACCGAAGCTATTCGTTCTCGCAACGAGATTGTTTCGGGCACAATTCGCATGGTGCTTACTGCGATAACCAATGAAGAAGTTGCCGGCAAAGAAGCGCGCCAACTTTCTGAAGATGAAGTAATTGCTGTGTTGTCGCGCGAAGCCAAGAAACGTCGCGAAGCTGCCGAAGCTTTCGCCGATGCTGGGCGCGCTGACAAAGCCACTCTCGAAAAAGCTGAGGGCGAAGTTATCGCAAAGTATTTACCAGCTCAATTAACTGAGGCAGATATCGCAGCCATGATTGCTGAAGCAATTGCGGCAACTGGTGCTGCCGGCCCTGCCGATATGGGCAAAGTAATGGGAGCTATTAAGGCAAAGATTGCCGGCAAAGCCGATGGCAGCGTCGTTTCATCACTAGTGAAAGCAGCGTTAAACAAATGAAGTTTGAATATGCAACCGTGCCATTACTTTCACATGCAACCAAGCAGATTCTTGATACTTGGGGTTCTGATGGTTGGGAACTTGTTCAAGTTGTGCCAGCACCAGGAACCGGCGAACAGCTAGTTGCTTACATGAAGCGAGAAATCAAATGAATAAAGTAGATGTTCGCGCAAAGCTGGCAGAACTTGGCTTAGAACTTCCAGTAGCTGCGCTACCAGTTGCGGCTTACGTACCTGCGATTCGCACCGGAAATCTTGTTTTTACAGCAGGTCAATTGCCTCTAGTTAATGGCACCATGGCAGGTGTTGGCAAAGTTGATGGCGAAATAACTCCAGAGCGCGCTAAAGAACTTGCGCAGATCTGTGCTCTTAATTGTCTAGCTGCAGTTGAAACTGTGGCTGATGTAAATAAAATTACCAAAATTGTCCGCGTAGTTGGTTACGTAAACGGAGTTCCTGGTTATATCAATGCACCAGTTGTTGTAAATGGTGCCAGCGAATTGTTCTTAGCAATCTGGGGCGATGGCGCAAAGCACGCACGCAGCGCAGTTGGTATCGCAGAATTACCGTTGAACTCACCAATTGAAATCGAACTAACCGTCGAAATTACCGACTAATTACTTACCGCGTTTTCCTAAACGTTCAACGTCAGTAATTAACACAGCACGACCATCAAGCTTTAACCAACCGCGACCCGCAAAATCGGCCAGCGCTTTGTTAACAGTTTCGCGAGAAGCGCCAACTAATTGAGCTAACTCTTCTTGAGTTAAATCATGGTGGACAAATAAACCTTCATCGGTAACTTTTCCGAAGCGATCTCCTAGATCAATTAACGCCTTAGCAACACGGCCCGGTACATCTGAGAAAACTAAATCGCCAACCGCTTCGTTGGTGCGACGCAAACGCTGCGCTAAGCGAGCAAGAAGTTGTAGCGAAACTTCTGGGTTTTCTTTCAGCCAAGGAATAACTTTGGCGTGAGACAAACTAAGTAGTTTTGCGTCAGTTACTGCTGTTGCAGTCGAGGTGCGTGGGCCTGGATCAAAGAGGCTAAGTTCACCAAACATTTCGCCCGGCCCCAGAATTGATAAAAGATTTTCGCGGCCATCGGTACTCGATGTACCTAGCTTTAATTTGCCATCAACGATTACATATAAGTGATCGCCAGAATCGCCTTCAGCAAAAAGCACATTGCCTTTAAGTACCTTTACTTGATCCATTGATGCGCGCAAAGAAGCGGCGGCAACATCATCTAGGGCAGTAAAGAGCGGTGCTTTACGAACTACTTCTTCATCAAGTGGCACAAGCGGTAGTTTACTGGCATGAGTGCCGATAGCCAAAAGCGAGCCGATGCCCGCAAGATCTATCGGGTCTTAACTAAGACGTACCCACACGTAACCTGCGAACTCGACTTTAAGAATCCGCTGCAGCTTCTAATCGCCACTGTTCTCTCAGCGCAATGCACGGATAAACGGGTCAATGCCGTAACCCCACCTTTATTTAAGAGATATAAGAATGTGAATGCATTCGCTGGCGCACGCTTAGAAGATCTTGAAGATCTGATCTACACAACCGGTTTCTATCGCGCTAAAGCTCGCCACATCAAAGGACTAGCAACCAAAATTGTTAAACAATACGGCGGCGAAGTTCCGGCTGAACTGGAAAAACTTGTAACCCTGCCTGGCGTTGGTCGCAAAACTGCCAACGTTGTCCTTGGCCACGCTTTTGATATTCCAGGAATAACTGTTGACACTCATTTTGGCCGTTTGTCGCGTAGATTTGGCTGGACGACTTCGCAAGATCCAGTAAAAGTAGAGCACGAAGTTGGCGCACTGATTGCGCAGAAAGAGTGGACCAACTTGTCACAGCGCATGATCTGGCACGGTCGCCGAATCTGTCATTCGCGCAAACCTGCATGTGGTGCCTGTCCAATGGCCAAGATCTGCCCCTCATTTGGCATCGGTGAAGTTGACCCAGTTAAAGCGCAGTTACTTTTAAAGACTGATGCGGATTTCCGATGAAGAAAATTCTAATTCTGTTGATTGCTATTTCATTAACTGGTTGCGCGTCGACTGCGAAACCTATGGCCAGCAAAGGTGAAGTTGTTGATTGCGTTGATGTTAACCATGTGGCAGTAAAGCCAGGCGACACACTTCTTAACTGTTTAATCGGTATTGAAAAGATTTCAGTTGAATCTCTGCGCGGCCCACTAATACTTAATGTCTGGGGCTCTTGGTGTGGCCCATGCGCCGATGAAATGCCATATTTTGTTGAGTTTAACGACCAAGCCAAGGGCAAGGTGAAACTTCTGGGTATCGCAGTTGAAGAAGCTAAAGCCCAAGATTCCAAAGACTTCATTATTTCTAACGGAATGACTTGGCCAAATCTCTTTGATGCCAAAGGTATAACTCGAAAGAACTTTGGCATGGGAGTGCCAGTTACTTGGTTTATTGATCAGCAAGGTACTGTGGTTTATAAACATGTCGGTGTTGTTAAATCAACTAAAGAGTTAATTGAGCTAAGCAATAAGTATTTGAAAGTGAGCATTTGATGTTTGTTGATATTGCGTTAGCACTTCTAGCTTTAGGCGCAATTAAGCGCGGCTATAGCACTGGGTTTCTGGCAACTATTTTCCGCACTCTTGGCTACATCGCCGGCGGAGTCGCTGGTCTTTACTTCTCACTGCAATTTGTTACCTTGTGGGATTCATTAATCAAACAAATCATTGCTGTGTTAGTTGCGATTTTCCTAGGCGCACAAGTTGGGCTATTTGTTTTCGGCAAAGCCGCGAAGTTTTTTCATGCTCGTCTGCTTTGGAAACCACTCAAAGCAATCGATTCGTTGGCAGGTGTTGCACTAGAACTCGCCCGTGTTGTAATCATTGGTTATTTAGTTTTAACCACGCTGCTCTGGTCGCCCTGGAGCTCAGTTAAAACTCAAATTAATGAGAGCCAGATCTACGCTCAACTAGATGAGCGACTACCAAGCGTGATTACTGATTTAAAAGAGCGCGCAAATGAATTGCTAACGAACTAGGACATTTCAGCATACCCACTAAAAGTTAACCTAAAAATTACTTCTGGCTTATGGTTTATTTCCTAGCGATAATTTAAAATCTGTGGGCATGAGAAGGTTTTCTGCACTAATTGTCTTGGTTTTAACTGCTTCGACTCTTTCGCCTGCTCTAGCCGCAGCTCCGAAGCCAGGAACAGCCTGTAAGACCTTAAATCAGAAAATCACATCAGGTGGTCAGATTTACACCTGCATTAAAAGTGGCAGCAAGAAGGTTTGGTCAAAAGGCGTAAAGGTAGTAGTAAAACCCAAAGCAACGTCTTCGCCATCAGCTTCACCGTCTCCTGCTGCAAGTCCCTCACCTTCATTAACACCTGCACCAACATCTTCAGCAACTCCAAGTTCATCAGCAACTCCAAGTGCGTCACCATCATCGACAACTCAGACTGGTTCTGGCTCTGGTTCTGGAAATGGCAGCAATTCAAACTCAGGGCCTGCCAACATCAATGAAGGTTTTCTCTGTGATGCAAATGGACCAGCAAGTGCTAAAAATGCAAGTGGCGTTGAATTGTTCTGCACAAAAGGTGGCGATGGAAAATCTTCGTGGCGGCCTAAGCAAAGCGGCGGATCTGGAAGCGGCGGATCTGGAAGCGGCGGTGGATCAGCAGGTACAAATACGCAGCCGGGATCCTTCGCACTTGGTGCGTTAGGAAGTAAATGCACTAAAGAAGGCGAAGTTGGTTGGAATGGAAACGTTGTTGCTGCATGTAAAGGCGGCGTTGTTAAGTATGCACTGCAGGCAGATATTCCCGCCACCCCAGTAAGCGGATATACATCACGGCCAACTTGGTACCCAACGTTGACGCAAATACTCGGTGGTTCAAGCGGTATTGAGCCAACTTGCTCACCTTCAACAATCAAATTTACTAAGCCAGTAATCGCACTAGATAAATTAGCTCCATCTATTCCCTACGGAATGATGGTCGCAGACCATGTGACGCCTATTGATCACGCTTATCTGGGTTTAACTTCATTAGCAATTCCTGAAGCAAGTCGAACAGCGAATGACTACATTGCGGTTACAGCGCCTGCTGACGGTGTAATAACTGAATTAAGCAGCTTAGGTTCACCTAGTAGCCATCGAGTTGTAATTAACCATGGCTGCAATATTTACAGCGTATATATGGTGCTTAATAAAGCTACTGGCGTGCTCGCAGATTCTTTCAGTAAGTTAAGCAACAATGGTTTCATGTCACTAAGTATTCCAATTAAAGCGGGCGAAGAATTTGGAAGACAACGCGACAATATGTTGGACTTTAATATATTTGATGGCACACAGTGGCTATCTGGTTTCGCAAATCCATATTCCTATTTAACTGGTGACACGTGGAAGCCATACACGGCAGATTATTTACCATTCTTTGCCGATGACATTCGCGCCGTTATGGAGAAATTGTTACAGCGCACTTCGGCACCCCGAATAGGAAAGATTGATCAAGACGTTATTGGCGCAGCAGCTGGCAACTGGTTCCTCGCAGGAACAAATGGATACGGTGGAAATTTAACTAGCGCTTACGAGAATACAACCGTGCAGGTTCCGGGCGGTTCTGTTTCAGGCAAGAACACATATGCATGGAGCCACCTAGCAATCGCGAGACATGAAGTAGATACCAGCAAGTGGATTCTTTCTACAGGTTGGTATAAAGATTCAAAAGGTGATCCTGTTCAATTCTTGATAAATCTAACAGCTGGTCAAGTCACACCAGATAAATTAACGGCGAGTTCAGGCGCTGTGGTTTATACACTTTCGCAGTTTTCTTATGTTTTCCCTGCGGGGACGCCTGCTCGAGTAGATGGAAGTTCTGAACCGTACCCAGTTGGTTACACGTTAGGTTCTGGTACTAGCGTCGGCTCAGTTATTCTTCAAATAAATAGTGATAACTCGTTATCAATTGAATTCGCAAGCACCTTCACTTCGGATAAGCGAACTTATAAACGATAAACCAGCTACTTAATCTTCGTCCTTAGAAGTATTTAGTCCTTCAGAGATCAGCTTCATTACATTTGGATCTGCCAAAGTAGTTGAATCACCAACTGCGCGATTTTCAGCCACATCTTTCAGCAAACGACGCATGATCTTTCCGCTACGAGTCTTTGGAAGCTCATTAACCACCACGATTTGGCGAGGTTTAGCGATAGCGCCAATCTCTTTAGCAACGTGCGCGCGAAGTGCTTGAATCAACGCCTCGCTCTCGCCGTGCTTAACGCCACCGCGCAAAATCACAAATGCCACGATGCCTTGGCCAGTCATCGCGTCCGCTGCGCCAACTACGGCAGCTTCGGCAACTTCGGGGTGGCTAACTAGCGCTGATTCAACTTCGGTAGTTGAAATTCGGTGACCAGAAATATTCATTACATCATCAACGCGACCCAATAACCAGAGCGCGCCGTCTTCATCAATCTTTGCGCCATCGCCAGCAAAGTAAATTCCTTTAAAACGCGACCAATAAGTTTCCTTATATCTCTCGTCTTCGCCCCAAACTCCGCGCAACATTCCTGGCCAAGGTTTATCTAGAATCAAGAATCCGCCGTGACCGAGTCCAACTTCCTTAGCTTGGTCATCAACAACTTTTGCACTGATGCCCGGAATCGGGCCCATGGCAGAACCTGGTTTAGTTGCCGTCACACCTGGCAGTGGCGAAATCATGATGCCACCAGTTTCGGTTTGCCACCAAGTATCAACAATTGGACAACGGTTGCCACCAATAACTTCGCGGTACCACATCCAGGCTTCTGGATTAATTGGTTCGCCAACTGAACCAAGTAAACGTAACGATGAAAGATCGTGCGCTTTTGGAAATTCCTCGCCCCATTTCATCCAAGTGCGAATCAAAGTTGGTGCGGTATACAAAATACTTACTTTGTACTTTGCCACTAATTCAAAGATGCGACCTTTATGTGGTGTATCAGGTGTTCCTTCATACATAACTTGAGTCGCACCATTAATTAGCGGGCCATAAACCACGTAAGAGTGGCCAGTAATCCAACCAATATCTGCCGTGCACCAATAAACATCGGTCTCAGCTTTTAGATCAAAGACCGCCTTGTGCGTGTAGGCAGCCTGCGTTAAATAGCCACCAGTAGTGTGGAAAATGCCCTTTGGTTTAGCTGTTGTGCCCGAGGTGTAGAGAATAAATAGTGGGTGTTCGGCATCAAAAGCCTGCGCCACATGCTCTGCGCTTTGGCGATCAACAATCTCATGCCACCAAATATCGGTAGCAGAGTTCCAGGCAGTCTCTTGGCCAGTGCGTTTTACAACTAAAACTTTTTCAACTTTGTTCTCACGAGTTAGCGCTTCATCAACAGTTGGCTTTAGCGCAAACGCAGCGCCCTTGCGAAAACCACCATCGGCCGTAATAACTAACTTTGCATCTGCATCATTAATGCGTGAGATCAAAGCATCGGCTGAGAAACCACCAAAGACAACTGAGTGAGGTGCACCGATACGCGCGCATGCCAACATCGCAATTGCGGCTTCAGGAATCATCGGCAGATAAATCGCAACGCGATCGCCAGCTTTAATTCCTAATTCAGTTAATGCGTTGGCGGTTTTCTTTACTTCAACTAATAAATCTGAATAGGTAATGGTGCGAGTATCGCCAGGTTCGCCCTCAAAGTGAAAAGCAACGCGAGATCCGCGCCCCTCATTAACATGACGATCAAGTGCATTAACGCTGGCATTTAATTTTCCATTAACAAACCATTTTGCATAAGGTGGTTGCCAATCTAGAACTTCAGACCACGGGGCAGTCCACTGCAAATTCTTAGCTTGCTTCTCCCAGAAACCTAAGCGATCAGCTTCAGCTTCGTCGTAGAGATTGGATTTCGCATTTGCTTGTGCCGCGAATTCAGCGCTAGGGGCAAAGGTGCGAGTTTCATGGGAAAGATTGGAAAGCGAGTCTTCGGTCATAGTGCTTGAGATTACTCGCCTAGAGAAACAATTCATAGGCATTTGCTCATCAACAAGAAATTCTCAAATGTGATTTGCAACAAGAGCAATCAGCGAAGATCACAGCCTTCGATCACATACGTGATCGCTTATCGAAAGGCTAGATATGACTAGATTTCTAATCGGTTTCATCAAGTTCATGGCCACCCCTGAACTAACCCGAGCGGTAGCCACCATCATCGCCCGAGCCCTGAAAACCATGCTTTTGGGCATGTAACCAAGGCTGGCACTCCCACCTCTGAGCCTAATTTTTCTTACGCTCGGGTAAGTGGTTGGATATGTCGTAAGCCTTTAGTCGGCCCAAAGATGCGCTCGGCTTTTACATATCCACCACTGGAGTGATCATGCCAATAGCAACCCCGGAAATTTACGCAGATATGTTGGATCGCGCGAAAGCTGGCGCCTTTGCATATCCCGCAATCAACGTTTCATCATCTTCTACCCTGATCGCAGCGCTTCGTGGTTTCGCCGAAGCTGAATCAGATGGCATCATTCAATTCTCTTGGGGCGGCGCTGAATACGCATCAGGTTCAACTGTTAAGAACATGGTTGATGGCGCAGTAGGCCTTGCCGAGTTCGCACACGTTGTTGCGAAGAACTACAACGTAAACATCGCACTTCACACAGATCACTGCCCAGTTGAAAAGCTCGATGGTTTCATGCGTCCACTACTTGAGTTCGGTGCGAATCGCATCAAGAGCGGTCAAGCACCACTATTTAGTTCACACATGTGGGACGGTTCAGCAGTAGATATGCCAACTAACATGAAGATTGCAGCCGAGATGCAGCAGCTTTCAGCGGCAGCTCGCACAATTTTAGAAATCGAAATCGGCGTTGTAGGTGGCGAAGAAGACGGCATCGAAGCAAAGCACGATGCCAAGTTGTACTCGACTCCAGAAGATGCACTTATGACAGTTGCAACTTTAGGAACTGACCCAAGTACTCGTTACATGGTTGCGGCAACTTTCGGAAATGTGCACGGCGTATACAAGCCAGGCAACGTTGTTCTACAACCTAAGATTCTGCAGACTCTACAAGCTGCGGTCTCGGAAAAACTTGGTCTACCTGCCGGCAGCAAGCCAATGGATCTCGTATTCCACGGTGGTTCAGGTTCATTGCTTTCTGAAATCCGCGAAGCCCTTGATTACGGCGTAATTAAGATGAATATCGATACCGATACTCAGTACGCATTTACTCGCCCAGTGGTAGATCACGCCTTTAAGAACTACGACGGCGTGCTCAAGATCGACGGTGAAGT
>Ga0208485_1000358_pt1 | contig 13887 bp, 39 predicted proteins | sample LakMenEpi27Jul12_FD_150707 | JGI IMG/M metagenome (GOLD analysis project Ga0208485, IMG submission 150707) | Freshwater microbial communities from Lake Mendota, WI - 17JUL2012 deep hole epilimnion (SPAdes) | ecosystem: Environmental > Aquatic > Freshwater > Lentic | place: Lake Mendota, Madison... | reverse complement strand
ATACTATTTCCCTGGATGGCATTTAGTGATGATCTATTCATAGCAGGCATCCTACTCAAGATATTGCACAAACACGGCGGGCTACCAGAAGAGGATAAGACTTCCCCTATAGACCTACTAAGAGATATATTCAAGAGAGTAGATAAGAAACAAGAGCCTACCTCCTTAGCAGCACATTTATTTATAGATAATGTATGCAAGAATTGTGGATTGAAAGAGGTGTAATAAATGATAGATAAGATTATAGGTAGAAATCCTAATTGTTATACAGGAGGAGATTGCTGGAATTATGACTATTCAGATAGATGGTTGTTACTATTCGGTATTGCAATATCAATAGTATTCATAGCCCTAAAAATACGCTCAATAAGAGGTGGCAAATAGATATGGCAAAAAAACGGAAGTTCAATTGGGATCAACAGCTTCAATATGCCCAAGAAGCATTAGATAAGAATAAAGCCCTAATAGAGTCTACATCTAGAGGAACTAATGCAAATAAGGCTTCATCTTGGTCTAGAAGACCATCTAAGAACAAAAGCCCATTGCAATAAATTAGCTCCTACCCATTATATCCCCCTCCCTTTAATCTCCCTTGTATGAGCCTCCTAGAGGCTTATTTAGTGGAGTATTGTGGAGTAAAGTGGAGAATCATACTATCAATTTAGATCCAAATACTATCATTATATATAGTTAAACATATCTATGTAATGGAACCCTATCAATTAATGTTCGTAATGTCAATAGGGCCCATATAAAGCATATTGGCCAATGTTTGTCAATAGATATTCCAGGAAATTTTTTTACTTGTTCGTAAAGAGCAATTTTGGCCCATATTTATGGCAAAAAATTATGTCTAATTCTGTATAATTTGTCTCATATAATGAGATATTTTATACAGATATTGACAGATTTTATTCGATTTGCTACAAATTCCAGCGTATTTTTATATGCGTCGTAAAGAAGAAATTTGGCCCATAATTTGGGCATACAAAAATGGGACATATAGTATATAAACTATATGCCCCATAGGGGAAAGCTATATTAGAATGAATCTAGATCCATTATGTACTTGCTATCTCTTACTCTTGTTTCTTCAAGGGATTTGATAGTTAGGTTTCTATCCACCGCCCCGTATTTTGCCTCAATCATATCGTTGAGAGCATCAGCCAGAAGCAATCCTTCGGATGTATATCCTTTATCCCATTCTGACTTTAATCTAAGGGAATTATATTGGATAATATATCTAACTAGTTCCATTAGCCTGTCTTGTGTATACAAGGTATGTTCAGTTGTTAATACATTAGCCATTACTGCTGGTGAGAAGTTAGCATTATTTAGATAGTCTGTTAGTTTTTCTGCCGCTTTGAATTCGTTCGCCTTAGCCATGAGTTCCGCCTTTCGTTTTGATTATACCATTGACCACTGACATTTGTAAATGAAGCGAGGTTCCTCCCCTTTCCCGTTTTCCCACAGAGAGGAGGAACCCCACACTTAGCTTATTACTTGACGTTCTTCTTGTCTGTGAAGACTACGCCCTCTTGTGCTGCCTTGCTGATAACGCCTAGAGCTGCAGCTGAAAAGCGACCACGCTTTCCTACAGTAATTCCCTGGGCCTTTAGGTATTCACGAGTTGTTGTTGGTGTTGACATTAGTTTGATCCTTTCTAGATCTTTGTTATGTATATTATATCCGAATTTCGGGGTTTTGTAAATAGGGTCGTAAAGCAATATTTTTGCCCGTGTCCCTTAGCTTAATGACCGTTATGTCCGATTTGTCCATAACGGCCAAAGCTATCTCTATTTAATTGTTATTCTACTTCTTCGATGTTGTATGGTTCTATTTTGTTGCCCTCGTTACGAGCAGGAAGTTTCTTCCAGTCTTTTTTAGGTGTTGCCTCTGCAGTATACCAAGCCTCGTCACGATTCTCGGCGGTTACCACAATGTAATACTCCTGAACCACATCACCGTAGACTTTATACTCTTGACTCATAGTTCCACCTGTTCTATCTTATCTTTAATTAATTTAGAAATGATATTGTGTGCCTCGATGTTTTCTGTTTCGGAGCCACCCCATAGCAATTCTTGGGCCTTGCCAAGTTGATCGTTTAAGTACTTATCACTCATCTTCATCTTCTTCCTCCTCCTCTTCATCTTCAGGGTCAACAATGTATTCCCTGCTTAACATCCAATCCAAAACTTCTTCGTTATGTTGTTCAGCGCCCCACTCTAGAGAGAACCCCATACCAGCCTCCACGGCCTCACACAGGTGGTTCCACATGTCTTCTTGGGTTGCCTTGGCAACATAGGTGTCATCCTCTAGAATGCCATTGATTGTCGACCATGTCCACAACCAAACTAATGATAGACCTAAGTCAGTGCTGTCTAGAATTTCTAAACATTTGTTTAGTTTATCTTTATCGTCAGGCTTCATCCCGTGCTCCAATCGCAAATGATAGTTGGTATGTTAGATTATATAGTTCTACTAGCATGTCTAGGCGCCCTTCACATTCTGTTCGGACCATAGAATCCATTGCCTCTTCAGACAACTCCTCCTGCTCTAATGCGCTTGCTAAGTCTTGCTCAGCAATTAACATTAGATTCTTTAGTTCTCCGTGCATTATATCTAATCCACTAACACCTGCATTGACCATGCGTTGCAAATGGGGCGGGAGCCCAATGTCTTCTCTATTCATTATTCATACCTTTCGTTAGAAGAGTTCATTATATCAGTAGCCACTGACAATAAATGCTTGGTAGCATAAATTTGTCCCTCTATATCTACTACATGTAAAGACATAGGATTTTCTTCTAGGTCTTGTTCTAAACTAATTAGATGTAGCTTCATGTACTCTAGAAAATGTGATGACCTAGTCAACATCGTGAACATACTCCTCTGCCCACTCAGGTGCTTCGCCTTCTACCCAATCTAATTTAACATCTACATCATATTCCTGGCCTTCGGGCCAACCAGTCGTAACGACTAACTCTGTCCCGTCCTCAAAAAATATTTGCTCAACAACTGAGCGGTATGTAATTTCACGAGATTCAATTTGCATTATCGAAATACCCTTCTGCCCATAGTCCCTGGAGGAAGTCTTGTGCTTTTAGTAGCCCGTCTACAACGGGATCTTCATCAACACGAACTATATCTGATTTAAGAATATAGAAAAGCTTGGCGTCATGCATAGCATTTCCCATTTCATCTATATCTGTTTTAGTGTAGCCTAACATCACACTCTTCCTCCCGCTAATATTTCGTCAATAAAATCTACAGCCATATCTAGATTATCTTTAACTTGCCCTTCGGGAGTTCTTTTTGAGACGGCTTCAATAGAAGTTCTCATACTCCTCAAATTCTTATTTGTATAGTATCCTAGTATCATAAGCAGTATTCATCTCCTTCAATATAACCATAGTATTCATTATATGATTGTTTTAAGTTGTCGGGAGCAAATTGCATGAACATATATTCAGCATATGCTGTTCCCTCATCTAAATTTTTATTGTTCCATTGTTCAAAGAGATGTTGCTCAATATCTACTTGAATTGCTCCAAGGATATGTTCTCCTACTGTATCTGTAAATGCTTCCATTATGCTTCCACCTTTCTATATTCGGGTACTTTAGTGTCTAAGTATATCTTATGGGTCTGACAAATTGCGACAGCCTCTAGGTCAGCATTGCCTAGCCAGTTGCAGTTGCCACAGATTTCACCGCAGTCATTGTCGCAGTATTCCATTTGGTCGGTTGCATCACAATCACGGCACATGTTATCGTATTCTGATTCTGATATAACTTCTCCACGGAGGAATTCCATTTCCCCACCCCAACCTGTTTCTTCTTCGTATGATAAAGTAAATAGTAGATTAGGATACTGTGCAGATAGTTTAGAGATAGCGCCAAGAGGTCGTGACCATGCAGTGTTAAAGTTGTAATGAACTACATAGTTCTCGCCATTTTCTGCTTCTTCAATAGTTGTATCAGGATACTTATTATCCTCGGCTACAGCAACATCCCACTTGGTTCCCCACTCACGCACATTAAAGTTATACCAATCGTTGGTCTCAAACTTCATTGCCTGAGAAAAGTCGGTGGAACGAGGAGGCTGTCCATGATATACCTCATCAGTAATACCAGCATCTCTATAGTTATAGATATTATGAAAAGCAAAGATAGGATTAACATACTTAGTCTGCTTGACATCATATGATAAATCACCTAATGCAGTAATAGAATAAACAAATGGCTTATTCATCTGCTTGATTAAAGATTTTACTTGCTCAGGATTACCTTCAATAGTTAATCCATTAAATACCCAATTTGGCATTTTATATCCTTTCGTTGATATGTTCCAATTATACAATGGACCACTGACAAATGGAATAGAATTGGCATGTGATACATGCCACATGATTCAGCTTTGTGGTCAAGATCACAGCAAATTCCAGCGAATATAATTGACAGTCGTAAAGACAATATGCTACCCTCAAGTCTTTGCGGGCAAAGAAAAACCCCCAGCTTAACTGGGGGTCTTGAATAATGGCTGCCTGGATTTCCAACGAAAGAAATAAACCCGCTTTACTTAGCGCCTGGCCCTAAGACTGATAGACGCACCATTATATTTCCTATTAAAACCAGGACCTTAGTCCTAGTCTAATTATACCATAATCAGTCGACTGTATTTGTCTACGAATGCCGCTAAGGATAAACTAAATACAACTGTTTCTAGGTCTTCCTCGTATAACGTAAACGTTTGGGTAACCCAGTTAATCACAGGTACCTTGTGTTCATTGTCTCCCAATTGGTTGACATAGATACCCCACGATAATGTTTGGTTCCAGTCTTCTCCAATTAGATGTGATATTGCAATACGTGTTGCATATGATGGGTCTTGCCATCTTGGCTCTGCAGCCTGCACAGCATTTGCTAATTTTGCTAGCATGTCATATCCTGCCCAGTGCCCATATAAAAACACTGTATCACCCTTTTGGTCTTTAAACCCAAAGTTTGCTCTGTCTCCCATTTTATTCCGCCGTTTCTAAAGTAGGTATTGCTGGTTCTTTCTTGTCTAATTCTATCACTTCATAGGCTACCTTGTCTAGGCCTGCCTTGTTTTTATTGTAGTGGTGACCGCAAAAAGCTAACTCACCATCTACTAGTTTAACTAGATACATTGCATCTGCTGATCCACATGCATCACATGGAATGAACTCTCTGTCTCTCATAGAGAACCGCCCTCAATCATCTCAGAAAGACGGTCAAGAATCCAAGAATCAATATCGTTGATATCAATTTCTGATAACTTCTCCATTATTTCTTCACGGGCAAACTTATACCCGTCATCCCAGCCATCCTTATAGTCTGACATAATATCTCCTTAGTAACCTGTAGTTTCGTAGTCTGATATGTAAGACTCAGTTAAGTTGTACTTATCACGAATCCTACTTACCTTCTCAATACTACCAGTTCCAATGTTGAATGTCAACGGAGACATTACCTGTGGGTCGAGCCCTGTGATTTGTGCATCCCAATAGGCCATCTCCATGGATAGCCTATTAGGAGCAGTTAACTCAAAGTACATTAGTTAACCTCAACTGAATCTACAGATGATGACATATATGTAATAGGTTCATCATATGATACTGTGTCAAAGTCTGTTTCATGAATTGCATTGATAGCAGACTCCTCGTCACGAGCATTAACTGTAACTGAGTATTGAACTGTAACTTCTAACTCAAATTCTTGTGTTAGTTCAAAGCCACAGATGCTTGCAATCTCTTCTGCTTGAAACTCAGTCAATGAGTCATCATCAAGGCCCTCTAATGTAAAGACCTTCATGTTATCACGCAACTGATTTAGAACGCTTGCAGTATTGTAATCTCGTTGGGTTACACGCTGGATGTGCTCTTCTAACTGTGTAATGCGGGCCTTGTTGTCAACTAACTGTGACTCAAGGAATTCTCGTGTCATATAGTGATTATCTGTTGTTGTTTCCATTTTATCCTCTTTCGTTGTTGTTGGTGTAATTGTAGCATGCTCCACTGACAATAATGTGGTCTTGCGTCCGCATGGGCATGTGAGTTCTGTCACACCTGAAGGAAAGCCAAATCCATCAGATGATGTTAGTTCTATTAATGAATCGCATTCATCTGGGTCACAGACAAATGTATACTTGCTTGATACTAGTTCGTTGGTCATGAAGAGAATTATACAGGATCCGACTGACATTATCAAGGATTTCCAGGGAATATTTATGTGAGTCGTAACACACTTTTTGCCCCCTTAGCTTTGAGGGCGCTTGGCGATCCATAACGGACTTGAACCGTCGACCTCTACCGTGACAGGGTAGCGCTCTAACCAACTGAGCTAATGGACCTAGAAAAAATTGTGAGCAGTTTTTATTCATGCTCAGGAATTTATTTATTTAGAACGCAGAAATTAATTTCTTAATTTTATTTTTTTCTGCGGTTAGAATTGGGTCAAACCCTGATGCACCCGCCATGAGTGTTTCAGAATTTCCACGACCTGAACGATAGTAATCAAGGCGTTCAGTAAGTGCATTGAATGCACCCCACTTTGTTCCCTTGATGTTAGCGTTAGTTGGTGAGTTGTGATACAACTCGTCAAGCAACACGACTTTGTTTTCCCACTTAGTCAATGCAACTTTAGCAGCATCCTTATCAGGCTTAGGATAAATTGTCTGAATTAACTTTGAGAATTCAGCATCAGTGATTGATTGAGAATAAAGAGCCTGAGCCTCTTTCTCGAATTCATCAAAGTACCCAAGAGCAAGCCCAAGAGTTTCACGAGCAACTTGGATGCGACCTTCAACAGATTGCGTGTGGCGAATCTTGAAAGATTGCTTAGCATTCTTCATTGCAAGGTTAAGAGTGTTTTGGCATACAACACGAACAGGAGTAACAGCAGCCTGAACAGCAACTGAGCCATCGTGTGAAGTCCAAACAATTAGATACAACTTTGTTGCATCGTTTGCGCCTTGTGGGTCAAGCACCATTGTGCGAGGAATATCCACTGTACCGAATACAACCTTACCGCTACGAAGTGAGCCAGCAGATTCCCAACGGCAATCTGCATTCGCATCGTGAATTGCATCGGCGAATGCGAATAGTTCCTCATTCTGCACAGGCTTGTAACGCTTTCCAACAGTTGCAAGAACATCAGTTCCATTGTTGAATGGGTTGTCACGAATAACTAATTGAGCATTAGATACATCGTTCCATGTTTCGGAGATATGGTCAGTTAGTGGAGACAAGCGAACATTCCAGTTGGAAAGTTTTGCCTCATCTAACATCATTTGAGTTGTAACATCTTCATCTTGTGTAAAGATGCGATTTGCAAGGTTGTGCCATGCAGGTGCGCCACGAAGTGCGAATGCAACTTCGCCATTTTCCATTTCTAGATTATGAGCCATTTTTTACCTTTCGTTTGTTTGATTAGTTGTAAGTATAACAGACCCCACTGACATTGTCTACGATTAATTACAATATGTCCGAATTGATCCATGTGATTAATCTCACAAAATTCCAGGGTTATCCACAAGTGGTCGTAACCCTGTGGATAACCCCTTAGCTTTGCGGGCCAGCTGCATATGCAGCTGGTGTTGGATCTTTACAGACCTAACTCATCCCTGGTTAGTTTTGGATTGCGATTGAAGTTAATAACTTCGGACGGGAGGTAAAGAGCAGTAGTCTTAGTCTTCTTCAATGTATCATACACATAAGCACGAACATCACCAAAGAAGTTACGGCGATTAGAAAATGCTAACTCAGTTAAGTATTCCTTATCAACGCCTTGCTCTGAATAAATTGTTACATCATTTGCTTTGTTTGCATCATAGATTTCTACTCTGAAACGATTTTTCATTTTGTTGCCTTTGTTAGTAGTTGTCCCAAAAGGGAGAGCAGTTTGGCGACATACTCAGGTCGTTGGATTATTTAGAGATAACGAGCAATAGCATTGTAAGTGCTTGTGCTTACTGTTTCCTCATCTGTCATCTTTAGAATACGAATTGCGTTTTCCAATTCCTCTTTCATCTCATTGTATGAGTGGCGGTGGAGAACTTCGTAGTCCTTCTCAGGCTCTTTAGGAAAGTCTGACTCATTAACTGTTAAATCAAAATCAACATTAAGTGTCTTGTTCCATGAGCGATAGTTTGTGCGTAGGTTTTCTGCCTTAGCAAAATTAGCCATAGCAAACTTTGCTACTTCTTTGCGCCACTTTTCTAAAGCCTTTTCGTGCTTTGCTTCGTTGGCTTCTTGTGATGCGTAATCGGCATTTAACTTTGTCAAGCGAGTTTCTAGTGCCTTGATTACCTTTGGTGTTGCGATTTTTACGCTAATTGCTTTCTGTCGTGCCATTTGTTTCCTTCTTTCGTTGTGGGTTGGGTTGATGAAGTAATTATAGCAGGGGGGTCTGACATTTCTGCGACCCCCCTCCCATTAAATTAAACGCCTAGTAGTGTTTGAGCGGATACGGAAGTCCAACGAGTTTCCTTGTTGGGCATTTCCAATAGCACACGCACCGAGCCAGATGTTTGTGGGTGGATTTCTTTAATCACACCTGTTTTCTTTGACTTAAGGGTAGTGAATAAATCGCCTACCTGATACAACTTGTCGTTGATTGTCATTTATTGCCTCTTTTCTTTGTTAGGGTTGTAGTATAGCATTGGGGTCTGACATTAGTCTAGCCCTGTCTCAGTATTTGAGAAAGTTATTGTGTGACCTTAGTCACTTTCAGGTAGCCAAGCGTGGAGATGGTGCTGCTCGATGATCGCCCACACTGGCGCACATGTCTGCCCCTTGTAAGTAATTCCATCAGGCATTTCGATGGTTTCATCCCACATGTCATCATGAGCAAAATCTATTGCTTCGATACACACTGGAACCATAGAAAGTGGAACGGGTGGGTAATGATTACCCTGTAAGTGATAACCTAGTGCTACCTCTAAATCTAATTCAGTTAAATCTAATGCTGTATTGTATCCCATTATTCTGCCACCTTTAGTATTGCGTAAGAGCCGTTAGCATTTATTTCATCAAGAATTGGTTGTAGGCGTGGTGCTACTAAATCTTTTAGCATAGACTCTAGCATAAAGATACGAGTGGTTTCATCAAGTGCCATAACCTGTTGAGTTACTGGATGATTGTCTGCAAACTCTGTTACAAACTTTAGATTGTGTTCTACTATCATTTTTTGCCTTTCGTTGTTGGTATAAGAGTATTATAGCCTATGCCACTGACAAATTGTGCAACACGCCCAAGCTTTATCTAATTTATTTTGTGATTAATCTCACAAATTCCAGGGGGTTGTGGATAACCCCCGTAACCCTGTGGATAACCCCGCAGTATTGCGGGCCTGCATAGCTATGCATCACTCTGTATATTTATTTTTATGTTTGATCTTTCGAAAATATTTTTTCTTATTACGAACAGGTTGCGCCGCATTACTGCGGCGCAATTCCTGAATTCGTTTTACTTTATCTCGAAGTGAATTTTGGGACATGATACCCACTCGCTTCGTGAAATCTATTTACATCAAATCGTTCATTATCTTTTGCGAACATTTCCGCAAAATCATTTACCATTTTAGAAAATAACGCTGGGTGTGCTTTATCGCTTGCGAACTTTAAAATTTCTGCTACTGCGACATAATCTTTTCGTGTCATCATTTAACTGATACCATTCCTGTTCTATAAAAAACTTTTGTATAGCATTTGCCTGTTGGCGTGTAAATATTTACAGTTGAGTATTCGTTAGCAAATCCCCAATCGGTGAATAAGAAAAAGTTTTCCCAAGCACCCAATTCGCTTTCGTATTCTGCTGACCAATGAGGAGCGTGTCCGTCATAAGCACAAGTTAATTTATACATTAGTCATTTTCTCCGTTCCAAAATAGTGAGCCATCATCTACGCAATCGCAAGGTTCGCAATCAAAATCATTATCATCACCAAAAAAGATTACTCCGTGTCCGTGGCAATCTTGGCAATCTATTGTTAATACTGAGTTAATCATTAGTGTTGTTCCTCGCAATCTTTGTCATAGTCAAATCCGCAAAAGTAGCAACCCATAAATTCTAGGTGTTCGATACAGTAATACTTAAATTGACTTTCATCACAACAAAAATGTTGCTCGTCTGCGATTTCATAGAAATCGGTTTTGTCGATTATGTTTAACATAGTTTTCCTTTCGTTTGTTTATTTAGTTATTGTATCAGTTAGCACTGACAAATTTTGTGAGGGTTCTTACTTACGACATTGGGCGAGGACTCCCTCTAAACTGCCCCTGTTTCGATTTTATTTAATCGGAAGTTTTTACGGCTAAATAGCGATAAGTATCTTTTAAATTTAGCGGTGCTGAGTAATGAGGTCTAACCTGAACCTTATAAGTTTCGCAATCCGCATACCATACGGAATTATCTTTTTCCGCTGAGATGATTTCACCCTTTAATGATTTTGAGTGATAGGTTTTTCCTACAAGTAGGCTTTCGATTGTATAGACATTTGCTGACATTTGAGTCCGCCTTTCGTTTGTTGATAGTAGCAATTATAGCCTATGGCACTGACATTTTCTAATTACTAGCCAGTAATTCCAAATAATGAGACGCTCAAGCCGTGTGATAAAAATCACAAAATCTCGGGCGTGTCGGAAAATTCCAGGGGGTTGTGGATAACCCCCGTAACCCTGTGGATAACCCCGCTCTTTTGCGGGCGCATCAACTTTTGTCAAGTCGACACGCCGTTACTTATTCGAAATCTTTAAAAATTTCTTCAAGCTTTAAGATTTGCTCATCTGTTAAATGATCAATTTGAATTGATTTTTCAAATCCAAAAAAATCTGTCATTCGCTCATCAACCTTTCTAAATCGTCTGCGTTATCTTTCATGTAATTATCTTGAAAATCTAAAAGTGCCTCATTGTAAGCAATCGGGTCACAATCTTTTAGAATTTGGGAGGGATAAAAAACAGCGTTACCCATTTCATAGACGGGATAACAATCATCAAGCATTTCATCAAATAATTGTTTAATCGCAAAAGTAATTTCGAAATCTAGCATTATGCGTTTTCCTTATCTTTTAGTATTCCTAGAATAATCTCTAATTGTTTAGTAGAAAGAAGTGCTTGAGCACAACCCCACTTAAAGGCTAAATCCATTTCGCCATAGTGTTTTTTAGCAAGGTCGGTTATTTCTTGCGTTACCTCAAAATTACTTTTCATTTAGTTAAACTCCAATCTGTCCAAAATGGTAAGCGGTCATAGTCATCATAGATGTAAAATCTATCTATGTTCATTTCGCAAGTTTCGCAAAATGTGTATTGGAAATCTCCGACATTAGAAATGGACTCCATGTGTGGAGTATGTGTATGTGTATTTGTTAGTGTAGTCATTTTGACCACCTTTCTTTTTCGTTATAGTGGAATTGTAGCATGGGGGTCTGACATTTCTCTACTTACTAGCCAGTAATTCCAAGATGTGAGACGCTCAGCCTATGTGATAAATATCACAAAAATTCTGGGGTTTTCCACAGATGCCCGTAACCCTGTGGATAACTCCCGCAAGATTGCGGGCCAGCTCGACATTGTCAAGCCGACACGCCGTTAGGCTAGTGTGACTCTTGCCACATCTCTCTCATCTCTGCTTTAAAGTCATGCCACACGATCCTCGCCATGTATAGGGCGGGGAGGGCAAGGGATAACTGCACTAGTGTAGTAAGTAGTCTATTCATTACGCATTAACCTTATCTCTTAGTGATTGCATAGCGCTATCTATTTGATTATACGCATTAGCGCATGAGTAGCAATAGGTTTCGGTAATGATACCGCCTAATAGCATGGCATCTATTCCGCTATAAACTAAATCGGTATTGTTGCAGTTAATTACTTTACATTCTTTCATTATGCGGTCACCTTTATGTCCATTACATTAGCGGTAAACTTTTTACCCTTGCCTAGTTCGCTATCATTAAGCGCATTTATTAGATTGTCGATTGCTTTTACATCTGTTGCGACATTGTCAATAGAGATTAGTTTAGAGCCTTGCCAAATTGAGTAAGTGATAGTCATTATTAGTTCTCCCATGTTAGTTCGTATAGTTTTGCTAGTGCCTCATCATCTGAGTCATCAAATTCATCTAGTGGAGGTTGTTCCTCATCTACCTCATCAAGGTATGCGTATGCGTCTGCGACATCTGATTGGATAGTGTCCCACTTAGACACGCTGTTAGTTTCGTATGAGTATGCGTATGACATTATTTATTCATCTCCTCTGAGATAGCCTTAGACTTAGTTAGTGCCTCTAGGGCGATTGCTAGGGAGGCAAGGCGTTGAGCCTCTACCATTTGCTTGTATTCATCTAGTGTCATTTATTCTGACCTTTCGTTGTTGTTATGTTGTAAGTGTAGCATGGGGGTCTGACAAATTGGGGAGGTTAGCCTATCGTGTCGGTGTGATACTAGTCACACTCTCCACAAGGGCATTGAGGAAACTCTCGCTCTTGCTTGATACGATTAGCAAGAGTCATGACCTTGTTATAGGTCTCGGCACTAGCACCACGGAAGGAAACTAGTTCGCCATTGGCAACCATTTCAGCACCTAAGCGAATTCGTTGCTCTAGGTCAAGATGACCAAAGCGAGAGTGTTTAATTGTATTTTTATCTAGTGTAGTCATTTGAGACCACCTTTCTTTAATTTGTTTTTCTTTATACCTTAAGCATAACATGGGGGTCTGACAAATTGCAACTTATAAATGCGTACAATTCGGACATTGTGAGGTAAGTCACAAAAAAATCGTGTGAGATAGGTCACAAATGACCATTCATTATGGGCGCACTATCCGAAATGTCCGTTTTGCCCAAATCGTGTATCATACATGTAAAAAATATATTAACATTTTCTTAAATCTGAAAAAGCAGTTGACTAGAATATATGGCGGTGTATAATAAGAGCATGGAACCATATGCATCTATAGTTAAAAATCAGATTGATCAAATTCTAGAAAAAGAACCTAATGCGGTTCTAATTGAAGATAACATAGTTGTATTAAAAAACTGGCTATCAGATGATCTTTGCGACAAACTAGTAAGCCATGTAGAATCATTTGGAGAAGATATCTGGTGGGACAGAAATAAAAGAGAATGGTGGCATGGCAAGTTCTTTTTTATAGAAGATCCAGAACTTGATGAAGAGCTAAAACATATGCGTATAAGGCTACAGGAGCTCTTTAGACAGGAGCTTTGGGTCGAAAGCATGAACTCTGTTCATAGAATGACCAAGGGGCAGTCTATGTTCTTACATGCTGATAATTTGTCGGAATCACTAGGTATGGATAATAAATGCGTATTTGGTGTAACACACTATCTAAGCAATTTTGACGGTGGTGAAATATCCTATCCAAATGTTAAGTTTATGTATAAACCTGAAAAGGGAGATTTGCTGCTACATCCTGGATTTGAAAAATATGCACACTATACAGAAGAAGTAAAAGGTGATAGGGTTAGATATATTGTAGCTGGATTTGCTTCACTTCCAGAAGCGCAAGCATTAAGAGAAAATGACCAGCTATATGAGGGTATTAATGCAATTAAAATGTCTAGTGCTATAACTGGAGAATATGGCGAAAATGATTTGCCAAAGAATTTCTACACTTTGCCATTTGAACATTCGGAAAAAAAATAAATTTAAGTATTGACTTCAATAAAAGTTAAATGCTACACTTAGTTTGCTTTGTGGGGGCTTACCCTGAAACTCAATATGTACCAGATATAATCTGTGGGTATTTCAGGACTGCTTCTCTATCTTTCCAAAAAGTTAAAATTTGGGGGGTAGGGGGGCTTTCCTAAAATCTAATATCCCCAGATAAATCATTAAAAAACATA
>Ga0208485_1000355_pt1 | contig 13907 bp, 13 predicted proteins | sample LakMenEpi27Jul12_FD_150707 | JGI IMG/M metagenome (GOLD analysis project Ga0208485, IMG submission 150707) | Freshwater microbial communities from Lake Mendota, WI - 17JUL2012 deep hole epilimnion (SPAdes) | ecosystem: Environmental > Aquatic > Freshwater > Lentic | place: Lake Mendota, Madison... | reverse complement strand
TCCATAACAATAAATCGACGACCGCCCCATTCGCATTCGTACTGCACACGATCGCGAGTTACACCTGGAGTGTCCTCAACGATTGCTTCGCGACGACCAATGAAGCGATTAATTAAAGTTGATTTTCCAACATTAGGGCGACCCAAGATGGCCACCACAGGTAAGCCTAGTAATTCACGCTGCTTTAAGAGCTCCCAAATTCGATCAACTGTTTCTTCTAAACTCAAATGAGTTGAATCAATGGTCAGAGCATCAGGGGCCAGAACTAACGGTGAAATTTCGCGAGTGGAATCTATTTCATCGCGACTGCTTAATGACTGCGCTACATTTTCAATTCCCTGGACTGAATTCTCTTCAGCATCTCGACGAGCTGCACGCGCCGTTAAGTCAGCAGTTAAATAAATCTTAAGGGCAGCATCAGGTGCGACAACTGTTGCAATGTCACGACCTTCAACCACAATTCCGCGTTTTGAATCGGCGATAATTTTGCGTTGTAATTTTAAAAGTTCGGCACGTAGCTCTGGCATCGCGGCAAACTTTGAAACACTTTCGGTAACTTCAACGCTTCGAATCGCATCGGTGATTTCGGTATCGCCGGCGAATAACCGTGGTTCAAGCGGGTCAACCACAAATCGCAAAGGTGATGACTTAAGTGCTTTTAGAACAGAGCTGGCGTCAGATAAATCATTCTGTAGCGCGAGCCAAGTTAGGCCACGATAAAGGGCACCAGTATCTAGGTAATCCCAGGTAGAGCGCATGGCAACTGACTTAGAGGTGCTTGATTTACCTGAACCACTAGGGCCATCTATTGCTACGACTATGCCCATAATGATCCTTATTCTACGGTGCTTAACAAGTAAGGCTTTACCTAAAGCATCTCCTTGATTCGATTACTTACTTTATTGAATGAACGTTCCATCCATCTTTGGTTAGAAACTCACTCAATCGCTCAATATCCTCAGGTGCAATCGCCAATGTAATGACAGCAGTTAATTGACCAGGTGAATGCTCAAGGGCAAGATCCTCAATATTGACCTCAGCTTTTGCGCAAGCATTAAAGAGAGATCCAAGTTGCCCGGGTCGATCATCAATGACAATTGGTAGATAGCTGTATTCACGCGATTTGCCTCCATGTTTGCCCGGAATCGCACTCTTTCCAGCCCTGCCTGCGGCAACTAACGACTCCCACTTAGCCGGGCCACTGGTCGCTGAAATAAGCTCTGAAAGATCACTTTGTAGACTTATCAATAATGGCATCAAGGCCTCTTCGTTGGCAGCCAAGATCTCGCCCCAAAGCTTTGGATCTGAACCAGCTATTCGAACCGTATCTCTCAAGCCTGCACCAGCTAGCGCCAAAGATTCTGGGTTTGAGCCCGAGAGTTGAGCCGCTAAGAGCGAACTAATGGCTTGCGGAAGATGCGAGATTAAAGCCACGCGCTGATCGTGCTCTTTTGCGCTCATTTGAACCACTTGGGCACCACACGCCTTAATTACATTCATAGCCATTTCTTTAGCTGCCTCTGAGGTTTCCTCGGTTGGCGTGATGACCCAAGCGCGATCTAAGAAGAGGTCAGCTCGGGCTGATACGGCCCCACTAACCTCACGTCCGGCCATCGGATGGGTACCGCAGAACCTCGACAAAAGCCCTTCTATAGTTGAAACCTCAAGTACAGGTTTTGTCTTTACGCTACCAATATCCATAAGTATCGCTTGAGGGTTGAGTGTTGATTCACGCTCAATCGCCGATTTGAAGGCTGATGGTGGTGTAGCAATAATTATCAGATCAGGGTTCTCAAAGCTCCCAGATTTGACGAGGTCATTAGCCAAAAGTTGCGCCCTGGAGTCAACATCTACAAATTGAACAGATGCTCCGGCAGCCTTTAGGGCGAGACCAATTGAGGTGCCGATTAGGCCAGCGCCTACTATCCGAATTGATTTTGATTTCACGCGGTTGCCCCTTATTGGGCTAAATCTTTGCGTAGAGCTGTAGCGCCATGAAGATAAATATGGGTTATTTCGCTCTTACTCTTTTCACTTTCAACATGCATTAAGACCCGGATAATCCGGTCAAGGGCCCCAGTGACATCGATTTCTACAGCGCAAATCAAAGGAGTTCCGGCAAAGCCAACATCACGAGCCGCTGCTGCCGGGAAGTCGGCAGTTAAATCTGGGGTGGCAGTCATCAGCACTGAGATCACGTCATCAACTTCGAGCCCATTGGCTTTTAGTATCGCAGGCAAGAGTTCACGCACACCATCGCCAATAGCCACGCTTGAATTCACGCTCACCTGCGTAGCGCCTCGAATTGCCCTTAAAACCATGGTTAAGGGTACCTTGAAGTACTCTTTTTTCGTTTTTAATTAGTACATGTTTAACGGTAAATCTACTTAACGATTAATCTTAATAACTATCACCTAATCAGATCTGATTGTTCTAAGCTTAACAACCGCAAATTGCCAAATGTCGATAAATAAATAAAATTGGGAAATATTGTGCTTGTATGCCCGCCGAATAATCGACATATCAATAGGCGGATCCCAAATTATCGATAAATAGAGAAAGCGATTTTACGTTTATATAGATAAATAGATTTATTACTTTAGGTCTAAAGCCTTCTGTATATTTAACAACTCTTGTTCGTTAAGGTCTCGCCAGCGTCCTTCAGGAGTATCTCCTAAGGAGATCGGTCCGAAGTTTGTGCGGATCAGCCTAAGCACTTCGACGCCTACCGCTTCCATGAGGCGGCGGATGATGTGGTACCGGCCTTCGTGAATCTTTACTTCGATCCAGTTAGCTGAGAGCTGCTTGAAGCTTAGGACACGGCCCATGCCATCTTCAAGCTCTACGCCCTTTAAAAGCACCTTATCTACCCCTGGTTCCAGGCGTCCTTCGAACTCAATAATGTAGGTCTTTTCTAGCCCAAATGAAGGGTGGGTTGCACGAAAAGTCAGGTCTCCATCATTGGTTAGCAGAATCAAGCCTTCTGAGTCCTTATCTAAGCGGCCAACATGGAATAAACGCTCCTTACGAAGATCAATGAAATCAGCCAGAGATGGGCGACCTTCTGGGTCGTACATCGTTGACAAAACACCTTTTGGCTTATGAAGTACTAAATAAGACTTAGTCAAAGATCGTTTGATTGTCTCACCATCAACTGCTACTTCATGGTTATCTGGGTCTATTTTGGCACCCAGCTCGCGAATTGGACGTCCATCGACAGTAACTCTGCCATCGGCTATTAGTTCATCGGCACCACGGCGGCTAGTGATTCCCGCATCGGCAATAATTTTATTAAGGCGCATCTCGGCCATTTGGCTATCTCCTCGACAGTCAGGTTAAGGAGATGAGAATACCGCCTCTTCCCTGTCTAGGACTAATTGGCCTGTCTTGGACTAATCCAGGGGCCTAATGGGCAAGCACGCTATCTAATCGGTGAGTGAATCGAGAATCTCATCAAGACGATCAAGATCTGGCAAATATGGAGCCAAGGCTGGCAGATCTTCGAGGCTATTTACGCCAAGTCGCTCGAGGAAATAGCTGGTCGTCTTGTAAAGAATCGCACCAGTCTCATGCTCGAGCCCAAATTCCTCAACCAGACCTCGGGTAATCAAGGTCTTCATAACCGCCTCAACATTTACGCCACGGATCGCAGAAACGCGAGCTCGGCTGACAGGTTGGCGGTAAGCAATCACGGCCAAAGTCTCAAGGGCTGCCTGTGTTAAGCGGTTCTGCTGACCATCTAGAACAAACTTCTCGACCGCCGCCGCGCAATCTGGATGGCTATAGAAACGCCACCCGCCGGCCACGGCGCGAAGTTCGAAGCCGCGACCTTCATAGGAGGTAGAAAGGCTCTCAAGGGCGGCCACAACTTCATCTATCGTCACAACTAGGACTGAGGCCAAAGTTAGCTCGGTGACCGGTTCGTCGACGACCATCAGGATCGCTTCGATAGAACGCTCAAGTTCTACATTAGACATTTTCGCCCTCGCTATCTTCTAAGACCACTGGAATATCAAACTCATCAGATACCTCAACTTCGCCAGATTCACTGCCCACCCAGCTGATCTGGAGCTCGCCGAGGGCTGCTACTTGATCAAAACGAAGCACTCCTTGGCGGTATAGATCGAGCAAGCTTAGGAATCGAGCCACCACAACCAGGGTGCTTGCGGCATCAGAAATTAGGCTGCGAAAGCTTAAGGTCTTAGCCTTGCGCAAAGCCTCAACCACGCCTTTAGACTCCTCGGCAACGCTGACCAATGGCATATGGAGATGCTCAACTGAGACCAGCGCCGGCGTCTTTGGCGTAAGAACACGGTCAGCAATGGCGGCAAAGCGCTCTGCGCCGACTCCGATTAGAACCTCAGGTAACAAGGCAGATAGCGCCGGATCAAGGGCTACAACGCGTGGGAAAGCCCTATCTTGCAGGGTTATGCGATCGCCAAAGGTGGCAGCAATTTCCTTAAATGCTCGATATTGAAGCAGACGAGCAAAGAGTAAGTCGCGGGCTTCAAGGAGTGCCAGGTCTTCTTCATCTTCAACTTCGCCTGAAGGTAATAAGCGAGCAGCTTTTAAATCAAGCAAGGTAGCCGCTACAACTAAGAATTCGGTCGCCTGATCAAGGCGCCAACCTTCACCAGATAGCTCGAGAGCGCGAATGAAGGCGATAAATTCATCGGTTACCAAGCTCAAAGAAATCTCGGTGATATCGAGTTTATGACGCGAGATCAGCTGTAACAGCAGATCAAAGGGGCCATCAAAGTTGGCTAAATGGACGCTGAATTCGTTGCTGGGTGCGCTCGGCTCGATGGCATCTGATGCGACATCGATTCCTGAACTATCACTGACCGGCGTTTCCACGAGTGAACACTACTTGCTTGCGAGGCTATTCGATGCGTAGGCTCACGCACCTAAGCAGAAAGAGGTTTAACGCTTGAACGCTAAATCGACAATTGAAGAGGATGTGGCAACAACTGCCAACCTCTTAGGTAAGACAGCTAAGAACTTTGGCGTTCCTCCTGCTCCAAAAGATGGTCTTCCAGCAAAAGTTATTGCGCTCTTTAACCAAAAGGGTGGCGTTGGCAAGACAACATCAACTATTAACTTGGGCGCAGCTTTAACTGAACTTGGTCGCAAAGTTTTACTAGTCGACTTCGACCCTCAAGGCGGTCTATCACTTGGTCTTGGCGTTAATGCTCACAGCTTGCCGCTAGAGCAAACTGTTTATTACGCACTCATGGATCCAACTGCAGATGTTGATCAAATAATTTTAAAGTCATCGGTTCCGGGGTTAGATTTCTTGCCAGCTAACCGTGACCTAGGAACCGCTGAAACAACTCTTGGCGCTGAAATTGGCGGACAACAGTTTCTCAAGCGCACCTTGAACTCGTTGAAAGATCGTTACGACGTTATCTTGATTGACTGCCAGCCAACTATGGGTCAGTTAACTATCAACGCACTTGTTGCAGCTGATGAAGTAATTGTTCCGCTGCAGTGCGAGTACTTCGCGCTACATGGTTTTATTGAACTCAAGGGAAACCTCGATAAAGTTAAAAATTTCCTTAATCCAGATTTGAAGTTAATCGGAATCCTGGCAACTATGTATGAACGTAAGACGGTACATAATCGTGAAGTTCTAACCACCATTTTGGAAAAGTATCCAGAAGATGTTTTTGAAACCATCATTGCTAAAACAATTCGTTTCCCTGAAACAACTGTTGTTGGCGAACCAATCACCACATATGCCAGCTCTTCAGGTGGCGCTAATTCATACCGACGTTTAGCCCGTGAACTAATTGCCCGAGGAGGCGCCCGATGACCCGTAGAGCTAGCTTGCCAGGTGCCGATGAACTATTTCGCACCAACTCCCCTGCCCTAAGTGCAGTTCGACAGAGCGCACCTGAGCCAATTGTCGAAGCCCCAAGTACCTCAGTGGCACCAACTCGTTCTTCGAGCAAAAAAGGTGTGCGTTCTATTCCGCGCCGTCGTGTTACATCAGTTGAAAAATCTCCAACTGGTCGCGAACGTCATGATGAAAAGATCACTGTTTACTTATCTGCAGATGAATTGTTCGATCTCGATCAAGCACGATTAATGCTGCGCGGAGACCTTGGTTTAGCAGTAGATCGTGGTCGTATTGTTCGCGAATCAATCGCGGTCATTGTGGCTGATCTAGAAGCTAAAGGCGATCAAAGTATTCTTGCCCGTCGCCTACGCAATCAGTAACGAAAACTATTTTTATGCCTTCGCATGTTTAAATGTCTGCGCTTAGTTAGTGATTGCCAGAAGGCTGAAGTCTTATTAGAGTGTTAGACAAGCGATAGTTTGGGTAGTAACGTCTAATCTGTGAACACAAAAAAGCGCATCGAGTGGACTGGTGATACTTCGACGGTTGCCTTCGTCTTTACCTTTATTGGTGAAGAAAATGCTGAAGACATCGAATTTCCCGCGTATCAAGCTTATGAGCAGACACATCCGGGTGCTCTCGATGAGCTTTGGATGCACTACAGCAAGAACGAAAAAGCATGGCACTCAAACGAGGTAGAGATAAATGACGAACAGATTGAGCAACTTCAGGTCTATATCGATTGCGTAAATGAGTGGCACGAAAATGAGTTGAAGTTCTTTATGGCTATGAACTCACGTTGGCACATAAACAATCTGATTAAGGAGTGGGATCCTGCAGATAAGTTGGGGTTGGAAGAATTCTCTAAAGCGGACAACTGGTGGCGATTAAAGGACAACGCAATTAATTTACTCTCAGACGTGCAGGACAGAATTGAAAACACACTCGGCGAGGATTGCTACTTGTTAAACAAGTTTTCCGACTTGACCTACGACGAAGTTCTTGAGATTTACTTTTCGATATTCATTCAGCCTGCTCCGTATAATTATGAATTCATGAATTTCACCAACGATGAAGGTGATATAGATATTCCCGATGAAGAACTTGATGGAATAAACAAGTTTTTTGCCTCCAACGTCCTTTTAATCGACTTCAAGAACGCCTCTGATCGATATCGCAGCGAGAACTCAAAGCCCTAAAAAGCCCAATACATATTCACCTAAATTTTAAATCTTTTGCTTATTCAAAAAAAGGTTGGCGTATTCCCTAACGCGCTCTTGGGTGCGCTGAACTATAACTTTCGCGAATTTTATCGATCGTGATCAAGGTATAAATCTGGGTAGTGGTCACCGACGCGTGACCAAGTAACTCCTGAACCACGCGAATATCAGCTCCACCATCCAAGAGATGCGTCGCATAAGAGTGACGGAATACGTGCGGCGAAACCTTGCTAGTAATTCCTGCTCGTTCGGCCGCAGTCAGCACGATCTGCCAAGCGCTCTGCCTGGAAATTCGCGTTCCTTTTTGATTTAAAAACAGCGCACCATTCATCAAACTCTCCTTCCGACCGGATTTAGCAGCGAGATCTGGTCGGGTGCGGACCAAATAGTTATCGATGGCAGCTACTGCAAACTTCCCCAAAGGAACTAACCGTTCCTTGCCGCCCTTGCCACGGATTCTTAGCGTTGTAATCTCATCGCCGCTTAAATTTGATTTCGCAAAATCACTTAAATTAATACCAATCACTTCACTTACTCGAGCCCCAGAGCTATATAGAAGTTCGAGCATTGCATGATCGCGCAGTGAGATGACATCGCCCTCCCTGAGCCCTGCGTCAATCAGCGAAGTTACTTCAGAAACTGTAAGCGCTTTTGGTAAACGTCGGGCAGATTTGTTATGTGAGATTTCAGTAGTGGGATCAACGATTCCGTGTTCGCGATTTTGATACTTATAGAATGTTCGCACCGCGCTCATGATTCTATTAATGCTGGCCGGTGCCAACTCATTCGCTTTCAAAGAACTCTCGAATGCGGTGATCTCTGAGCTGCTGACTGCGCCCGCATCTACCGATTGCACATCAAAGTACTCAACTAATTTACGTAGATCGCGCTCGTAAGCAGCAATTGAATTAGCTGCTAATCCTCGCTCGATCCGTAAGTGATCGAGGAAGCTATTAACCGATTGGCGAAAACTCATAAGCATGCGCCTGAGCTACGGCTTGATAACGAACTTTTCCGCCACTGATATTAAGACCCTTTGCTAGAGCAGGGTCTTTCGTAATTGCGCTTTCCCAACCAAAATTAGCCAGGGCTAGCGAGTAAGGCATCGTCGCATTAGTTAACGCATAAGTTGAAGCAACTGGAACTGCGCCAGGCATATTTGCTACACAGTAGAAAATTGAATTGTGCACTTTAAAGGTGGGCTCGGCATGAGTAGTTGGTGTTGAATCTTCAAAGCATCCGCCTTGATCAATTGCGATGTCAACTAATACTGACCCATGCTTCATGCACGACACCATTTCGTTGCTCACTAATTTAGGTGCCTTAGCACCATGAACAAGAACTGCGCCAATAACTAAATCAGCTTGGAGAACTTCACGTTCGATCGAAGCATGAGCTGAGAATAAAGTTTTTATCCGGCCACCATATAGCGAATCAATCTCCTGCATTCGCGGAATGGAACGATCAAGCACTGTTACATCAGCGCCCATTCCCATTGCGATAACGGCTGCATTAAGGCCGGCAACTCCCCCACCAATGACAACCACTTTGCCCGATGCAACTCCTGGAACACCTGCCAGCAAAACTCCACGACCACCATTGGGTTTCTGTAGTGAGTACGCACCTACCTGAGTAGCCATGCGTCCGGCGACTTCACTCATTGGTGCAAGAAGTGGTAACTGGCCGTCTTTCTCAACAGTTTCGTAAGCAATCGCAGCACAACCGCTAGCAATGAGTGCATCGGTGCATGCCTTTGATGCCGCTAAATGAAGGTAGGTAAATAGCGTGTGATGAGGCTTGATACGTGGGTATTCAACTTCAATCGGTTCTTTAACTTTCAAAATCAGTTCAGCCGTGTTCCATACATCATCGGCAGTTGCCAAAATTTTCGCGCCATGAGCAATGAAGTCAGAATCAGCAATCGCTGACCCTAAGCCAGCGCCAGTTTCAATAAATACTTCATGACCTGCGCGCACTAACTCGCTTACGCCATCGGGTGTGATTGCAACGCGTGACTCGTGGACTTTAATTTCTTTCGGTACGCCGACCTGCATGGCTAATCCTTAATTGGAAACTATTTCTTTCCAGCAATTGCCGCTGCCACCAAGCCGGTGAAAAGCGGATGAGCTTTGGTAGGACGTGAGCGAAGTTCTGGATGCGCCTGTGTTCCCACGTAATAAGGATGTACCTCTTTAGGTAATTCAACAAACTCCACGAGGTTTTCTTGCTCATAGATTCCTGAGAAAATAAGGCCAGCACTCGCAATCTGATCACGATACTTATTGTTTACTTCGTAACGATGGCGGTGACGCTCTGAAATCGATGTTGCGCCGTAAACTGTTGCCACAATCGATCCAGGCGTTAACTCGGCTTGATAGAGACCTAGACGCATTGTTCCACCCATATCGCCTTCACCTTCGACAATGTTTTTCTGACTTTCCATCGTTGCGATGACATGGGTGCCTGCCTCTGGTTCAAACTCGGCACTATTAGCATCTGGAATTCCACCAAGATTGCGAGCTGCTTCAATCACCATGCACTGCAAACCTAGACATAAACCTAGGGTTGGGATCTTCTTTTCGCGAGCAAACTTAAGCGCTCCAAGTTTTCCTTCAATTCCACGAATTCCAAATCCGCCAGGAACACAGATTGCGTCAACATCGGCGAGCATTGCTCTTGCCCCAGCATCACTTTCACATTCATCGCTAGCAATCCACTTTAGATTTACCTTGGCATCGTTTGCAAAACCACCAGCACGAAGTGCCTCACTAACTGAAAGGTAGGCATCAGGTAGATCGACATACTTTCCAACTAAACCAACTGTGATTTGATGTTTTGGGTTATGTACTTTTTCAAGTAACGCATCCCAGACGCCCCATTCAACATCGTGACACTTCAGGCCAAGGCGGGAAACTACATATGAATCTAAGCCTTCAGAGTGTAAGACTTTTGGAATGTCATAGATCGACGGTGCATCAACGGCTGCTACAACTGCTTCGGCATCAACGTCGCACATCAATGAGATCTTGCGCTTAACCCCATCTGGAATTGGGCGATCTGAACGAAGCACGATTGCATCCGGTGCAATACCAATTGAACGAAGAGCGGCAACGCTATGTTGAGTTGGTTTAGTTTTCAATTCACCAGATGGGCCGATGTATGGAACTAACGACACATGTAAATAGAAAACATTATCGCGACCAACCTCTTGACGAATCTGACGGGCAGCTTCTAGGAATGGTTGCGATTCAATATCGCCTACAGTGCCACCAATTTCAGTGATGACGACATCAATGTCAGGAGCTGCCATCGCACGAATGCGTTCTTTGATTTCATTTGTAATGTGTGGAATAACTTGTACGGTCTCGCCTAAATATTCACCACGTCGCTCGCGCGCAATTACTCGCGAATAAACTTGCCCAGTTGTCACATTGGCAGAACCATGCAGATTTGTATCGAGAAAACGCTCATAATGGCCGATATCCAAATCTGTTTCAGCCCCATCATCGGTAACAAATACCTCGCCATGTTGAAATGGGTTCATAGTGCCTGGATCAACATTTAGATACGGGTCAAGCTTTTGCATAGTGACGCGCAGGCCACGAGAGACCAATAGTCGACCGAGTGATGAAGCGGTGAGTCCTTTGCCAAGTGAAGAGGCGACTCCGCCAGTTACAAATAAGTGTTTAGTCACATGATCGCTCATGGGATACAAACCTATCAGTAAATTCGCAGCCGCCTAACCGTTTGCGCGCATTGCTAAGAGTTCGGCGGCGTGTTCTTGCGCGCTGGCTGAATCTTCGAGGCCAGCCAGCATTCGGGCGATCTCATTAATTCTTTCTGGCTCGGCGAGTTTATTGACACCGCTAGCCACAACACTGCCATCGCTACTTTTCTTAACCACGAAATGCGAATCTGCCCATGCAGCAACCTGTGGCAAGTGGGTTACAACGATTACCTGAGCATCTTTTGCTAGCAAAGCAAGGCGACGTCCAACTTCGATTGCGGCTTTACCGCCAACACCTGCGTCGACTTCGTCAAAAATATATGTGCCCACCGGTTGAACTTTCGCAAGTACCACTTCAAGTCCCAACATAACGCGAGACATTTCCCCACCAGATGCGCCTTTGGCGATCGGCACAAGTGGACCATCTTTGTGTGCCTGCAACAAGAGCGTTATTTCGTCACAGCCAGTTGACGTGAAATCTGATTCTTTCAACGCGCCTGAGTAATCCGGGTGGCTCACTTGAACGATTAGATTTGTATGAGGCATCGATAGTGCGTGAATTTCTTCGCTAACTGCTGTTGCCAAAGTTGCAGCTGACCTAGTTCGCGCCGAAGAGAGTTCTTTCGCTTTAGTCAGCAATGTCTTCTTTACGGTAGCCAATTCTTTCTCTAATTCCGCAATCAACTCGTCGCCCCCAGTTAGGTCTGCCATCGCGCTCTTGGAACTTTCGCCACGAGCAATAAGTGCGTCTAAATCCATTTCGCCAGATGCGTATTTCTTGATCCATGAGTTGAGAGCAGCCTTTCGCTCTTGCAGCGTACTCAAGCGATCAGGGTCTGCCTCAAGTGATGACAAATACGAGTTCAGAGTTGAGTTGGCATCGCCTAGGAGAAAGAAAGCATCAGATAAGTTGCTAAAGACGCTCTCAATCTCGGGATCTTTAGCACGTACGGAATCAAGTGATTTGCGAGCTAACCCCAAGGAAGTCAGGGTGCCGTTCTCTTCGTCCTCAACCGCACCAATAGCACTAGCAATAGCAACTCGGAATTCTTCGACCGAACTAAGTTTAGAGATTTCAATTTCGATCTGCGCTAACTCACCGCTCTTCGGTTTTAACTTGTTAAACGCGTTAGTAAATTCAGTTAATTCGGCAATCTCGGCTTCGCGCTTGCTGGCGGCGCTTTTCAACGAGGCAATGCGGCTTTTGAGAATTTGGTAGCTCGATAACTCAATCTGATATGCCGATAAGACTTTTTGTAGATCAGTTCCGGCATACCGATCAAGTAACTCACGTTGTTTTGAACTCTTAGTGATCTGGAGATTCGCGGCTTGGCCATGGATCTCAATTAGCTCGACTGCAAGTTCGGCCAAGGTTCCAGCAGGAATCGAAATTCCGCCAGCTATCGCCTTACTTTTCCCATCACTATTTACATTGCGAGTAAGAATTAATTCATCGCCATCGAGATCGGCACCTTTTTCACTTGCGCTATCGGCAATCACTTTCGTTACTGCAAAACGGCCACTAGCAACTAACCGTTCTTGTCCAGTGCGAACAAGGGCTGCATCACTCTTGCCACCCAAAATTAGATTAAGCGCAGTAAGCACCATAGTTTTGCCGGCACCAGTCTCGCCGGTTAAAACAGTTAAGCCAGGTTCAAATTCGAGTGTTGCCGATTCGATAACACCGAGATTCTTAATCGTGATCTCGCTTAGGAAAGAGCGTTCACTCACCGCGCCATCCTTCAACCGGTAACTTAAACTTGGCCACTATACGATCAGTAAATGTAGTCGCCACGATATGCGAGAGAAGAATCTTGCTCGCATCTCGGGTAATTCGTACTTGATCGCCTTTAACCAACGGGAATTTACGTAGCGCGTCGGCCGAAAGCAGCGCTTCATCAGATTCAATCTCGACCACAATTTCCGAAGTTGGTGAGATAACCATGGGTCTAGCAAAGAGCGCATGTGCTGAAATTGGTAATAGAACCAGAGCTTCGACCTCGGGCCAAAGCACTGGTCCACCAGCGCTAAAAGCATATGCCGTTGACCCAGTTGGGGTTGAGGCGATCAAACCATCGCAGCCCCAGCGTGAAAGTGGTCGCCCATCAATTTGTACAAAGAGCTCAACCATCGTGGTGTGTTGACGTTCAACTGTGACTTCATTTAGGGCCCAACCAGTATCAATTGCTTTGCCGTTACGGATAACTTCATAGGCCAGCACCATTCGCGAATCAAGGCCATAACTCTTATCAATTACTGATTTGGCTACAGCTGAAATTTCGGGACGAATAACTTCAGCCATAAAACCTACGTGCCCAATGTTTATCCCTAGCAGCGGAATATTGCGTTCGCGAGTTAACTCAGCACCGCGCAAAATCGTGCCATCGCCACCTAGGACTACCGCGATTTCAACCTCACTTAAATCTTCAGCTGCGATGTATTTAACGCCGTCGATTGCAACATCGGAAATTGAGAAAAGATCGAAGTTTGCTTCCAGCAATAAATCGGCAAGAACTTTTGCTGCCTCTACTGCTTCTGTTCGGGCAGGGTTAATTACCAATACTGCGGCGCGCTTTTGACTCATTATTGCGGCCCGATCTCGATGGCGCGATCAAGTGCGGCTTCATCAATGGCCGGTGCGCCGCGACGTAACCATAAGAAATATTCAACATTGCCCGCAGGGCCTGGAAGTGGGCTCGCCGCAATTCCCATCGTGCCCAGTCCAACATCGTAGGCAGATTGCGCGACATCGAGAACAGCAGATCGTCGTAGCGCTGGATCACGGACAACTCCACCTGCACCTAAACGTTCACGGCCTACCTCAAACTGTGGTTTAACCATGAGAAGAAAATCAGCCGATGGCTTGGAAACGGCTGCTAACGCTGGAAGAACCAGAGAGAGCGAGATAAATGAGAGATCAGCTACAACAATCTCTACATCTTCTCCAACCATCTCCCCAGTTAAGTGACGAATATTTGTACGATCAAGAATCACTACCTTTGGATTCTGCTGAATTTCCCACGCCAGTTGCCCATATCCAACATCGGCTGCAACTACACAATCAGCGCCGCGACGCAATAACACATCGGTGAAACCACCAGTGGACGCACCCGCATCT
>Ga0208485_1000346_pt1 | contig 14003 bp, 10 predicted proteins | sample LakMenEpi27Jul12_FD_150707 | JGI IMG/M metagenome (GOLD analysis project Ga0208485, IMG submission 150707) | Freshwater microbial communities from Lake Mendota, WI - 17JUL2012 deep hole epilimnion (SPAdes) | ecosystem: Environmental > Aquatic > Freshwater > Lentic | place: Lake Mendota, Madison... | reverse complement strand
TGTTTCGAGGGGTGTGTTCTCCCCCAACGAATTCGACAATATCAACGCGATAACCCAGAAGTTTAAGAATCTGCGCGCGCAACGAATCAGTCATCAAATCAATTAACCGTTCACTAACTACGCCATGACGAGTTAGTAGCGACCAAGGTTCAGGAACGAGATCAATTTGGGCCTGTAAATCATGATGACAACAAGGTGCCAACATAATGACTTTGGCCGAATTCTTAACTGCCCAGGCAATCGAATCATCGGTCGCCGTATCGCAAGCGTGAAGCGCGATTGCAATATCAACTTCTTGTGCCGGCGTATCGGCGATCTTAGAAACTAGGAACTGTGCGTCTGCACCTAATGAATTAGCGATCTGGTCATTATGTCGCTTAGATTCTTCGCGTTCATCTACGCCTAAGATTTTCACTTTTTGAGTAGCGCTATTTAAATATTCCTGCACCGCAAAAGTTAAGTAGGCATGGCCGCAACCTAAATCTACTACCGAGATTTCAGATTGTGCCCCAACTTCATTATCTAGAGTTGGTTTTAGCAGCCTTAAGAATTCTTCAACTTGGCGATACTTATCCATTTTCGATGGCTTGATTCGTTTGTGATCATCGTGCATTCCGAGCAGAGCAAAGATGCGATTATCTTCGGGCAACAACCGTTGCTTCTGACGATCATGCGTTAAATCGCGCTCTAGCTTTACTCGACCAATTGTTACTAGTGCTTCATCTTTTTTGCTGATGCGCACTGAGTAACTCTCACTTGTGCTTTCAGCTAACAAGTTGGCAAAACCTTGACCCAGGAACTCTGTGAAATCTAGTTCATTAGCGCTTAAATTTTTCGTTGTAACTTGGCGGCCATCGGTGGATTGAATCTGCAGTTTCTCTTCGCCTTTAATCAGAACTGGCTTGATATCAATGCGTTCAGCCGATGGCGTTAAATTGCGGCGACGGCCAGATAAAACCGCGCGTACAAAATTAGGCGCTTTAATGTGCTCTTCAATTTCAGTGAATGCTCGAGTTAACTCAATCTTCATTACTTAAGCCCTCGGATGTGCTTGTTTAAATGCTGCTTGCAAACGCTCAGTTGAAACATGGGTGTAGATCTGAGTTGTGGCAAGAGAGGCATGGCCAAGTATCTCCTGAACTGTGCGCAGATCAGCACCACCTTCAAGCAAGTGCGTCGCAGCAGAATGGCGCAGAGCATGTGGCCCCATTCGCTCAAAACCTTCAAGAGCTGAAAGTGCGTTATATACAACGGTGCGCACTGCTCGTTGATCAATTCGTTTTCCTCGTGCGCCGATAAAGACGCACTTCTCGGATTGTTCTTTCATTAGCTGCGGACGTCCATCTGCCAACCAAGCTTTAAGTGCACGCATCGCCGGATTACCAATCGGAATCGTGCGCTCTTTGCTGCCTTTACCAAATACCCGAATTGTTTGGCGTTCATAATCAATATCTTGTAAATCTAATCCGCAGAGTTCAGCCACACGTGCACCGCTGGCATACAAAACTTCAACCATTGCCCGATCTCGCAGAGCTAGCGGTCCTTCACCTTCATCAACTCTTGCTGCGAGTGCATCCATCGCAATACCGGTACTTGCGGCATCTAGAACTTCAGGCAACGTGCGATGTGCTTTTGGGGTTGCTAAATTCGCACCAACATCACTTGCTAGATATTTATGTTTAAACGCCCACTTAGTAAAGAGTCGAATCGAAACTGCTCGGCGCGACATAGTTGTACGCGCACCACCTTTAACTTGTTGATTAGCTAACCACGAGCGAATCAGCGCCATATCTAAAGTCGAGATATCGCTCTTGCCTAAAGTTTCTAGGTGGTTGATCAGTGATTGCAGATCGCCCACGTAAGCACGAACGGTGTGAACTGAAAGATTTCGTTCAGTTTCTAGATGGCGCTGAAAATCATTTACTAATGATTGAAAATCAGCGCTCATAAGAGCCAAGGTTACTCGGGTTTGCGACCCTGTCTTAGTAAGCCATAGGTAACGGCATCTTCAAGTGCCATGGCAGAGGCAGCAATAACGTTTTCGTGAACACCAACAGTATTCCATTCACCTTTACCATCACTAGTTTCAACTAACACGCGAGTAACTGCGCCAGTTCCCAAGCGACCTTCAAGGATACGAACTTTGTAATCGGTTAATTCAAGAACCGCTAACTCAGGATAAAGCTGCTGTAAGCCACTGCGAAGGGCGTTATCAAATGCATTAACTGGGCCATTTCCGGCACCTGAACAAACGATCTGCTTGCCCTGGGCTGTAACGGTTACTTCGGCCTTAGTGATGATGCTGCCATCTTCATTACGTTCAACTGAAGTCAGCCAATGATCAATAGTGAAGAAAGATGCGCGAGAACCATTTATTTCTTCATGAAGTAAAAGTTCGAATGAGGCATCGGCAGCCTCGAAAGTAAAGCCACGTGATTCCATCTCTTTAACGCGATCAACAATGCGACCAACTAGTTCGCGATCTCCCCCAAGGTCGACGCCGAGCTCAAGTGACTTCATTTCAATTGACGCACGCCCTGCCATGTCAGAGACCAACATGCGCATATCGTTTCCGACAGATTCGGGATCTTCATGTTGGTAGAGCGAAGGATCAATTTTAATTGCGCTGGCATGTAGACCGGCCTTGTGCGCAAATGCGGAAACGCCAACGTAGGGTTGGCGAGCACTTGGATTGATATTGGTGATTTCGGCAATGGCGTGTGAAATGCGGAATGACTCGCGAAGCGCATTTACTGGCAGAACTAACTTATCTTTCTTAAGTTCTAAGTTGGCAATGATCGTAACTAGGTCAGCATTACCGGTGCGCTCGCCATAACCATTTAAGGTGCCTTGAACGTGAGTTGCGCCAGCAGCAACGGCAGCCATTGAGTTAGCTACTGCGCAACCGGTGTCATTGTGACAATGGATTCCAAGGCGAGCGCTACTTGCTTGCAGCACATCGTGGACAACTTGTGAAAGTTCATCAGGCAACATGCCGCCGTTGGTATCGCAGAGGGCGATTACATCAGCGCCAGATTCGGCAGCGACGCGAACAACTTCAAGTGCGTAGGCACGATTAGAGCGGTAACCATCGAAGAAGTGCTCGGCATCAAGGAATACGCGTTGGCCTTCGGCGCGCAGGTGAGTGATCGAATCGCGAATCATTTCGAGATTCTCATCGAGGGTAGTTTTAAGTGCTAAATCAACGTGTCGATCGTAAGACTTTGCTACCAAGGTAACGGCCGGAGCCCCACTATCGCGAAGAGCACCTAATAGGGCGTCATCAGCTGCTTTAACATTCGGGCGACGAGTTGCGCCGAAAGCTACGAATGTGGCGTTCTTTAGTTGCAGCTCTTTCTTAGCGCGAGCAAAGAACTCGGTATCTTTCGGATTAGCCCCTGGCCATCCGCCTTCGATAAAACCAACACCTAAATCATCTAAGTGACGAGCGATCGCTAACTTATCGTGCACCGAAAGGTTAAGGCCTTCTTGCTGCGCGCCATCGCGCAGAGTGGTGTCATAGATATGAAAGGCGTCGTTGATTGTCATGTTCGCTTCTTAAAGAACCTTATGAATCCAGTTGTGAGTATCTGCGATTGTGCCATGTTGGATACCCAGCAAAGTGTTGCGGATCTGCATAGTGATCACACCTGGTTGACCATCGCCAGTTACCCAAGTTCCCATGCTGCTCATAGCTTGACCAACTGGCGAAACAACGGCAGCCGTACCGCACGCAAAGATTTCGGTGATCTCGCCACTTGTGACGCCATCGCGCCAATCATCGATGCTAATCATTTCTTCAGAAGTTTTATAACCAAGATCTCTAGCAACGCTAAGAATTGAATCGCGAGTTATACCCGCTAACAAAGTTCCAGTTAATTTTGGCGTTACGACAGTTGCATCTGCGCCTTTACCTCGCACGAAGTAAAGATTCATGCCGCCCATTTCCTCAACCCATTTGCGTTCAACAGCATCGATCCAGACAACTTGATCGCAACCTTTAGCTGCCGCTTCCTTCTGGGCAACGAGTGAGGCTGCGTAGTTTCCACCGCATTTAGCTTCGCCGGTACCACCAAGAGCTGCGCGAACATATTCAGTTGAGATCCAAACGCTTACGGCTTTTGAAGGGTCAAAGTAAGCGCCGACAGGAGTTGCGATAAGCAAATAAGTTGCTTTATTTGAAGGACGTACACCTAAGCCCACTTCGGTTGCGATCATAAATGGGCGTAAATAAAGGGCTTCGCCAAACTTTCCAGGAATCCAGCCAGCATCGGTCTTTACTAACTCTTCGACCGTCTTAATAAATAGGTCAACTGGCAATTCAGGAAGTGCTAAACGCTTAGCACTGCGAGCAAAGCGATTGGCATTTGCATCTGGGCGAAATAAAGAAATGCCACCATCTGGTTGGCGATATGCCTTTAAGCCTTCGAAGATTTCTTGGCCGTAGTGAAACACCGAAGTAGCTGGATCCAACGAAAGTGGTCCATAAGGAATCAGCTCTGGTTCATCCCAGCCAGTTGCTTCGTTCCACTCACAGATAACCATGTGGTCGGTGTAGTACAACCCAAAACCTGGATCGGCAACCTTTACAGCGCGTTCAGCTTCAGATACAGCAGTTGTAGAAAGGCGGTACTTCATGGCGTTTCCCTTCTTTGCCTATGCGGTTAGCAATGCAAGGAGTGCATCGCCGACTTCAGTAGTAGATCGTTTCTTATCGCCACGATTGAGTAGATCTTGCGCAACTGCGCTCTCAACTTCGCGCGCGGCTTGGTTAAGTCCCATGTGATCAAGCAACATCGCAACCGACATAACTGTGGCAGTTGGGTCAGCTAAATTCTTGCCGGCAATGTCAGGTGCTGAACCGTGTACTGGCTCGAACATTGAGGGGAACTTGCCAGTTGGGTTGATGTTGCCTGAGGCAGCCAAACCAATTCCGCCACAGATCGCAGCAGCGATATCAGTCAAGATGTCACCAAACAAATTATCAGTCACAACAACATCAAAACGTTCTGGATTAGTTACGAAGAACATTGATGCCGCGTCAACGTGTAGATACTCAGTTGTAATCTCAGGAAATTCTTTAGCCACTTCATTGAAAGTGCGAGTCCACAGACCGCCTGCGCGAGTAAGCACATTGTTCTTATGGATTAGCGCTAACTTTTTACGTTCGCGCTTACTTGCACGAGCGAAAGCATCGCGGATAACGCGCTCAGCGCCACGACGAGTATTTAACGATTCCTCAGTTGCAATCTCATTCTCAGTGCCTTCGGCTAGTACGCCGCCAGCGCCAACATATGGGCCTTCGGTGCCTTCGCGAACCACAATGAAATCAATTGGCGCTTTAGTCGCAAGTGGGCCAGTAACTCCTGGCATCAACTTAGCAGGGCGCAAATTAATGTAGTGATCAAAAGCAAAACGAAGTTTTAGCAGAAGTCCGCGCTCAAGAACTCCACTTGGAACAGTTGGGTCGCCAACTGCGCCGAGCAAAATGACATCTGACTTTGCTAGCTCAGCTAAAGTCGCATCAGGTAGTACTTCGCCGGTGCGATGCCAGTAAGCAGCACCCAGATCGTAAGAAGTTTTAGTAAAGGTTGCGCCATGTTTAGCCGCAACACAATCTAGAACTCGTAAGCCTTGAGCAACTACTTCTGGCCCAATGCCATCGCCAGCGATAACCGCTAAGTTGAAATGCGCCATTAGTTCACCAACGTCACAGAACGAACTGAACCAGCACCAGTCTCTTTGGCAACGGCTGCGATTAGTTCATCACTTACTGATGAATCAACGGTGATTGCCATTAAAGCTTCTCCCCCAGCTGAATCGCGGGAAACCTGCATACCGGCGATATTGATTTTGGCGGTGCCGAGAATATTGCCAACCGCACCAACGATGCCTGGGCGATCGGTGTAGCGAAGGAATAGCAAATTATCAGTTGGTGGTAGATCAAGATCGAATTGATCAACTGCGATGATCTTTTCGACTTTGCGAATACCCATCAAAGTTCCATCAACCTTTAACGATTTACCATTTGCTAATGAACAGTGCAGCGAAATCATGCTGCGGTACTCAGGGCTCTCGGCATCGGTAGTAACTGATGAAGTAACTCCGCGTTCGGCAGCGATGCCAGGTGCGTTTACATAAGTCACATCTTCAGAACCAATTGCAGTTAGTGCGCCCTTGAGCGCGCTTATTGCTAAGACTGATGAGTCGTGACCAGAGATATCTCCGCGCACGGTGATTTCCATGCTTACTGGAAGTTCGCCAGCGATACCGGTTGCGATCTGCGCCATTTTTTCAACTAGTGGCAAAGATGGACGAATTTCTTCGTGGATAGCGCCACCCTTTACGTTTACGGCATCAGGCACAAGCTCGCCGGCCAGTGCTTTACGCACTGAAACAGCTACTGCGATGCCAGCACGCTCTTGAGCTTCATCAGTTGATGCACCTAGGTGAGGCGTGGCAACTACTTGATCAAGCGTAAATAGTGGTGAATCAGTACAAGGCTCTGTAGCGAATACATCAAGACCAGCACCAGCAACGCGACCTTCAGTGATTGCATCAAATAGTGCGGCCTCATCAAGTACGCCACCTCGAGCTGCGTTGATGATGCGAACCGATGGCTTCACTTTCTTTAGCGCTTCTACGCCAATTAAGTTGGCGGTCTCTTTAGTCTTAGGCAAGTGAATCGTGATGAAATCACTGGCAGCTAATAGATCATCGAGTTCCATTAGCGTTACGCCAAGTTGTGCCGCGCGAGCTGGTTGCAAATATGGATCATAAGCAACCACGTTCATGCCAAATGCCTGCATGCGGTGTGCCACTAGTTGACCAATGCGACCAAAACCAACAATGCCGAGTGTTTTTTCAAATAACTCAGCGCCGGTGTACTTAGAACGTGCCCACTTGCCGTTGCGAAGTGCAGCGTGTGCCGGTGATACAAAACGAGCAGATGCCAAAATTAGCGCGATCGCTAATTCTGCCGCTGAAACGATGTTTGAAGTTGGTGCGTTGACCACCATGACACCGGCAGCAGTTGATGCTGGAATGTCTACGTTATCTAAGCCAACACCTGCGCGAGCGATAACTTTCAAACCTTTAGCAGCGGCAATTGCTTCAGCATCCATTTTGGTTGCTGAGCGAATCAAAACTGCGTCCACACCAGCAGCTAAGGCAGGAAGAAGCTCGGCTCGGTTTGCACCGTCACAATGACGGACTTCAAAATCCGGACCAAGCGCTTCAAGCGTCGCTGGGCTTAACTCTTCAGCAATTAGAACAACAGGTTTAGGCACGTGATGCGCTGCCTTCTTTGTAATCATCTTTGCCAGATTGCTTCATCCAGCTAAACATCTTGCGAAGTTCGCGGCCAACCGCCTCGATTGGGTGTGTTTCTCCCTTAGCGCGAAGTGCTTTAAACTCAACGCCGCCAGCTTCTTGATCATCAATGAAGCGCTTAGCGAACACGCCACTTTGGATATCAGCTAGCACTGCCTGCATATTTGCCTTAACGCTCGGATCAATAACGCGTGGACCTGAAACATAGTCACCGAATTCAGCAGTATCAGATACTGACCAGCGCTGCTTTGCGATTCCACCTTCGTACATCAAGTCAACGATTAGCTTTAACTCGTGTAGACATTCAAAGTAAGCAACTTCTGGCTGGTAACCAGCTTCAGTAAGCACTTCAAAACCATACATAACTAGTTGTGATGCGCCGCCACAAAGTACTGATTGCTCACCGAATAGATCTGTTTCAGTTTCCTCAGTAAATGTTGTCAAGATACCGCCGGCGCGAAGTCCACCGATTGCCTTGGCATATGAAAGTGTTAGTGGCCAAGCGCTGCCAGTTGAATCTTGTTCAACTGCCACGATTACTGGAACGCCACGACCAGCTGCGTACTCACGACGTACGAGGTGACCTGGGCCCTTTGGCGCAACCATACAAACATCAACCGATGCTGATGGCTTGATGTAACCAAAACGAATATTAAAACCATGACCGAAGAACAACGCATCGCCATCTTTTAAGTTAGGCAAGATTGAATCGGTGTAGATGTGGCGCTGCAGGTGATCTGGAGCCAAGATCATGATGACAGTTGCTTCTTTAACTGCTTCGGCAACGCTTGTAACGCGAAGGCCTTCTTGTTCTGCTTTAGCACGAGATGGAGAACCATCCTTTAGACCAACGCGAACATCGACACCACTGTCGCGCAAGTTAAGCGCGTGTGCGTGTCCTTGGGAACCGTAACCAATGATCGCAACTTTGCGACCTTGAATAATCGAAAGATCGGCATCTTCTTCGTGATACATAGTTGCCATTTGGTCTTGCTCCTTATTTTCTCTTGGTTATTGGTTGGTTGGATTAATTCTGGTAGTCAGGTTGAGTATCGTGAACTTCAGGTGCCTCGGCAGGCTTGATTTCCTTGATTGCTATGACGTTAATCAACTTATCGAGCTGAGCAATAACTTGCTCAAGGGCGTGGCCCTCAACGCTAACGACAATATCCATCTGGGAAACTTCTGGGTTGGCAGTCGGTCCAACAGTTAAGCGTTCGATGTTGTAAGCACGGCGCGAGAAGAGACCCGCCACGCGGGCAAGAACGCCAGGTGAGTTTTCAACTAAAACTTCGAGGGTATGTTGGGCCATTTTATAACTCCTGTGAATCCCAGTCAGGCGCAGTTTCGCGCGCGATCATGATGTCATCATTTGAAGTTCCGGCTGCAACCATCGGCCACACCATCGCATCGCGATGAACTCGGAAATCAACAACTACTGGTTGATCATTAATGCTCATTGCCTTTTCAATTGTGGCGTCAACATCTTCTGGGCGCTCGCAACTTAAACCAACGCAACCCATGGCTTCAGCTAACATAGGAAAATTTGGCACGCGCTTTGATTCAAGGCTGGTGTTTGAATAACGACCTTCGTAGAACAGGGTCTGCCATTGACGAACCATGCCAAGGCTTTCGTTATTAATGATGGCAATTTTCACTGGAATATTATTTAGCGCACAAGTCACTAACTCTTGGTTAGTCATTTGGAAACAACCATCGCCATCGATTGCCCACACTGTTGTATCTGGGGCACCAACTTTGGCACCCATCGCTGCCGGAACTGCGTAGCCCATCGTGCCTAAGCCGCCAGAGTTAAGCCAAGTACGTGGATTCTCGTAAGAGATGAATTGCGCTGCCCACATCTGATGTTGGCCAACACCTGAAGTAAAGATGGTGTCAGGTCCAGAAATTTTTCCTAAACGCTCTATTACATATTGTGGTGAAAGCGAACCATCAGATGGCTGGCCGTAACCAAGTGGATATGTGCTCTTAAGCGAATTCATTTGACGTAACCAAGCGGTTAAATCTGGCTTATTCTTCGCAAGTGCTGCCTTAAGCGCTGGAATAAGAGCTTGTAGCGTGTGCTTAACATCGCCAATAACAGGTACATCAGCAAAGCGATTCTTATGGATTTCAGCTGGATCAACATCACAGTGAATTACTTTGGCATTTGTCGCAAAAGTTGAAAGCTTGCCAGTTACGCGATCGTCAAAACGGGCACCTAGTGTGATTAGTAGATCCGCCTTTTGTAGCGCAGTAACTGCGGCCACTGTGCCGTGCATGCCAGGCATACCTAAATGAAGTGGGTGACTATCTGGGAAAGCACCGCGCGCCATCAGAGTTGTGACAACTGGTGCGCCAAGTAAATTAGCAATTTCTAGAAGTTCACGATTGGCATCGGCTTTGATTACGCCGCCACCAACATAGAAAACTGGCTTGCTTGATTGGGTGATTAACGCAGCAGCATCGGCAATTGCTTGCGCATTTGGTTCAAGTCTTGGTTGATAACCCTTTAAGTTAACTGAAGTTGGGTAATTAAAATCTGTCATCTTCTGCAGTGCATCTTTAGCGATATCAACTAGAACTGGGCCAGGTCGACCTGTACTTGCGATATGAAATGCCTCAGCAATAGCGCGCGGAATATCAGCTGGGTCAGTAATCAAATAATTATGTTTAGCAAATGGCATCGTGATTCCACGAATATCTGCTTCTTGAAATGCATCGGTTCCGATCGCAAGAGATGGAACTTGGCCAGTGATCGCAACCATCGGCACTGAATCCATCGCAGCATCGGCCAAAGGTGTAACTAAGTTGGTAGCGCCTGGGCCAGAAGTTGCGATACAAACACCAACGCGACCAGTAACTTGGGCATAACCAGTTGCAGCGTGACCAGCACCTTGTTCGTGCCGAACCAAGATGTGACGAATTTTGGAATCAAAGATCGGATCGTAAGCCGGCAAGATTGCACCACCTGGAATACCGAACATGACATCTACGCCAGCTGCTTCCAAGCTAGTGACTAGGCTCTGGGCTCCAGTTACTTGACTCATCTTCGTTACTCCTTTCGCTCTTCGGATACTGTCTTTGCGCTAAACGGTTAAATGAAAAAACCCTCAGTTTCAACTGAGGGTAGCGCGCGATCGATGTTGCTAGATCGCACGCTTTTGGATCACCACTGATGAACGCATGCCTATATTCTCCAATGCGCGAGCGCATGAGTCAACCCCTGAGATCACCATCTCAAATTATGAGAGGGTCTGCTGGGTCACAGTTTTAGTCGCAGACTGCGCCTTTAGAAGCCGAGCCCACTAACTTGGCATATTTGGCCAAGACGCCACGGGTGTATTTATGTGGCACTGGTTTAAAGCCCTTACGACGTTCGGCCAATACAGCTTCATCAACCAGGAGATCTAATTGGCGAGTTACCGTATTGATGCGAACCCGGTCACCATCTTTAATGAACGCAATTGGTCCACCATCTACCGCTTCAGGTGCCACGTGACCAACACATAAACCAGTTGATCCACCAGAGAATCGGCCATCAGTTAAGAGCAGAGTTGATTTACCAAGTCCGGCACCTTTAATAGCGCCAGTGATCATTAACATTTCGCGCATTCCCGGACCACCCTTTGGTCCTTCGTAACGAATCACAACTACATCGCCAGCTTGTATGGTGCCATCTTCAAGTGCATCCATCGCTGCTTGTTCGCGTTCGAATACTCGAGCTGGTCCTTCAAATTCTTCGATGCCAACACCAGCAGTTTTACAAACTGCGCCGTCTGGAGCGAGTGAGCCTTTAAGAATTGTAATGCCGCCGCCAAGTGACATGGGTTTGGAAGTTGCGCGCAGAATTTCACCATCTGGATCTGGTGGTGAAATCTCAGCTAAGTTCTCAGCCATAGTTTTTCCAGTAACGGTTAGCGCATCGCCATGTAGTAAGCCAGCATCAAGAAGCGCTTTGAGAACTACTGGAACGCCTCCAACTTTATCCATATCTGACATAACAAAACGCCCGAATGGTTTTAGATCACCAAGTAGTGGCACCTTAGAACCAATGCGATGGAAGTCATCTATTTCTAAATCAACATCGGCTTCATGAGCGATCGCAAGTAAGTGAAGTACAGCGTTGGTAGAGCCACCAAGTGCCATCAACATAGTGATCGCATTTTCAAATGCTTTCTTACTTAAAATATCTCTTGTGGTAATTCCTTGACGAATTAACTCAACAACCGCGGCGCCTGACTTAACTGCGAATGCATCGCGACGACGATCAACTGCTGGCGGTGCCGCTGAACCTGGCAACGACAAACCGATTGCTTCACCAATTGAAGCCATGGTGTTCGCTGTATACATACCACCACAAGCGCCTTCGCCCGGACAGATTGCGCGTTCAATCCGATCAACTTGATCTTGTGAAATCAAACCACGCGCACACGCACCAACTGCTTCGAAAGCATCAATGATTGTTACATCTTTGCCATCTACTTGGCCCGGCAAAGTAGAGCCCGCATAAACAAAAACTGATGCCACATCGATTCGAGCTGCTGCCATCATCATGCCCGGTAGTGATTTATCGCAACCAGCAAAAGTAACCATGCCATCTAAGCGCTCTGCCTGCATAACTGTTTCAACCGAGTCAGCGATTACTTCTCGAGAAACTAGCGAGAAATGCATTCCTTCGTGGCCCATCGAGATTCCATCAGAGACTGAAATAGTTCCGAACTGCATTGGAAAGCCACCTGCATCAATTACACCTTGCTTAGATGCTTTCGCTAAACGATCAAGCGAGAGATTGCATGGTGTGATTTCATTCCAAGATGACGCAATACCGATCTGCGGCTTTACCCAATCAGCATCGCCCATTCCGACTGCTCGCAACATTCCGCGCGCAGGGGCTCGCTCTAATCCATCAGTTACGAGTCCAGAGCGAGGTTTCATATTAGACATATTGGAATTCTAACCTGAAATTAGTAAATAACTAGCGAAGTTTAAGCTTGACCTAGGTGAGCGAGTAGAAGTTCTCGTACCCGAGCAGCATCTGCTTGGCCTTTTGTCTCTTTCATAACTGCGCCAATTAGAGCGCCAGCTGCAGGCAAGTGACCACTGCGAACTTTTTCAGCAGTTTCAGATTGTTCAGCGCAAACCTTTTCAATTGCCGCCATTAGTGCGCCATCGTCATTAACAACTTTGATGCCACGTTTTGCCACAACTTCAGCAGGTGTTCCTTCGCCAGCGATAACACCTTCGACAACTTGGCGGGCAAGCTTGTCGGTTAGTTCGCCTTTTTCAACCAGGGCCACAATCGCAGCAACATCGCTAGGTGTAATCGCAAGGTCAGCAATCGCAGAATCGCGTTCATTAGCCAGACGAGAAATTTCACCGAGCCACCATGAACGGGCCTTAGTTGGATCTGCGCCAAGTGCCACAGTTGCTTCGACAATGCCAAGCACATCGGCATTAATCATTGCTTCCATCTCTTTGGCCGGAACGTTCCAAGCTTCTTGCAAACGCTTACGGTGCAGAGATGGACGCTCTGGAATTGCCGCACGCAGTTCTTCTACCCAGGCAGCATCAGGTGCAACTGGAACTAGATCTGGCTCTGGGAAATAACGATAATCCTCGGCTTGTTCTTTCGAACGGCCCGAGCGGGTTAAGCCAGTATCTTCTTGGAAGTGGCGAGTCTCTTGAACAACTCGCTCGCCTTTATTCAATAGTTCAGCATGACGAATCATTTCACCGCGTACTGCACGTTCTACTGAACGAAGTGAGTTTACGTTCTTAGTTTCAGAGCGAGTACCCAAAACATCAGAACCAATTAGACGTAATGAAACGTTAGCGTCGCAGCGAAGTGAGCCTTGTTCCATCTTTACATCGGAAACTCCGAGGCCACGCAAAATATCACGTAGTTCGCTGACATAAGCTTTAGCAACTTCTGGTGCATACTTTCCAGTGCCTGGAACAATCTTGGTCACGATTTCAACTAATGGGATACCTGCGCGGTTGTAATCAAGTAATGAGTAATCAGCGCCATGGATCCGACCAGTTGCACCACCTACGTGCAGTGATTTACCAGTGTCTTCTTCCATGTGCACGCGCTCTACTTCAACGCGGAATTGCTTTGGACCTTCATCAGTTTGAATCTCTACATCGACATAGCCATCAACGCAGATGGGTTCGTCGTACTGTGAAATCTGGAAGTTCTTAGGCATGTCTGGATAGAAATAGTTCTTACGAGCAAAGCGACTAAATGGTGCGATTGAACAATTAAGCGCAAGGCCGATCTTGATCGTTGATTCGATCGCCTTCTCATTAACCGTTGGCAGAGCGCCAGGTAACGCTAAGCAAACTGGGCAAGTTTGAGTATTTGGTTCAGCGCCAAAGATGGTGCTGCAACCGCAGAACATCTTGGAATTTGTATTTAACTCAACGTGAACTTCGAGGCCAAGTACTGGTTCGTACTTTGCTACAACATCATCGTAGGTAAGGCTCACTTGGCACCTCCCATAATTGGCGCTTTATCAAGCAATGGTGCGCCCCACTTTGAAAGTAGCGCTGCTTCAAGAGCTGCGCCAACTGAGTACATGCGCTCATCTTTCATAACTGGTGACATGATTTGGAAACCAACTGGCAAACCATCTTCATCGGCCAGGCCTGAAGGCAATGACATACCC
>Ga0208485_1000345_pt1 | contig 14072 bp, 14 predicted proteins | sample LakMenEpi27Jul12_FD_150707 | JGI IMG/M metagenome (GOLD analysis project Ga0208485, IMG submission 150707) | Freshwater microbial communities from Lake Mendota, WI - 17JUL2012 deep hole epilimnion (SPAdes) | ecosystem: Environmental > Aquatic > Freshwater > Lentic | place: Lake Mendota, Madison... | reverse complement strand
GATAAAAAAGCAATTGAAAAAGATATGGAAGATCTTAAAGAAGCTATTAAATCTGACAAAACTGAAGATATTAAAACTAAAACTCAGCAATTAATGACTTCTTCTATGAAGTTAGGTGAGGCAATATATAAAGCTCAGCAAGATACTGCTGGGGCTTCAAAAACAGATGCTAAGCCTGATGATAAAAAAGATGTGGTTGATGCCGAATTTGAAGAAGTAAAAGACGATAACAAAAAGAACGGCTAATCCATTTATAACTGGTTTCGCCTTAAGTCATTATGTCCAAAAAAGACTATTATGATATTCTTGGTGTAACCAAAAAAGCAACTCCTGAAGAAATAAAAAAAGCTTATAGATCTCTTGCAATGAAATATCATCCTGACAGAAATCAGGGCGACAAAACTGCTGAGGGAAAATTTAAAGAAGCATCTGAAGCTTACCAAGTTCTATCCGATCCCAAAAAAAAATCTTCCTATGATCAGTTTGGCCATTCTGCCTTTGAAGGTGGCGGTGGAGGTGCGGGTGGTTTTGATTTTGGTGGATTTGAATCTGGAGCATTTTCTGACATCTTCGATGATTTTTTTGGCGACTTCATGGGATCTGGTCGAGGCGGAGGTCGGTCAAAGAAATCAAGATCTAATAGAGGGTCAGATTTAAAAATTAATTTAGAGGTTAGTTTAGAAGAGGCTTATTTTGGTAAAAAACAAACTATCAATTTATCTTCAAACGAAAAATGTGAAAAATGTTCAGGAAATGGCGCTGAACCTGGATCAAAACCAAAAAAATGTTCAACATGTGATGGCCATGGAAAGGTTAGAACTCAACAAGGCTTTTTTACATTACAACAAACTTGTCCTGACTGTGGTGGAGACGGAGAAATGTTATCAAACCCATGTAAAGATTGTAAAGGTTCTGGAGCAGTTAAAACTAAAAAAAATCTATCTATTCAAATTCCAAAAGGAGTTGATGATGGCACACAAATGAGATTATCCGGCAAAGGTGATGCTGGATATAGAGGAGGAGCAAATGGTGATCTTTATGTTTTAATTAATGTTCAAAAACATAAAATTTTTCAAAGATCTGAGGAAAATTTATACTATAAATTGCCTATCTCCATGACCGACTCTGCCCTTGGTGCTGAGATTGAAGTTCCAACCATTGATGGAGGAAAATCAAAGGTTAAAATCCCTGAAGGCACACAATCTGGTAAGCAGTTTAGACTTAAAGGTAAAGGGATGCCTATTTTAAGAGAAGATGACTTTGGTGATCTTTATCTAGAAACCAATGTAATAATTCCAGAATCCTTAAGCAAAGAACAAAAAGATTTGTTAATAAAGTTCAAGTCTTTAGAAAAAGAAGACAATAACTCAGAAATTAAAAACTTTGTTAATAAAGCAAAAAAATTTTGGAAGGATATAAATTAGCTTTTAACTAAATTAATTGAATAACAAATTATTAAATTGTCAGCGTTAGAACAGGCTCTTCATTTTCATAGTAAAAATAATTTTGTGGAAGCTAAAAGAATTTATAAAGATCTTATCGATAAAGACAAATCAGATTTTAATGCTCTTTATCTATTAGGAACACTTGAAGTACAAGAGAAAAATTATAAAGACGGAATTATATATTTAAAAAAATCTCTTCAAATTAACCAAAAAAATTTTATTGCCTTTAACAATTTAGGTTTAGCTTATTTTAATTTAAAAGATATGGAACTAGCAGAGAAATATTTTTTAAAATCACTAGAAATTAATCCAAATTATTTCGAAAGTTATAATAATCTAGGAAACATTTTTTTAAAGAAAAAAAATTATCTAAAAGCAATAAAGTACTATAAAAAATGTTTATCTATAAATAATAGTTATACTATATCATTATTAAATGTTGCTAGATTATTAATAGAGAAAAGAAAATACAAATTAAGTAAAAAAATATTAGATAAAATAAAAATTATTGAGCCAAAAAATGCAGAGATATATTTTCTAAATGGAATAATAGAAAGAAAAAATTTTAGAAATGATATTGCTTTGGACAACTATATGACTTCTATAAATCTAAAATTAGATTATTGTGAGGCATATAATGAGATTGGTTCTTTATATATTTTAAGCAAAGATTTTAACAAAGCTGAATACTACCTAAAAAAAGCCATAGAAATCGATAAAAATTATGCAGAAGCAAAATTTAACATTGGTTGGATAAAATTACTGCAAGAAAATTTCATTGAAGGTTGGAAAAATTATCAATTCAGAAAAAAAAATTTAAGTGAAAATCCAAAATTTTCAATCAAGACACCAGAATTAGATAATTTATCTAACTTAGAAGAAAAAAAAATATTTATTTATTGTGAACAAGGACTTGGTGATATTATACTATTTTATAGGTATATTTTATTATTAGAAAATAAAGTTAGTAAAATTTTTTTTCATATTCCTGATTCATTAAAATATATTTTATCTAGAAAGAATACTAATATTGAATTTGTAAATAATTTTAGTAAATTACAAGAATCTGATTTTCAATGTTCTTTGATGGATCTACCATCTATCTTTAATAAAAATACTAACAATATACCCAAAAATATCCCATATCTAGTAGCAGATGAAGATTTAAAAAGGACCTGGTTTAGCAAACTAAATAAGGAAAAATTTAAAATTGGCATCTGTTGGAATGCAGGAAAAAAAGCAAATCCTGATGATAATAATTTTGCACTAGAAAGAAGTTTTAATTTAAACGAATTTGCCAAAATTTTTTCATTAAAAAATATTGAGTTAATTTGTTTACAAAAAAATTTAATAAACTTTGAAAATGATGAAATGTTAAAACATATAAAAATTTTCGAAAAAATTGATGAAACAAAACCATTCATGGACACTGCTGCGATTATTGAAAATTGTAATTTAATAATTAGTTGCGATACCTCTATAGTTCATTTAGCGGGTTCACTTGGCAAAGAAACTTTATTAATTTTAAATTATAATAATTATTGGACATGGGGCATAAATCAAAATAATAGTGTTTGGTATGATAACGTTAGAATTTTAAGACAAACCAAGCCTGGATCTTGGAAAGAACCTTTTGACGAAGCTTATAAAATTGTAAAAGAAAAAATTTATCAATAGGTTTAAGAATGTATATTGAACAAATAAAAGCAGTTTGCATTTAAAAATTTTGAAAACATTTAAAACAAATTAATTCTGAAAAAACTTATATAGAATGAAAAAAATCAAAATCACTATTACTGGCGCTATGGGCAGAATGGGAAAGGCTCTTGTTCAAAGATTGTCTAAAAAAAAAAAATTAAAACTATTTAGTCTAACCGATATAAAATCTGGAAAAACTATAAATGGAATTAAGACCCAAAAAAATAACCTGGAAGCTTTTAAAAAAACAGATGTTATTATTGATTTTTCAAGACCTAAGGCTTCTCTTGAAATTTTAAATTATGCAAAAAAATTAAAAAAAAAGGTTGTAATTGGAACAACAGGTTTTACTAAACAACAAAATAATTTAATTAAAAACTACTCAAAAAAAATTGCTATTTTTAAATCCGGAAACATGAGTTTGGGCATTAATCTTCTAGAATATATTGTTAATATTCTTTCAGAAAAAATTCCTAATGATTATCACATTGGTATTAACGATGATCATCACAAAAAGAAAATAGATTATCCATCTGGAACAGCATTAATGTTAGCAAACGCAGTTTCCAGAGGTAAAAATAAAAACCTAGAAGTAATGAAAGGAAAATTTTTTTTGAATAAAAAAGGTAATATACAAAAAAATAAAATTAATTTTTTTATTACAAGAAAAGGTAATACTATTGGAAAACATTCTGTTCTCTTTAATAATAAGATAGAGAATATAGAATTAAAACATACTGCTTTTTCTAGAGAACTATTTGCTGATGGAGCATTAAATGCAGCCGTATGGATAAGCAAAAAAAATAAAGGCTTATTTGATATGCAAGACATGCTTAATCTTAAATAATTAAGTTTCTTAATATTTCTGATGGCGCTAAATAAACTGAAAGCCTTAAAACTTATCCAATTATTAAATCAATCTATTAAAAACCCAGAAACCTCACTTAAATATAGAAACCAATTTACACTCTTAACTTCAGTTGTTCTTTCTGCTCAATGTACAGATTTAAATGTAAATAATGTTACTAAAAATATTTATAAAAATTATTACACTCCAAAACATTTTGCTGGTCTTGGAATAAAAAAAATAAAAAAAATGATCAAAAGTATTGGGCTTTTTAATACGAAAGCAAAAAACTTATATAATCTCTCAAAAATTTTAATTGAAAAATATCAAAGTAAAGTTCCAAATAATTTTGAAGATTTAATAAATCTTCCTGGCGTCGGAAGAAAAACAGCAAATGTAGTTTTAAACGCCGCTTTTAATAAACCAACGATTGCGGTAGACACCCACGTATTTAGAGTAAGCAATAGAACAGGTTTAACTAAAGGTAAGAATCCAAATCAAGTAGAAGAGCAACTTTTAAAAATTTTACCTATTAAATATTTAAAAAAAGCCCACCATCTAATTCTTTTGCACGGCAGATACATATGCAAATCCAGAAATCCACTTTGTACAAAATGTGTAATTAATAAGATTTGTGTATATAAAGGTAAAAATGTCTAAAAAAATTCTTGGTATAGGTAATGCTATTGTCGATGTATTTGTAAAAGTAGATGATAGTTTTTTGCAAAAAAACAAGCTTATCAAAGGGTCAATGAAACTTATTGAAAAGAGTGAATTTGAAAATTTAAAAAATACAATTAAAATTGAAAAAATTGAAGCTGGCGGCTCCGTTGCAAATACCATGGCAGGAATAGCTTATCTTAAGGGCGATCCATCGTTTATTGGTAAAATTAACTCTGATGAATTTGGAAAAATTTACAAAAAAAGTCTTGAAAAAATAAATGTAAATTTTCGCTACTCTGAAAAAAATGAAAGTTTACCAACGGGTGCATCTATTATTTTTATAACTCCAGACTCTGAAAGGACTATGTGTACTTATCTTGGTATCTCATCTCAACTTTCAAAAGATGATATTAACGAGGATGATATTAAAGATTATGAAGTTATATTTTTAGAAGGTTACCTCTGGGATAAAGGTTTGAGTGAAGAAATGTTTAAACACGTCATCAATTTAGCAAAAAAAAATAACATTAAGATTGCAATGAGTTTATCGGATATTTTTTGCGTAACTAGACATAGAAAAGATTTTTTTAATCTACTCATAAGTGATTTAAATATTTTAATTGGTAATGAAAATGAAATAAATGAGTTGATGCAAAAAAATAATTTACTAGATAGTATTAATGAAATTACAAAAATTAATAAACTAATTATCATAACTAGAAGCGCAAATGGTAGCTTAGCTGTTTCAAATAGTGAAATTACAAACTGTGAAATTGTTAAAGTTGAAAAAGTTTTAGATTTAACTGGTGCAGGCGACTTATTTGCATCAGGATTCTTTAATGAATATTTAAATAAATCTAATATTAAGAAGTGTCTACAGACAGGCTCTGAACTTGCTGCTAAAATTATTCAAAAAATTGGTGCAAGACTTAATTAATTACTTAAATAATATGAAGAATTTTTTTCAACGATAAAATTTTTATCCTTAAAATATTTATTAATTTTTGTTCTCAATCGATGAAGGTGCGTTTCAAAAGCATGAGTATCAAGATCAAGATTATGTTTCCAAATACTTTTAAGTAAAATAGATTTATTTAATCCATTATTATTATTAAGAGCTAAAATTAACTCTAACTCTTTTTCAGTGAGTTTAACTTTTACATTTTGTTTAGTAATAGATCGTTCATTAGAATCAATTTCATAATTCTTAATAACAATCTTAGATTTTTTAAAAAAATTATATTTAGTTATCAAAATATTTAGTATTTCCTTAAATGACAAAATTTCAATAGGTAGCTCTAAATTGACATGAAAATCTAATAACTTTAAATTATTTTTTTTTATATAATCTTTATGATTAAAAAATAAAATAATTGGCTCATTCTCCAATAAATAACTTTTAACATCTTTTATTTTTAAACTCTCAGCAAATAGAATTTTAATAAATATTTTTTTGTTATTTTGGTTTAAATAATTATTGGGATTTAAAATATTGCTAAATTCAAGCTCACTTAATATGCTTGAAAACGGTGGTGATCCTAAAATTGTTAGATGAATATTATTCATAAAAACATATATATTTCATAAATATGATTATTATAAATAAATCTGGGTACTTAAAATATAAAAATTTAAAATTTAGATGCGCCTTAGGAAAGGCTGGAATTGGAAAAAAAAGTACGGAGGGAGATCAGATTACGCCAAAAGGGGCTTACAAAATAATTAAAATTTATTACCGTAAAGATCGAATAAAAAAAATAACTTCAAAATTTAAACTAGTTGAAATTAAAAAAAACATGGGTTGGTGCGATGATCCAAAAAGTAAAAAATACAACCAATTAATAAAGCTCCCTAATGAATATAACCATGAAAAATTATATAGAAAAGACAATGTCTACGATTTAATTCTTGTTTTAAACTATAATACAAGACCAATAATAAAAAATAAAGGAAGCGCTATATTTATTCATATTGCAAAAAAAAATTATAAAAAAACTGCTGGATGCATTGCATTAAAAAAAGTTCATTTGATAGGATTACTTAAAAGAATTAACAAAAAAACTACGATTACTATATACTAATTATCGCTAAAAATTTTACTTCCAATCCTTACAAAAGTTGCACCATTTTTAATTGCACACTCATAATCATTGCTCATACCCATACTAAGTTCTTTTAAATTATTTTCATTTGCAAGTTCGGCTAAACGTTTAAAATATTGGGTAGGATCTCCTTCAATTGGAGGGATGCACATTAACCCTATCACATTTAATTTTAAGTCATTTACACAATATTTAACAAATTCATTTAGTTTATTAATAGAAATTCCATTTTTTTGAGGTTCATTACCAACATTAACCTGAATAAAATATTTAATTTTCTTTAATGAATTATTTTCAAGTTTTGAGAAAATTTGAGCTAATTTTTCATTATCCAATACATGAATATAATGAAAAATCTCAAAAGCATCTTTTGCTTTATTAGACTGAAGTTTACCAATTAGATGTAGTTGAAGCTTAGGATTTTTTGATACTAAACTTTTCCACTTTAAGGAAGCCTCTTGCACTTTGTTTTCACCGAAATGAAAATGATTTGTTTCAATTAGCAAATTAATTTTACTTAATTCTTGAGATTTAGTGACAGCTATTAAGGTAGTTTTTTTAGAAAGGAAATGTATATGATTTAAAATAAAATTATAATTTTTTAAAGAAAACATTGTATTTATGTATGATGAATAAAATATTTTACAAACATTATGTTTTTTTAGAATACATCAATAAATTAACTGAAGATAAGCTACTTAAATTTAATAATGTTAACATTATCATTAATGTTAATAATAATGATAAAAATAGTTTAGATAACGAAAATAATTTAATTAATTTTGCAAAAAAAAATAAGATCCCATTCCTATTGAAAAATAATGTTCGAAAATGCTTTAAATTTAACGCTGATGGTATTTTTATTGATTCCACTAATAAAGAAAACATAAAACCAACCTTATTTAAAAAAGATTTTTTAATTATTGGAACTGCGCATAATCAATTAGAATACTATTTCAAAAAAAGACAAAATTGTAAAATTATTGCTTTATCCCCAATATTTTATAACCCTAAATTTTCAAAAAACAAAACCCTTGGCCCCATCAAATTTAACTTAATATCTCAGTTTTGGAATGCGGATTTATGTGCTTTGGGTGGAATCAATGAAACTAATATCAAAAAAATTAATATTACAAAAGTATCGACTATTGCTTATCAAAGATACATTACTAAATAAAAAAACCCGCCTACACATAAGTGTAAGCGGGTTTTTAATTTTTGATCTTATAAAATTAAAGGTTAATTAAAACGCACCTGTTAATCTTACGAATGCAACTCCGTCAAGCTCATTAGCTGCGCCAGCTGCACCGTTTAAGTTTTCACCTTCACCGTAACCAACTACTAAAGCAGCAGGTCCTAAGTTATAACCAAGTTGAATAGATTTAACTTCAGCTTCTGCAGCAGAAGTTTCTCTTTTCGCTTTAGTTAGGTGACCTTGGATTGATAGATCTTTAGTTATAGCATATGCAACTCCATAACCATTTTCAGTTATTTCGCTACCTGCTAAAACTGAGTTTCTACCTTTATGGATTGTTCTCTCATATCCCGCTGAAAATTGTCCAACGTTATAAGAAATACCATAGTTTTTTTGTTCAGCTTTGTACGTTAATGCAGCGTCGTTTGAACTATCAGCACCTTTAAATGCATAAACGTTCAAACCTGTTACACCTAAATTTCCAGTGAAACCAACTTCATATGCTCCTGGAGCATTATTAAATGGAGTTTCTTCTGAAGTTGCTGGTGCAGATTTAGTTGGTACATAGTTGTAAGAAACTTTACCTAACTTAGCTACATCTTGAATGATACCAATTCCAAAAGATTGTCCAGCATTCGTTCCTGGAGAAGCTTGGATTAGTTGAGATGAAGTTGAGTTTGAGTAAAAACCTTCTATAACGTCGCTCGCGTCATATCCAAAGAATACAGAAGCGTTTCTTGCTGAGTCTGATCTTTGCATGTGATCTCTACCGATCGATATAGTTGTTCCTGAACCTACATTTGTGAAGTCCATGTAAGTATTTTCATTGAACAAAGTTCCAGTTTGCTCTCCATCATTTTCTAGAGAGAAACCAGCGGCATAATCCCAACCGATGTTAGTTTTGCCTTTAGTTTGTATGTTGATTTGCTGTTCAGTACCGAATCCTCTTGAAGAATTCAATGCTGTACCAGAAGATTGTGCTTTGTAACCAAGTCTTAATTCTCCAGTGATAGTCGTTTGTGCAAACGCGCTACCGCTAAGAACAACACCTGCTAAAGCAGTCGTCGCTAGTAGTTTTTTCATTTGTTTACCTTTTTGTTAGTTTTAATTTATTAAATTAAATTTAATAAACTCAGAAATAATTAACATTTAAAAGCTTAAATTCATTAATTCGCTATCATTAAATCGAATTTTAAAAAAAAGTGTTGTAAATTTACAACTATTTTATAAATAAGCCTAGATTTACTTAAATACCTCAATTATCATGATTTTTATGAAAAAAGGTCTTTTAATAATATCAATAATTTTATTAACTTTAAGTTGCGCTAAGACTGATCCTATTACTGGTGAAAAAATAATTATTGAACCAGACCCAGTCAAAAAAGCAAGAGAGACTGCCGCCCGCGGCGGCGGACTTTTTGGAGAAATTGGTGGACAAAAATCTTCTGGGCAGACTTTAAATTTTGGAACATCAAATGTATTGTGGAGGGCCACGCTTAAGAGTTTAGAATTCTTGCCTTTAATTAGCTCAGATTATTCTGGTGGTATCCTAATATATGATTGGTACTCGCAATCAAATAATCCAAAAGAGCAAATAAAAATTTCAGTTCAATTTTTAAATAATGAATTAAGATCTGACTCTATTAAAGTAACTGCACATAAAAGAATATGTGAAAATGTAGACAAATGTTCTAATTTAGTTGTTGAGCAAAAATTTATAGACACTGTTAAAGATAATATTATTACGGTCGCTCGTTCTCTAAAAATAGAAGAAGCAAAAAAAGAAAAAAAATAATTTTTAGAGGATGGAAAATTATAATCCTTTACCTATTGAAGATAAGTGGCAATCTTTTTTTGAAAACAATAAAATATTTAAAACAAAAAGAAGCTTAGATAAAAAATTTTATTGTTTAGAAATGTTTCCATATCCTTCTGGGAACATTCACATGGGTCATGTGCGAAACTACACTTTAGGTGATGTTATTGCTAATTTTAAACGCTTAAACGGTTATAATGTTTTACATCCTATGGGTTGGGATGCTTTTGGTTTGCCAGCGGAAAATGCTGCTATACAAAATAATTTGCATCCGAAAGACTGGACATTAAAAAATATTTCTGCGATGAAATTGCAATTAAAACGCCTGGGTCTTTCTATTGACTGGGATAAAGAAATTTCTACCTGCGACGAGTCATACTACAAACATCAACAAATATTATTTTCTCTGCTTTTTAAAAAAGGGATTGCTTATAAAAAAAAAAGTTATGTAAATTGGGACCCTGTAGACAATACAGTCCTTGCAAATGAACAGGTGATTGATGGTAAAGGCTGGAGATCTGGAGCAATCGTTGAAAAAAAAGAATTAAATCAATGGTTCTTAAATATTACAAAATATTCCGATCAATTACTAAAATCACTTGATAGCTTAAAAGGTTGGCCAGAAAAAGTAATGTTAATGCAAAAAAACTGGATTGGGAAATCTATAGGCTGCGAAATTGATTTTGTTTCAGATTTTAAAAATACTAAAATTAAAATTTTTACAACAAGACCAGATACAATATTTGGTGCTTCATTTATTGCTATTGCGGCTAACCACCCTTTTACTGAAGCTTTTAAAAATGAAAAAAATTTTCAAGATTTTAAAAATCTCGCTTTAAAAAATATCGGCACAGAATCAACATTATCTAAAAATGAAAAATTAGGTTTTAAGACACCATTTTTTGTATCTCATCCTTTTTTAAACAAAAAAATACCAATTTACGTAGCTAATTTTATACTCATGGACTACGGAACCGGAGCTATATTTGGTTGTCCAGCACACGACCAAAGAGATTTGGAATTTGCTAAAAAATATAATCTAGAAATAATTCCCGTTGTAAGTCCTAATAAATCTAAATCGGTAATAATTAATGATCAGGCGTATACCGATGATGGCTATATTATTAATTCAGATTTTCTTAATGATCTAGGTGTTGAAGATGCAAAAAAAATTGCAATTGAAAAAATTGAGAGCAAAGGAATAGGAAATTCGAAAATAATTTATCGTCTTAAAGACTGGGGAATATCCAGACAAAGATATTGGGGATGTCCAATTCCAGTTATGTATAGAGAAGATGGAAAAGTTATTTTAGTTCCAGAAAAAGATCTACCTGTAGAATTGCCTAAAGATATAGATTTTAGCAAACCAGGAAATCCGTTAGAAAATCATTCCACATGGAAATATACGAAATGTCCAGAAACTGGAATGAAAGCTATCCGTGAAACTGATACGCTTGATACGTTTGTAGACTCTTCTTGGTATTTTCTTCGTTTCTGTTCCCCAAAAGAAAAAGAGAGGCCTTTTAATATAGATGAAGCAAATTATTGGATGCCTGTAGACCAGTATATTGGTGGTGTTGAGCATGCCATACTTCATCTTCTGTATTCAAGATTTTTTACTTTGGCGCTGCAAGATGAATTTAAATTAAAAGTTTTAGAACCTTTTAAAAATCTTTTTACTCAAGGAATGGTATGTCATCCGACATTTAAAACAGAAAATGGGAAATGGGTTTTTCCAAAGGATGTTATTGAAAAAGATGGATTATATTTTTTAGATAACAAAGAAAAAATCTTGAAAGGGGACAGTCAGGCTATGTCCAAATCTAAAAAGAATATTGTTGATCCAGATGACATTATCAAAATTTATGGGGCGGATGCTGTAAGATGGTTTATCTTATCAGACAGCCCACCAGATAGAGATATTCAATGGAGTGATAGTGGCATTCAAGGTGCATTTAAATACATACAAAAAATTTGGCGTGTCTGTGAAAAAATAAAAGTTTATAAAAAAGAAAAAGAAGAAAATAGTAATAATTTTTTAATTAAAACAAATATCCTAATAAAAGAGATTACAGAATGTATAGAAAAATTCCATATCAACGTTGCTGTTGCTAAACTTTATATTTTTTTAAATAATCTTAATGAAGAAATTGACAAAAAAGTTTTAAATGAAGAAGATATAATTAATGCATATAAAAAATATTTAATTATCATATCTGCTTTCATTCCATACATCGCAAATGAATGCTGGGAAAAGATTACAAAACAAAATAATCTAAGTTCAGAAGTGTGGCCTAAAATTGAAAATACTCTTATAAAAAAAGATCATTTTGATGTTGTGGTTCAAATAAATGGTAAAAAAAGAGCAATTATCAACGCTATTAACAATGAAAGTGAGGAAAATATTTTTAGTAAATCCTTAGCAATTAAAAATATTAAAGTTATATTAGATGAAAAAAATATAATAAAAAAGATTTTTATAAAAAATAAACTGCTTAATATTGTCACCAATGATAAATAAATTTTTTCTAACTATTCTAATATTAGTTTCCTTAGCTAGTTGTGGTTTTTCACCTATATATACTGGAACCTCTAAACAGGTAATTATTTCTAAATCAGAAATAGTTGGTGATAAAGATCTAGCTTTTAATTTAGAACAAAAATTAAATTTTAAAAAAGATGAAAAGAATTTGAATGCTTATATATTTAAAGCTCAAATTTATGATACAGCAGAAAACTCTATTGTTGATTCAAGAGGAATATCCACGGAAGAAATTATCAAATTGACAGTAAGCTATCAATTTCAAGATAAAAATGGTGTTGTAATATACCAAGATGCCATATCTAAAGACAAAAGGGTTTCTGTTACTGATAATTTATCAAATAATATTCTAGTAAAAAATAATGAAAAAAGAGTATTACTAGATTCTATAATTCAAAATATCTTATTCAAATCTAGAGTCTCATTAAATTAGTTTAAATGCTCTTAAAATCACAAGAGATAAGTCTAAAAAAAAAAGATTTTTTTAAAGAAAAAGTAATTCTTTTGTACGGAGAAAATCAAGATTTGATTAATGATTTAAATCAACAAATTACATCTAAATTTATAGAAGAAGAAAAAATCCCAAAATCCTGTTTTGAAGAAGACGTAATTAAGAATCCAGAAAATATTATTAGTTATTATCTTAATGGATCATTATTTGATGATAATAAAAATATTTCAATAATTAAAAACTGTTCAGACAAAATATTAGATATTATTAATAAAATAAAAAATAATATTAATGATAATATTATTATTCTGAACTCTGAAGTGCTGCTAAAAAATTCTAAACTAAGACAATTTGGAGAATACGATAAATTAGCCATTTGTGTTCCCTGTTATCAAGAAACTAAATTTGATATAAAAAAATTTCTTACTCAGCAACTCCAGGTAAATAATATTCAATTATCAGATTCTCAAAGTGAAACTATTATTGTCTCTTCTTCCTTGAAAAGATCAAAGATTAAAGAAGTAATTGAAAAAATAAATTTATATAAAAATTCAGAAAAAATTACAGATCAAATAATTGATGAAATTTGCACTGACGCAGATCTAAAAAAGAATGATGAAATTATTGATATATTGCTGTCTAAAAATGAAAAAAATATTAATGACTTTATATCTAATATGTCTAATTATGAAAAAAATTTTATAGAGATAATTATAATTCTTAGATCGTTCATAATTAAAATTCTTGATATACAAAAAAATAATAAAAATCTCTCAATCGATGAAAGAATTGAAAGATACAAGCCTCCGATTTTCTGGAAAGATAAAGATAGAATAAAAAATATCTTAAAAATTTGGAATACAAATAACCTTGAAAAATTCCTTAGTAATTTAAATGTTATTGAGACTGAATTTAAAAGGAATGATCTAAATCAAGATACCCAATTTTATTATTTCTTAACTCAAAACTTATCTAAAATAGCCTTTAAGAACACTAATAATTTTATTTAATTGATCAAGATTTTTGTAAGAAAATTTAATATCTCCAGAATTATTTTTATTATTTTTAATATCCACTTTTATTCCCATCAATAGTCCAAGATCGTTTTCCAAAGATTTTATATTTGTATCTTTGTTATTAGTTTTAACTTTTTTTGAACTAGAGAAAACTTGTTCTTTTTTCACTAAAAATTCAGCCTGCCTTACGGAAAGATTCTTGTTAACTATTATTTTCGCAAGTTTAATATTGTCTGGAACATTAACTAAACATCTTGCATGTCCTGGGGTTAATAATCCATCTGAGATCATTTTTTT
>Ga0208485_1000343_pt1 | contig 14084 bp, 14 predicted proteins | sample LakMenEpi27Jul12_FD_150707 | JGI IMG/M metagenome (GOLD analysis project Ga0208485, IMG submission 150707) | Freshwater microbial communities from Lake Mendota, WI - 17JUL2012 deep hole epilimnion (SPAdes) | ecosystem: Environmental > Aquatic > Freshwater > Lentic | place: Lake Mendota, Madison... | reverse complement strand
GGAACGTATTTGGATACGGTGTTATCGTAGGTCTGTAAATAAGTACGAAGTGCGTAAGGAGTATTCCTCATACACTTCGTTACTTCTATAATTAATTGTTCTTTATTCACAATTTGTGGTTATTTGGGTCTTGAGATACCCAAATCACCTAATAAGTCATCAAGATTGTCGGGTCTTTTTATCCCCAAACTATCTAAGTAACTATCCATATCATCAAGATAATCCTCGTCATCGTCCTCTTCTTCAGGGGCGTAATCAACATCAGAATCTTCATCATCGTCATAAGAACTGAAACCACCACCAGGATTTAAATTACTATCGTCAGAATCACCATCTTCTCTAAAGTTATCGAAATCAGATTTCATTTTTTGAGCTTCTTTCATAATTTCTACAAACCTTTTAGTTGCCATTTTGATTTTTGATTCGTCTTCAGATATTGCATATCCGATTACTTTTAAAAATTCTTCAGCAGGGATTTGGTATAGTAATATGTGGAACCAAGGAATTAATCCTTGGTTTGATTCTTCATACATTCCATCAGGTAGTGCAAATCTAATTCTTTCAACAATTTCAGGACCTATTCTAAGTTGCATTGGTTCATTTGATAATATATCAACTTGACCTTGAACTTTTTTACGTAATCCCATATCTGTTGGTAATCCGTATCTTCCTTTACCTTCTTCAATACCTTTAATAATTTCATGACATAAGATTGGGAAAATCATACCTTGAGCAACTATTTTAGTGTCAGGTTTATCTTCATCTTCTCCACCTTCTTCACCATCTTCGTCATCGTTGTCTTGTAATTTTACTTTACCTGCAACACCTTGTCCCGTTTGACTCATCATTTCAATCATTTGTTCCATAGTAAAATAAAGGAAGTCATTAATTGACATGATACCTAAATAATCTCCGTAAAGAGATGGGTTGATTGCGTCAAGTCTAGCTTTAATATCTGGTTTTTGAAAAATATAATGACCTTTCTTTGCCGCTCCTTGGACAATTGCGTTGATAATATTTCTCTTATGTTTTTCTAATTCAAGAACTTCTTCGTCCGTTAAATCTTCAATATCGAATGATGGAATTTCAGGAGTTTCATTTTCATCCTCTTCCTCTTCTTCCTCATCTTCAGGCTTCATTCTGAAATCACCAGTGTTAATAGGTTCTCTATTTAACATAGCCTCAATAACAAACCAATCAGCAGGAACTTCAGTTTCTTCTAAAGACGCCTCTATAGCTAATTGTTCTAATTCTTCTCTGTGTTGAGCCTCTATTCTCATAATAGACGGTAACTTTCTCATCATCTCTTGGTATACCATACCTTGAGTTTGTTGAGAACTTAAGTTTTCAATTCCTGTTACTTGACTTAATTTTTCCGCAACTTTTTGAAATCTATTACTTATCAATCTTTGAACGTCTTCAGTCCCTTTTTTCATGGCAGGATTTTGAGCGTATAAATTTTCAGGACTTGCCAATTTTCTTTCTAAATTTGGGTCCATTCTTTCGGGTCTATTCCCGTAATCTAATTGTTCTTTAATCTTTCTTGCCATTTTTAATTTTGTAGGAGTTTAAATATTACGTCTATAACTTTATCTTTTGTCTCTTCCGCAGATGGTCTGTTTGCTTTAGGAGCAGGGTTCTCACCAGGGTTTGGATTTTTTCCAGGGTGTGCAGGTCTCTGTGGTTTTGTACCAGGTTTTGTAGTTGGTTTTGTTTTTGGTTTTGACGGTGCTACCGATGGACTGTTTCCTTCAGTAAGGTATTTTACTAATTCACCTTTGGTAATCCTTGGAGGTAAGTTCTTTTCAACAATTTTCATAATCTGATTTTCAATAAACAAAGATACGGGATTTTTTCCTTCCGCCAATTGTTTTTTTACTTCTCTTACACATCTTTCCCATTTTCTAGATTTTTTAGGTCCTACTTGAGAATGACAAATTGCCCATGGGTTTGGCTCGTCTTTCTTTTTCTTAGACTCCCCCATTTCTTTTCTATTGTTATCACTATCATCATCCATTCCATCAGGAGCCATATCATCGGCCATATGTGGAGTTTCTTGACCTGTAGCACTTTGCATAGCATCAGCACCAAGTGCATCATTATTTTCTAAATCGTCTTGTTCGGCAGTTACCATAACTTCTTTGGTGTTTGGGTCTTGTGTTATATTCATATCACCAACTTTACCACCTGCAGGGCCTACTTTATATGTTTTTTTTGTTGGTACCTCAGTTACCTGTTCTCCAACTAATCTCGTATGTAGAATATCGATTTGAGATTCATCTAACTTTGAAACAGTTTTAGATGACATTCCTTTTTCGATAAGTTCTAACGCTTTTTTGTTAATTTTCATATATTACTTTCTTTTCAAATTCTAAAATCAAATCTTTTTCGTAGAGTTTGTCTTTTATTTCTTGTTCAGTCATTCCAAATCTGAAAACCATACGTTTCTGTCCATTTTCTTCATCGGTTTCCCAGGCTAACGCAACAACATCGTCAATTGCGTCTATCATAGAAAAAAAATCGGAGTTCTGAATCAATTCTAATTTTATATCAGTATTTCTCAGAACTCCTACTTTTTTAATATATTTTAATTCAGGTGGAGTTGGGTAACCATTAGATGGTTTACTTTCCCAAAACTCTCCCCACACATCCAGACTGTCAGAGAATATGAATTCGTAAAGATTGTCTCCCTTATAATTGGGTCCTAAACCGTTTACGTATATCAATTTACTCATATTACAATATTTGCCCTTGAGGTGTTATTTTTACTTGTTTACCTTTATTTTCAAACACTAAATTTTGTTTGTTTGTTTTTCCAATAATCTTAGAGGAAAAATTTTCATTTAAAAATTTTTGTGAAGATAATTCTTGTTCGATAGTTTCAGATAATTTCACTACCTCTCCCATTTGTTTTCTAACGTCAGCAACTCTACCTAATTTTTTCTTAGCAACTTTTTCTCTACCTTCAACAATTTCTTTTTTAGATATTTCAAAATATTTCGAGATAACTTTATCTACTTTAGATTCACCAAAGATACTGTCGATAATAGCTCCGTTTCCGTAGTCCATATCTTCTTCTTCCATATCTTCGTTTTCGTAATAACCACCTTCTTCCATTTCACCTTCCATTGGAATGTCCATGTCAGCTTGGATATCTTCAACTTCACTATCATCAGTTAAGTCTTCTCCGTCCATGTCGTCACCACCTAAGTCTTCTTCTTGACCTTCAAGTTTGTCCATGATATCATCTCTATCTTCTTCACTTAATGAATTTAAGTCTAAAGATGAGATAACCATATTAATAACATATTTGATATCTTCAGAAGTCATTCCTTCTTCGTTATCTAACGTTCTAATTTTTTGAGTTAATTTACCTGTTAATTTTTGGATTGTTTTAAAGGTTACTTGTTCGTCATCGCCTCCGTCCATTTCCATGTCCACGTCAGCGTCCATTTCCATATCACCTTCAGGTCCCATTTCTTCAGCACCCATTTCTAAACCCATTTCTTCACCTCCTACAGGAGACGCTGGTAATTCAGGAGCTGGTACTGGTGGTGGAGCCATTGGTGGAGCCATTGGTGGAGCCGCGGCTTCCATCGGTGCTGGTTTAGGAGTTTTTAACGTAAATTTTTTTTGTTCTCCAAACATTGAAGTACCTTCTTCATTTTCGTTAACTCTATTCAATTCACCCGCAACTAAGTTTAATCTTTTTAAAGCTTGAGAATATGAAGAATAGTATTTTCTATTTTTCATCGGCTCAATGTAATCAGTTTCAGATTCTGAGATAGTTTTCTTAATGATATAACCTTGTCTTTCTTTTACGATTTCATAGTTGTTACCATCAGATAAAGTTCTATTAAACTCAGTTTTTGATGTTTCATTTATAGTAGTCGGAATTGTCTCATTAAAACGAGCAATTTCCATAATTCTTCTTAATTTATCTTGGCCTTGAAGTTTTTCACTACCAATTGGTTTTAAATCTCCCATATTATGATTTATTTTTTTTTTAATTATTTAATCCTTGAAAACCTCCTAATGAGATTGCGTTTAGTTGTACAATAGACTCATCACCATCTTCACTTGTCATTACCGAATATGGAACAGTTGCCCCCTCAGGTGCTGTTCCTCCACTAAAATTACCCAACATACCAATAGTATATTCATACTGTTGATTCACTTCAATTACAAACCCTAAAGTAACACTTGGGGTTGGTGTTGATGTTGGTGTTGATGCTGGCGTTCCTGTTGGAGTTGATGTCGGATTAGGTGTTGGAGTTTTAGTTGCCGTTACACTTGGTGTCGGAGTTCTTGTTGCGGTGTTAGTAGGTGTTTGGGTAGTCGTCGATGTATTCGTTGGTGTAGGTGTATTAGTTCCTGTTGCCGTATTAGTAGGTGTTTGAGTATTTGTTGGAGTATTTGTTGGAGTCTTAGTTTGAGTTGGGGTTGGTGTTACTGATGCTGTACCTGTTTGTGTTTGTGTTGGGGTATTTGTTGGTGTTGTTGTTGGTGTTGTTGTAACAGAGGCGGTTGGAGTTGGTGTAACGTCTCCAAGACATTCAACACATGTATTCCATGGACCGTTAAATATTGTTGCGGTTGCGGCTAATGGGGTTTCAAATCCAGGACCAATCGTGTAACAACTATTATTTCCGTTAATTATAAGGTCATATATTCTATCTATGATTAAACCATCTTCTGACTTAATATATAAATACGTAGGAGAACTACAGGATGATGCTATGTAATAATTGAATGCCATTTAAGTTTTTCTTTATAAATATACGATTAATCACATTTATTAAGGAATAGTTATCAGTCTTCTAATTTTCTCTCGACCGATAGTCCTTTATCAATGATATTATCTGCAGTGTCAAATAATTTTTGGATGTGCCCTGACCTACGTAAAAATTTAAAAACTAAGTTTTCATACGATAATTCACCATCCTTTTCAAGACCTGATTTTCTGTAATCTTTTAATTTTTCTTTTATAGTATCAAGAGTTTTTGACTCATCCGATTCAAGACCCTTGTCAATCTTTTCAGTCCAACAATCAATTTTATTTTTCAAAACTTCTTTGTCTATTTCCGCTTTAAATTTTTTAGGTTTAGTAACCCATTCATTATTCATCACGGAATAAACCCCAGACGCATAGTGAGACTCTTCAGCATCTTGAGCATATAACTCGACATCGTACCCATAGATTTTAATGTCGTGTTTATCGTTAAAAACTTGTTTTTTTAAATTAAATAATTCCTTGTATAAATCTGAATCTTCTTCGTATTGTTTTAGGTCCACAATAATGTGTAAATCAAAGTCTGAAAATTCGGACCAATTAAAGTTGGCTAAAGAGCCCGTAAGAACAACGTCCTCAACAAATACATCATCTCCTAAGTACTCAACAAATTTATCTGCGATGCGTTCAAGAGCTCTCCTAACCTTAGGAACCATGGTTGACTTGTTAGGGTCTTCAGGGTTTTCCCAAATTTTAGGGTTTAAGGTTTTCTTGATTGAAAAACTATTAAGTATCTGTTGGAACTTATTCATCCTTTATAAATACTACAGTTTCTTGTACTTATACTTTTTTGAGATATCTGTGGTAAAATACTTTCCTTGAGAAGGAGATGCTCTAAATGCAGTGTAAGATTGATGAGGTACGTCTGAGTACTCATATCTATGTCCGTTATTAAACTCAACGACTAATGATTTGGTTTCAGTGTCGTATTCTGTTTTTTTAATGTTTGACGATTTGATTTCATTAATAATCTTCGTCCCCTTGATTTCCTCTTTCGTAATTGCCATGGCTTAATGGTGTTAGTTGGTCTATTTTAGATAATATTGGTTTCATATATCTTGTATAATCCTTCCAATCAATATTAAAACCATAATCCTTTACTTGCTGAAATAAAGCTTTTTGAGCCTCTTGAAACTTTTGGTGTAGTGACATCATTAATTGGGTATACGTCGGCGGACTTTCCAAATCTTCTTCGCTGAAGCCCAACTCTTGGAAATGTTGTCTTAATTGTAGATATATTTCTATAAGCTCCTTAAGTCCAAGACTTTCGTTTAAAAATTTTTCATATGGTTTCATACTAATAAATACACTAGTTTTCTTTAATTAGGAAACCTAACGATAATGTAATTCTCGGTTTACTACCAATAACTTCAGTGCTCCCATGTGAATATTTCCCCGCGATACATTTCCAAATTAAATTTTCTTCAAGTATATTAACATCACCGTTGTATATTGAATGTCCTCCACCTTCTGGATAACTAAGAATTAAATTCCATCTTGTGTGGATATAATCTCCGTCATTTTTATCACTATGAATATGAATACTGGAACCTTCACTGTTAACACCTATAAAATCATAATACATAGGTTCTTCTTTCCAGTCCGTAATCCCATCGAGTTCAATTATTTTATTTTTAATGTTTGAAACTAATTCATAGATTGGGTCTTCACTTAAAACTATTTTGTATCTTCTACCAACACTAATTGGGTTTACTACAAAAGATTCGTAGTTGGTATCCACCCAATTTAATAAAATTTGTTTAGTCCCCTCATCAATAAAATTTTTGTACGCGTAAGTTCCATTTAAATCTACTTTCTCAATCATACTATAAATACGAAACCCCCACCGAAGTGAGGGTTTAATTTTACTTTTTCAAGTCTTTGATTTGGTCCCTAAGTTGAATTGATTTTTCAAACTCTTGGTTTTCAATCGACTTTTTTAAATCCGATTCAAGTTTCTCAATCGTCTTTTGATTTTTTTCAAAGTTTTTGATTTGGTCTCTAAGTTTAACCGCAGATTCAAAATCTTCATTTTCAATTGCTTTGTCAAGTTGAGACTTTAAAGATTGTAATCCTCCTGTTTCTTTAGGTGAGTCTCCTCCTCTATAATAAGTTGTAACTTTTATCGTACCATCATCAGATACTCTACTTTGTGATTTCCACTCTCCTTGAGGTGAATCGAAATGAGAGAACATTTCATCGAATGCTCTAAAAATGTCATTGTAGTTTCTTCTGTTTCCAAACATAATTTTGTTTTTTTAATTCAATTTTATTTATTACCTTTGTGGTATTCAAATAATATACCAACTGAATCTTTATGTCAAGATGTCAGGTAAAATAATTATAACCTGACAATTTGTCAAAACATTTGGAGAAGTCCAATATTTGATATTACTTTGTAAAATAAATATAGAAACATATGAACGACTTAATGGACGACGACGACAAAATGATGAGTAAGAAACAAAAGCAATCCGACAGCGGTACTCCCGTTTTAGATAACTTTAGTCGAGACTTGAATAAACTTGCAGAAGAAGGGAAGTTAGACCCCGTTATCGGACGTGACAGAGAGATTCTACGAATTGCACAGATTTTATCACGTAGAAAAAAGAACAACCCTATCATTCTTGGAGAACCTGGTTGTGGTAAGACCGCAATTGTCGAAGGATTAGCAATGAAAATTGTTAATGGAGATTGTCCAAGAAACTTGGTCGATAAAAGATTGGTGAATCTTGATTTGACTTCAGTTGTTGCTGGTACAAAATACCGTGGACAGTTCGAAGAAAGAATGAAGGTTATCATCGAAGAACTTCAGGCTAACCCTGAAATCATCGTGTTTATTGATGAGGTTCATACATTGGTTGGTTCAGGTAACTCTTCAGGTTCAATGGATGGTTCAAACATCTTTAAACCAGCTTTGTCTCGTGGTGATATCCAAATCATTGGAGCAACAACTCTTGATGAGTTCCGTAAGAACATCGAGAAGGATGGAGCATTGGAACGTAGATTCCAAAAAGTAATGGTGGACGCGTCTACTGTTGATGAGACAATCCAAATCCTTAAAAACGTACGTGATAAGTACGAGACTTACCACAAGGTGAATTATACCGACGAGGTAATCGAGGCTTGTGTTAAGTTAGCTGACCGTTACATCACAGACCGTGAGTTCCCTGATAAAGCGTTTGATATCTTGGATGAGGTTGGGGCTCGTATGCAAACAGAACTTAAAGTTCCTGAGTCTGTGGAGAATTTAAAGAAAGCCGCCGCTGACATCAGACAACAAAAGATTGACGTGGTTAAAAAACAAAACTACGAACAAGCTGCTCAGTTGAGAGACAAGGAGAAAAAAGTGTTGGATAAATTAGAAACTGAAAAACGTAAGTTTGAAGAATCTATGTCTAAAAACAAACAAACTATCACATTGGAAAATGTTTATGAGGTTGTATCTAACATGGTTAAGATTCCTGTTAACAAAATGAGTGTTGACGATACTAAAGCGTTGTTGAACTTAGATAAAGAATTGATGGGTAAAGTAATCGGACAAGATGCTGCGGTTGTTAAGATTGCAAAATCTATCAAGAGAAACCGTTTGGGGATTAAAGACCCGAACCGTCCGATTGGTTCATTCGTGTTCTTAGGTTCAACGGGTGTAGGTAAAACTCACTTAGCAAAACAATTGGCTAAAGAGATGTTCGGTTCTGAAGACTCACTTATCCGTGTGGATATGTCTGAGTACCAAGAGAAACACACTGTATCTAAATTGGTTGGAGCTCCTCCAGGTTATGTTGGATACGAAGAGGGTGGTTTATTAACTGAGAAAGTTAAGAACAAACCATACGCAGTTATCTTGTTTGACGAGGTGGAGAAAGCTCATAAAGATGTGTTTACCATCTTACTTCAAATCTTGGATGACGGTCACGTTACAGATAGTTTAGGTAGAAAGATTAACTTCAAGAATACCTTGATTATTTTAACCTCAAACTTAGGTGTGAAGAAGTTACAAGACTTTGGTACAGGTATCGGGTTTTCTAATAGTCCTTATGCCAACGAAGAAGCTAAAAAAGAAGTGTTAATGAAAGAGATGAAGAATTTCTTCTCTCCTGAATTTATCAACCGTATCGATGATACTATTGTATTCAATTCATTAACCCCTGAGGACATCAAGAAAATCACTGTGATTGAATTAGAGAAATTAGGTAAACGTCTTAAGGACATGAAGTACACTATAAACTTCGATGATACTTTAGTTGATTATCTGGCTAAAATTGGATTCGACGAGATGTACGGAGCGAGACCACTTAAGAGAGCAATCCAAGACAAAGTTGAGGATTTGTTATCTGAAGAAGTTCTAACAGGTAAGATGGTTGAAGGTAAAACCTACACCATCAAGGTTGAGAACGAAGAGGTTAAAGTTCAGAAAAAAGGACGATAATTAAAAAGGGAGATTTATTCTCCCTTTTTTTGTATTTATAACTATGAAAGATTTGATTAGGAGGGTAATAAACGAGACCGTTAAAGATGGTAAGGTTATCTGTGATAACTGTGGATGGTCTTGGGATATTGCTGACGGTGGGGATGACACATACTCCTGTCATAAATGCGGTCATGATAATACTCCAAAATCTAAATCAAATCTTAACAGGTTAATGGACCAATTTGAAACTCAATTTCCAAATGAGTTTAAATCCAAAGTACCAGTAATTGGTAATTTTGTATCCGACTATATTAGAACAAATAATATCAACATTAAATTTCTTAATTCTTGTACCACAGGGTTTTCAGGTGTTAGAACTCGAGACCAAGTTATAATTTGTGCCCCATCACAAATGTCAACTATAGGTGACTTTCTTTATACAATATTCCATGAGATTAGACACGAACATCAAATTCGTGATATGAAAATGCCAAACCCATTAACCGAATTCGACTTGGAAGATTTCGAAGCTCTCGCCGACAAATATTGGGAAATGGAATTAGATGCGGATAAGTTTGCTAAGCATATGGTTGCCAAAATTGTTATTAAATCAGGAATACCAATCGAAGTGGCAAAAAGATTATTCTCGTTGTCTCCTTATATTGAAAAATACCCGTCAATGTCAAACATGATTAGAAGTCATTTGTCTCAAATTGTAAACGGAATTAAACAAATAAAAAAATCGGGGGCCGAATATGAAGATATCCAAGACCACCCGATGGTTAAACGTTATATTGATAAGTTAGAAGATTTTATCTAACGTATCTTTGCATTGGGTCGTACTTAACAGACTCCTTGTAATGTAGTTTATAACCTAATTCCGAAATCATCTTTCTTCCCATATCAATCCCGTTGAATACGTCTTCAATTACAACATATTCATTTCTTGTATGGTAATCGTAATATCCTATTGAAAAGTTAATACAAGAAAAATCAAATTTATTTCTTAAAGCATAAACGTCAGTGTATGGGTGAACCATGTATTGCATACTTTCATTCACCATACCTTCAGTTAATACCTTGTCAATTTTTTCAAAGAATTCACTGTCTCTGTCAAACAATACTTGACCGAAACATTTTTCAGTAATCATCCAGTTTTCAGGTGCGTCAAATTGAATACCGTACCCAACGTTCTCGAAAAAAGATTCATCGGCTTTTCTTGAGCCGTGACAACCAGTTTCTTCTGAAACAAAGAATGATGCCTTTAAGTAAGGTAATTCTTTAAGTAATGTTAGACACGCAAAAACACCACATTTGTCATCACCACCAATACCTGTCGGCATACCATGTAAATTATACGCCTTTAAAGCGTCTTTAATTTCACCTTGGGCGTTAGGTAATTGTTCTTCACGGACAAGGATAGTATCAATGTCGTGTACGGTATCGGTGTGAGCAATCACACACGGGAAATGAAAATCTTCTGGTAATTCAGGTGTTTCTTGTTTCGTAGCGTAAACATTTTTATGTTCATCTACGTAGTGTTCGATGTTGTTCTCCGTTAACCAATTAACGAGAAATTCGACCATAAGGTCCTCTTTGTATGTTTTACTTGGAACGCTGAGTACCTCTTTTAGTAAGTCTATATTTTGTGTCATAGCACAAAGATAAACAATTAATACATATCATCCAACTTAAATAATGAAGGTTGGTGTAAAAATTGGGTAAAATTCTCTTCGTCCATTGCAATATCTTTAAGTGATTGAGTTTCTCTATCTTTAACTCTTAACTGCACGGTCATCTTTGTAGGGTCAAAATCTTGAACTGCAAATATAATATCTTTGTCTTTAGGAGTTTCGTACCATGTTTTCATTTTAAATTTATTTAAAACGCGGGCTCTAAATTCGATATAATCTTTAATGGTATATTCAGAATCACTATCCTCATCCATCTTTTCTATTATTTTTTCAAATTGATTTTCAACTGTTCTATTAAATGACTCCTTGTCAAATTTACTATCGTCTCTATATTCGTAATTATTTTCGTACCAACCACCGACATTACTACCCAATTTATTTGAGATAATTTTCGTAACCATTTCCTGAGCACTTGAATTGAATAGGTTCAGTTGTAACGACTCTGAGAATAAATCCGCCAAAGTAATTGTGGCTTCGTCCATATCATAACTAAGGTCAACACCCATCTCATCTAATTTATCGTCAAACTCGGATTTAATAGATTCTTTAGCAACTTGATTCATTTCATTGTCTTTTTCTATAGAGTAGTCACTAAGTATGTAATCAATTTCCCTTGGGAAAATATCTGACATTAATCCATGTAATTTTTTTCTATATTCGTCGTCATCAAGATTAACTTCTTCATTAGATATCAGTCTTCCCGCAATTCCTTTAAGGGTTTGGGTATTTTCCTCATTCAAGTCGTATTCAAAAACATATCCTTCGTTGAAGTCCTCATGTATGGTGTAACTATCGGTAAATTCATACCCATTACCGTAAGATGACATTACAACATCTCTAAACCATGCATCATCAGTACTTAATCCAATTTCTTCTAAAAACTTTTCTTTTTCGCCTAACTTAATGGTGATTAATGATTGACCTAATGGGTTTCTAACACGAATATCTTCAATGGTGTTATCCATCCCATATAAATCATTTGTTGTAATTTTACCTTTTGAGAAATTTCTGAGAGCAAGTAACGTATTACTATCATTTTCGACCTCATCTGTCTGTTCCGTTAAAATGACTTTCTTTACCAAACGTATAAGGTCCGATTCCGTTAATTTTATTACCCTCATTAAAGTTTTTTTAAATAAATATCTTTTCTGTTTGGATTATACATATTTATTCATATCTTTGTACTCACAAACAACGAGATATGTTTGTTTCTTTGAAATTATGGGGATGACACGGCAATTGATTGGTATGTAATTGCTTAGGTGGCACGTCGGAGCTGAATTAACTCCGTTATCAACTGGTTTAAAACAATTAAATGGCAATACTTTTGCTAAGCTTTCTGCTTTAGGTTTAACTAGAGAAGAAGCTGTTGTTACTATCTAAGATAGGGAACAACACACTCGGGTCGGTTAGGACATACACCCAGGAACAGAAGTCCAACATACGGGTGACAGGTTAGAGCTCGTTTAAAATAACTCTAAGACCAAGTTGTTTGCAGGTAGGTTTCTCACATACATCAGACCTGATATTTTGGAACATTGAGAACCAATGTTATACTAAACGTGTAGTCACTTACGTTATTCGTAAACAAGACGAGGGTTCGAATCCCTCCATCTCCACCATTTAACTAAAACCTTCACACATTGTGAGGGTTTTTTTATGCTCACTCCTTAATTTAATAATTTCATAATATAATGTTAATTCACTTATTGAAACGGTGTTGTAGTTATTGGGGAACTAATTTAAATAACTTTATGAAATCATTTTTTCTATTTTTGCTACTAATCCCAATTTTAGCCATTGGACAAATAAATGTAACTGGTGTTACAAAATCTAAAACCGAGAACATATATTTTTCTCACATCAATTTTAAACACTCCGATGGAACATCCTACTCCACCGTATCAAACGAAAAATCCGAATACAAAGTAAAAATAAAACCTGGATTATATAATGTTACTGCATCGTATATGGGGTATTCTAAATTCTCAAAAGAAATAAACATAACATCTGATGTAATCTTAGATATTATATTTGAAGAGAGTGATACTCAATTATCTGAAGTTATAATACGAGCAACACCACAAAAAGTAACTGAAGTCGCGGTTGTTAGGTCAATACGAAATAGTAACGTAGTATCTGACGGTATCTCAACCGAATTCATTAAAAAAACTCCTGATAGAAATTTAGGAGACGCTCTTAAAAGAGTAAGTGGTGTTACAATTCAAAATGACAAGTTTGTCTTAGTAAGAGGACTTGCCGATAGATATAATTCAGCATTATTAAATAAAACCCCATTACCATCAACTGAACCAGATAGAAGAGCGTTTTCTTTTGATATAATTCCAACATCTTTAATCGATAATATTATAGTTGCTAAGTCTTCATCGGCAAATTTACCAGGAGATTGGAGTGGTGGTCTTGTTCAAGTTACAACAAAAGAAGTATCTGATAATTTTTTCAATGTCTCATTGGGAAGTGGTTGGGGTTCGGTATCAACTTTTGAAAATTTTAAGTTAGTTCAACCTACCAAATTCCCTTCCTCTTTCCCATCAACGTACAGATATCGAATCAGTAGTAATGGTGATAAAAGAGCATTTACCAAACTAATTGGTAATCCGTCAGAATCATCATTTGAGTCAATTCCAAATCTTAATGGAGGTCTTTCATTTGGATATACTAAAGGTAAGTTTAACTCTTTATTTAGTTCCACTATTAGAAACTCATATACTCTAAATTATATTGATAGAACAGATTACCAATCATCTACAGAATTGGCATATTCGTACAGAGACACATTATTTACAAGAAGATTATCAACAAATGGATTACTTAATTTAACATATTTGGGAGATAACCGATATAGTTGGAAAACCTTGGTAAACTACCAAACAGAAAATTCATTTTTAACTCGTAATGGTGACAACTTTGATAACGTTCAAAACGTTCGTAGTACCGCATCAAATAACATCAATAACTTTATAATTAATTCTCAATTAGACGGTAAAATAAAAACGTTTAATTTTAACGTTGGGTACAATTATATGTTCAGAGAACAACCTGACTACAGAATAAATCCAATCACAAAATCATTAGGTATTAACGAACCGTATCAAACCGCATGGAGAGACACATATCGTTTTTGGAGTGTAATGGATGAAAACTCTATTAATGGTAATGTCAA